>Ga0268266_10003533_pt1 | contig 15520 bp, 13 predicted proteins | sample KBSS13metaG_FD_190356 | JGI IMG/M metagenome (GOLD analysis project Ga0268266, IMG submission 190356) | Switchgrass rhizosphere microbial communities from Kellogg Biological Station, Michigan, USA - KBS S1-3 metaG (SPAdes) (version 2) | ecosystem: Host-associated > Plants > Roots > Rhizosphere...
TCACAACCCACGATACAATTATCACCATATCTTTAATGGTAACTTCACTAAAATCTATTGTTTCTTCTTTTTTTAGCCTTTGTAGTTGTTTTTGCATAGCGGTAAGATTATTAAGAGCGGTAACTAAATTATCATAATAATCCTGATAAGAAAAAAAACAAAAAAAAGAACCAATTCTTAAACTATAATTATTACAACAAATCATAGCTTTTATTTTACTACGTTGCTTCTCTATATTATCTAAAGCATGATCATACAAATCGGTTATAGCTCGTTTTTCTTCATCGCCATTATGCTTTATTTTAGGCAATATCTTTATCAACTCTAAGCAAAACCGTGGTTTAATATTACCGTACATTAGTTCTTGTACCGTCGGCTTAAATGTTTGTCTATTTCTTTGAAATAAATCAGTTATTTTGCTCTTCCAATACTTAACATCTGAATGAAATAGATGATTATAAGCACCAGCGACTATAAAACAAAGTAAAAATTCTAATATAAAAGTAGCCATCAATAATAGCTTCCTCGCGTAATTAATACATTAAGACGTTTCCTTGTCTGCCAAATATGCTTGATGGTCTTTACCTAATTGATCAAAATGTACCTTAAACGCCCACGTTGCATCTGAAGCAATTTGACCAGGTAAAAAACTAATTTTTTCTTGCTTATCGCCTATAGTCACCATTCTTCTTTTGCCATTTGTGTCCAAAAAAGGATTATCTTTAGACTTTATGGTACCATCATTAAACTGATAGGGACTTTTTTTAGCAGGATTATAACAACCTCTTGCATTTAACTGATACAAAGAATCATAAGGAAACTTAAGTAATACAACTTCTTGCTGATAAATATCTTTTTCGTCAATACCGTTACTTCTCAATAACTCTTTTTGCCAAGGCTCAATAGCATCCGATTGATTAAACCAATCAGTAATTAATTTTTTATTTTCTTCTGATTTTTCATATTCTGTAAGTTTTTCTTGAAATAGTTTTAACTCCTCACCTCGCGAGATAAGTCGCTTTTTTTGTTTACCGTGTCCCTTAAACTGTTCTTGTCTTATACAAAAGTAAGGATTTCCTGCTTTCCGGTATAAGGAATACTCCTGAAGTTGTTTAACATTGTTATAAATCGGACTAATTTTTTTATTTTGTTGAGAAAAAAAGAAAAAACCAGAAGAATAATAGTTCTGCCATTCATTCATTTGATCTAACAAATTAGTCGGAAAACTAAACCTTTTCAAAGGATTACCTAAAAAAACTACCGCCCATTGAGTGGTTGACTCGAGCCATAGATGAGGCCTCTCAACCCAAGATGCAATTATTACCATATCTTTAATGGTAACTTCACTAAAATCTATTGTTTCTTCTTTTTTTAGCCTTTGTAGTTGTTTTTGCATAGCTGTAAGACTATTAAGAGCAGTAACTAAGTTATTATAATAATCTTGATAAGAAAAAATCCAAAAAAAAGAACAAATTCTTAAACAAACATTCTTAGAAGAAATCATAGCTTTTACTTTACTCAGTTGTTTATTGATATTTTCTAAAGCATGATTGTACAAATTTATAGCTCTTTTACCTTCGTCAAGTTCTATACTTGTATGCTTTATTTTAGGCAATACCTTTATCAATTCTAAACAAAACCACGGTTTAATATCACCATACATCAGTTCTTGTAACCTAGGCTTAAATACTTGTCTATGTTTTTCAAATACGTAATTTATTTTTCTACTAAAAAATTTATTATCTACTATCGATATAATCTGATAGGTCAATGCGACGAGCATCATCTGCTGTAATAACACAATCCAAATAAGCATATGTTGATGCCCCTACCTTGTTGCTTAATATTTTTTATCAACTTGTTGAAAAAAATGAACCCTATATACTTAAGAATAAAGCTAAAAATAAAAAAATATAATTTAATTCTGAGTTCTTATGGAAAAAAAATACGATCATCAATTAAATGAAGCAGCGATCCAACAATTGTGGCAATCTAACAATACCTACTCTATGGAAAACAATCCAGGACCTTTATTCAGTATAGATACCCCTCCACCCACTGTTTCTGGAACTCTTCATATTGGACACATATTTTCTTACACACAAACTGATATTATTGCGCGCTACAATCGTATGATCGGAAATTGTGTATTTTATCCCTTTGGTTTTGATGATAATGGCCTTCCAACAGAACGTTATGTGGAAAAAAAACGTAATATTCGTGGACACGAAATCCCTCGTTCAGAATTTATAAATATTTGCATAGAAGAATCCCACCAAGCTGCTGATACTTTTAAAAAATTATGGCAAAAAATGGGTCTATCTGCTGACTTAGACAAAACATACTCAACAATATCTGCTGATTCACGTAAAATATCACAAGAATCATTCATCAAACTTTTTGAAAAAAATTATATTTATCGCAAACAAGAACCAGCTCTTTATTGCACCACCTGCCGCACTTCTGTTGCACAAGCAGAACTTGATGATCAAGAAATGCCTTCATTTTTTAATGATATTATATTCAAAGATAATGATGGAAACGACTTAATTATCGCAACAACACGTCCTGAATTATTGCCAGCCTGCGTTGCTGTTTTATATAATCCTCATGACATTCGCTATACGCATTTGCGCAATAAAAAAGCAATCGTTCCTCTTTTTGGTCAATCAGTACCATTATTAGAAGACGAATTGGTATCTATTGAAAAAGGCAGCGGATTGGTAATGGTGTGTACCTTTGGAGATAAAACAGATATTATTTGGTATAAGAAACACAATTTACCTTACCGCTCTGTTATCGGTTTAGATGGTAAATGCACTGACAATGCAGGGTTTTTACATGGGCTTAAAGTTGCACAAGCTCGTACAACTATTATTGAAAAATTAAAAGAAAACAATCTATTAATCCGCCAGCAAGCAATTTCTCATTCTGTGAGCGTACATGAACGCTGCAAAAAAGAAATTGAATTTACGGTATTACCACAATGGTTTATTAATATATTGCCGCATAAAGAAAAGTTTCTTGAAATTGCAAAATCTATTGAATGGTATCCTGCATTCATGAAATCACGCTATGATGACTGGGTATCCAACTTGGCATGGGATTGGGGAATATCCCGGCAACGTTTTTATGGTATTCCGTTCCCCGCATGGCATTGTAATGACTGTGGCAAAATCTTACTTGCTCAAGTAGACCAATTACCAATTGATCCGCAAGAAACACCTTATACACAACCTTGCTCTGAATGCTCAAGTACTAATATTACACCAGATACGGATGTTATGGATACATGGAATACATCATCTTTAACTCCTTATATTTGTCATGATCTATTTCAGAAAATAACTGCATCCGCTATCCTTCGATACACCCCTACGGGGCACTCAGGACGAGCGGAAGAAAACCTAAACCCTCATTCTCATTCTGTAGAACAAACTCATTCTCATTCTGCAGAACAAACTCATTCTCATTCTGTAGAACAAACTCATTGTCATTTTGCAGAAGAAGCTCATTCCCATCCTACAGAACAAACTCATTTTCAATGTGCCGAGCAAAATCCTAACTCCGCTCACTCTATTCAATATGCCGAGCAAAATCCTAACTCCATTCACTCTATTCAATGTGCGGCACAAAATCCTAACTCCATTCATTCTATTCAATGTACAGCGCAAAATTCTAACTCCATTCACTCTATTCAATGTGCGGCACAAAATTCTAACTCCATTCACTCTATTCAATGTGCGGCACAAAATCCTAACTCCATTCATTCTATTCAATGTGCGGCACAAAATCCTAACTCCATTCATTCTATTCAATGTGCGGCACAAAATCCTAACTCCATTCACTCTATTCAATGTGCGGCACAAAATTCTAACTCCGCTCACTCTATTCAATATGCCGAGCAAAATCCTAACTCCGCTCACCCTGAGTGTTTTTGTCCTCAAAAATGTATCGAAGGGCACGTATCCGATGCTGGGCCTGCCCGCCGAAGCCTTGGCGAAGGCTGGATCCCCATGAGTATGCGCCCACAAGCACACGATATTATCCGTACCTGGGCATTTGATACTATCGTAAAAACATGGATGCATAATGAAACCATTCCTTGGCAAAAGATTGTAATTTCTGGTCATGTATTAAGCGATAAAAAAGAAAAACTATCCAAAAAAGATGCTAATACCATGGATCCTATTCTTTTACTACAAAAGTATCCAGCTGATGCTATCAGGTATTGGACAGCTTCTGCTAAACTTGGTCAAGATACCATGTTCTCAGAAGAACAATTAAATATTGGCCAAAAACTTATAACAAAATTATGGAATGCATTTAAATTTGCTGAACCACATTTGGCTGAATTTACCTCTCCCGATATATCCCCTCAAGACTTTGGCGCTGCTAACAAATGGCTTTTGCATACTATCTCTATTTGTTTTGAAAAATACCAAAACTATTTTAAAGCCCAAGAGTTTGGATTAGCACTTAATGAAGTAGAACAGTTTTTCTGGAACGATTTTTGCGATAACTATATAGAATTAATTAAAAACCAGTTATTTAATCCAGAGCTGTATACCGCTGATCAAGTGTATGCAACACGCTGGACTCTGTATCATGCAGGATTACGTATATTACAATTATACGCTCCTTACATACCTCATGTAACAGAAACTATTTATCAAGAATTATATAAAAAACAGAACAATATCAATTCCCTGCACCAGACTCACTACAACACTACACAAACTCCTTATGTTTTTGAATCTGAAGCAGAAATTATGACTTCTATTATTAATTTAACAGCTCAAGTGCGTAAACTAAAATCAGAACAACAATTATCACTCAAAACACCACTTGCGATAATAAACGTTTTTACCACACATGATACTTTTGCTCAGGCTATAGCTGGTCATGATCAATTAATTCGTGGAGTAACACAAGCAATCAAGATTAACTACACACAAACTACAAATGAAACGTCTTGCTTAACCCTTATTGACAATGAATGGCATGCTAACATAGTGTTAAAATAATTAAAAAAACCCCTTATTGACTTGATTTTTTTTCAACTTCAGACAATACTAAAAGCAATAAAGACCTTTTTTTTAATAGAGAGTTTACGCAATGGTTAATATAAATAATGAAGAATGCAGCACTAATTTTAGCATGGACCAACTTGAAAAAGATGCGCAGAAAATCTTAACTCTCATGGGGTACGAAGATTTTGATTTAGGTATTTTATTAACCGATAATCAAGCAATACAATCCTTTAATCGTGATTTTCGAAGCAAAGATGAACCAACAGATATTTTATCATTTCCTTTTCACACTGATCTACAAGCAGGTGAAGCTATTACAATTGAATCAGAAGATGATAAAAACGTAGGCGATCTTATTATTTCTCTTGAATATATTAAAGTATTGTGTGAAGAAGAAAACAAAACAATCAATGAACACCTGCGCACTTTATTGTGCCATGGAATTTGCCACCTTTTGGGATATGATCATTACACAGAAAGTACTGATAAAATAATGAAAGAAAAAGAAGCGTGGCTAGCAACAAAATTATTAGAATGCTGATGAAATACAAACTACTTTTATTTCTTTTTTTAATTCACTCAACCACCGCTACTTGGTGGCCCACTGAAGACATTACGCTTTTTCATCTTTCTTATAAGGATGACAGTGAAAGCACCGAAGACGGAATTTTAAAAATTCACGTTCTTTATAATTCAGTTTATGATGAAGAAGTACTAAAAGAAGAAGCTAAAAAAATAAAAAAACTAGCTAAAAAAATACCTCTGATTCATCAAAAAATAGAAAAAATACAACAAAACACTTTAACAACAAAACACAAAGAAATAGAAACTGAAGAATTAATAAAAAAAACAGAAACAAATATACAAAGAAAAAAAGCTGCGTTGCGAGCAATATTCAATGAACTTTCAACTTAATAACTATTTTATTTTTTCTTTGTTTTATAGGGCTAAAATGTTAATTAATAAAAAATTTTTCTGCGCCATATTTATGATGAGTGTGTCTTTTTCAACTATTGTTTTTGCAATGGAAAAAGAACAGAACGCAAATCGGCCAATTAATTTAGATAAGCAATACTTATGCCATCTATTTATTAATGGAGTATTGCTTCCAACTATTGTTCTTTCAATGGAACAAAAAAATGAAGAGACTGAAGATCGTAGCTATCGTGATGAAAATAAATTGCGTCAAGCATATAAAGACAATAAAAACGATGAAAAAATAATTGATCAGAAACGACTAAATGATACGCTCGAGAGACTACGCCAACATAAACTTGCTGAATTATACGAAAGGCGTCAATTAGATAACTTAAATCAAGATGAACGTAAACTTGCTGAATTATTTGATAAGCATCAATTAGATGACTTAAATGAAAATCAATTAAGCCTATTAGATCAATATCAGTCAAAAAATAAACATGCATCAGATGATATGTATACACAAGTTTTAAAACTATTTACCGAAAAATATAAACCTCAAACGGCACATACTCCTCCTAAATTAAATGATATTGAACTACAGAAAAATAATAAAAAATATTCACCCAATAAAACTGATGCGAAAACTACCCGTTTTATTCAATCATTTAATAAAAATAATAACCCCGTCAGCCCTGATTATGAAAAATATGCTATTGTGCCATTAACAATGCTTTCTCCCAAAGATCAACATCCTCCAATAAAAGAATTATATGCCCTCATGGGTAGCCATCTAATTTTCAATACATTGCAATCTAATTACAATAAATTATCTCCTCGTGACAAATTAATACATAATATAGAAAGCAAATTACGAATAATGAAAGCGGCTAGTGATAATCAAGAATTAATTAAGGATCAAAGTGTCAATGAAATAAAGCAACTTTGGAATCAATTAAAAGCTTTATATAATTACAATTTACTTGATAAATATATTTATCCCTCCCATCCATTCGTAAATACTGAAGAATTAAATAAAATACGTAAGAAAAAACCCTTGACCACATTACTACATGAAGACAAATATGCAGGAAAAAACCAAACAATAATGAAGTCCCTCTTTCAACAATTCGAAGATTTTTCAAGACCAGAAAAATATTTAGATTTCATTGTTAACCCTATTGTAGATGTTCTTACACCAGTAATAACCCAAATGGGATTTCTAGCAATTGCATATGCAACAGATTTACCCTCAAAATTCTTTCCAAATCATTTTAAATCTGAATATGTTTTATCGTTTGAAAAAGGTACTGATAGCGAAAAAATTGAAATTAAAAAAGCTATTCTTAAAAAAGAACAATATTCGAATGTTATTACTAATCATGATATAGCTATAAAGAAAAAAAATCTTATTATTGCCAAGAAACAGCAGTCTATTAGAAATGCATTAAAAAGTTTTTCCACTCATAACAGCTTTAAAAATTAATTAAAGGAAAATATGATACACAAATCACTACACATACGGCTATTGGGATTATTTCTTTTCACAATTACAAATATAAGTCAAAGCATGAATAACCCATTTGATTATATACCTAACCCATTGGATTATATACACCCAACAATAAAAGAGGAAATTGCTAAAGCCACCGTACAACAAGGGGTAGACTTTATTAATCTAAAAAAAGAAAAATTGGGTTATGTTTCTGAGTTACATAAAGCACAAACTATTTATCAACAACAGCAAATACAACTAAGTAAAGAACAAGGAGAATTAAATAAACAACAAAAAATATTAAATGAAAAACAAATGATACTTGCAGATAAAGAATCTATCAATCATGACTTTAATCAATTAATGCAAAAAATTGAAACAATGAAAGGTCTGATGATGGTAAATCCTAATAACCCTGAACATAAGAATACGCTTAAACGTTTGGAACTTCAATTTCAACAACTGTGTCAAGACTTACCTGAATTGCCAGAAGAAGAACCTGTCACAAAACCTGACCCAGACAAGAAAGATGAAACTAAACCAGAAAAAAAAGGGTTGATTAAATCTTTAACTCCACACATAGCTCTTGCGGCTGCAACAACTGCCGGCTTTCTTGACACCATAGCAGATTATTCTTTAACGCCCCTTACTAGTCTTGATTGCTTTAAAGATACTTTTGTTGATAAGCATGCTACCAAGATTAATCGAACTCTCATCGCCGCTACTCTCTTTACGATTGTCTATAAAAGCTATCATTTGTATAAGGCGTATAGAGCAGATAAAAATATCACCGAAGACGACATTTTTGGTGATGACTTTGATTAAGAGTTTATACGAAAATTAATTTTTAATTCTTATCCTCCTTAATCTTGTAGATAAAATTTTAATTCCCGTTCGTGCTGATGCTTCGACAAGCTCAGCACGAACGGAGAGAGTATCTGAGCGCCGCGTTTACTGCTGAGCCTGACGAAGCATCAGCACGAACGGGATTAAAATAATCAGGACGAACCGATTAAAATAATTTCTAATCTGAGAAAGCAAATTTTATTCCACCAAAAACTTTCCCTAGCCTCTTATACTTGCTTTGATAAATAAGAAAGAGCTTGTCTTAATAAAAGATCAAACGTTATATTATCACTTTTTGTATTCTTTTTTATATAATCCATTGCACGGCTTATTTCTGGTCGAGAATAATTTAATGACTGTAGAGCCAAATTAACATCATTAAAATAAGAAGAATCTTTAATTTCAGTCAAATCAACACTACCTGATTCAAGCAATGTGGCAACTTTATGTTTTAATTGAACAATAATTTGTTCTGCTTTTTTTTTACCAATTCCATTAACCTTACTCAACGCCTGATCGTCACTAGTAGAAATAGCATGTAAAAAACTCTGCGCTCCTAAATCAGCGAGTATAGCTAAACCTATTTTAGGGCCAATACCAGAACAACTAATAATCACTTTAAAAACAGATCTATCTAAAGGCGCTATAAATCCAAATAAACTGGGTCCGTTTTCTGCATTCCAATGCAAATAACTATAAACCGTAGCTAAAGATCCTTTTGTAAAAGAATGAGCACTCGGTACTTGCAACGCAAGACCAATCATTCCTATATCCAACACCACTTCTTGCTCCTGCACTTCTTTTACTGTTCCTGTAAAATAATCTACCATGCTCATTTTCTCCTTACATATATATCAAATTGTTGCTTAGTTTAACTTAAAATAAAACTTCAACCAACTATTTCTGTTTGAAACTTTACAAAAAAATTAATATTGTTATGCTGTATGAAAATAATTAAACAATTTTTCTATTAAGCCGGAGCTATACTATGACAATAAAACAAAATATATTGTTATTTTTTTCTTTTTCTTTTTTCGTATTAACGCAAAATATGTGTATGGAAGATAACCTATATTCTTTAGTAAAACTACCTATAGAGATAACCTCTCATGGGATTCTAACCAACTTAAAGCATAAATCAAAAGTATCCGTAGCACTAACATGTACATCGCTATATGATTATTATAAACAAAATCCAATATTTATATTTACAGGCTTAAAAAATAACGATTATATAAAATCCATGGTTTACTATGCCAATAAGAAATGCAATGAAAAATGTCGCTTATTAATTGCCCATGAAAGCAATCAAAATAAAGAAATAAAAAAGGATATTGTATATTTCTTTGATACATCTAATCTTAATAACGATGTCAATAAAACACATGATGAGCAATTTACCATTGATTGTTTTAGTAAAAAATATGGCCCTGATTATTCATTTGATATCGATGAAGATCCAGCATATATACCAAATTTACTTCTCAATGATTTCTCAATATTTTATTTAGCTTGCCAACAAGGGTTTGATTTAAAGGGAAAAACTGAACAATACAAACCAATTTTAATCGAAATGACCTATGCAAATCCTCCTCTTCTTGTTTCTGCGTTGTCAAAATTAAAACCTAAAGATATTGCAAAATTTGATCTTGCTGATGAAGCAGGAGACACTCCTTTATCTATTGCCACCTATATGGGATATTTGGATTTAGTTAAATTTTTACTTACCAAAACTCAAAACAAAAACGTTCAAGATATCTCCGGTGCTACACTTCTTCACTCCGCTGTCATAGGAGCATCGGATCAAGATACAGAAATAGTAAGAACTCTCTTAGTAAACAAGGTAGATCCAAACATCCTAGATAAAAAATTTAAAAAAGCTGAAGATTACGCCACTACAGAGGAAATGAAAGCTTTATTTATAGAATATCATAAAAAAAACAAAAAATAATTACATAATAAATAGATCATTTAAAAATGATCTATTTATTGACAAAAACTGCATCATTGGTATCATATCTATATCACTTTTGCAGGTATTGCAAGAGAGAGATCTATGAAAGCGGGAATAGCTCAGGGGTAGAGCGTCGCCTTGCCAAGGCGAAGGCCGCGGGTTCAAATCCCGTTTCCCGCTCCAAAAAATTATCTTTATCTATCACACAGGGTCACTTCATGAAATCTATTATTGAACAAGCATCCTCAATAATGAAAGCTATTGAAAAAGCATGGGATCAGGCGGAAAAACCAAAAGAATTTTCTATCAAGATTTTTGAACAAGAAGAAAGAAATTTTTTTGGCATGACAACCAAACCAGCAAAAGTAGGAATTTTTTTTGGGGATAAAGCAGTTGCTCCTGAAAAACCTACCGCAAAACCTCGTCCAGAAATTAAAGAATGTCGCCCTGAAACACGTGACAATAAACAAAAAGCTACAGCGACGCCGCCACACCATCCAACACAACCTCAACATAAAACACCAACACCTCGAACAACACCTGAAGCTGGCCTAACAAAAACATCCCCGAACAACAATAATCATAATAAAATAGACATAGCACAAAAAGCAGAACAAAATTTAGAAGCAAAACCGCTTCAACCTCGTCGCCCTTCTGCGACCTGGAATGATACAATGATTATAGCGGCACATAATTGGCTTAAGCAAACGTTATTATTTATGGATATGCCGCTTATTGAATTTAAATCAGAAGTTGCCGGTAGAAATTTAAAGCTTACCTTTAATACACCGATAATCTCTGATGTTATGCATGAAAAACAATTATTCCGCAGCTTTGCACATCTTATTATGTCTTCATTGCGCAATCAATACAAACAAGAAATTAGGGATCTTAAAGTAATTCTTATTCGCCCGGAATAACAAATATTTTACCTAGAGTTTATTTTTTTGCACCCTTCGATACTTTTTTGGAGACAAAAAAACTCAGGGCGAGCGAAAAAAATAACAAAAAAGATCAAATAAAAGTTCCAATGAATTATACTATGCTATACAGCCCTTTCGATGAAGCTATTATTGCACAATGCACTCCTCAAGCCAGTGGTGCTATTGCCTTATTACGATTATCAGGCAGTAATGCTTTTGCTATTGCTGATAAAATAAGCAAGCTTACCGGCAATAAAACAATCAGCTCATTAAGCACTCATACCATCCACTATGGATGGATAATTGATCAACATGGTAATCGTGTAGATCAAGTGCTTTTTTTTCTTATGCGCGCTCCTGCATCTTTTACAGGGGATGACACTATTGAAATTACTTGTCATAATAATCCATTTATTATACAAAACATTATACAAGCTGCTATCACTGCTGGAGCTCGAATGGCTCAAGAAGGTGAATTTTCACGCCGTGCCGTTAACAATAATAAAATAGATATTATACAAGCAGAAGCTATTAATGATCTTATTCATGCTAATACTCAATTAACCCTTAAGCAATCGCTCTCTCAATTAAGTGGAAGTCTTACTCAATGGGTTACTTCTATAGAAAAGCAATTGATTAAAGCTTTAGCTTTTTCCAATGCTAGCTTTGAGTTTCTTGATGAAGAAAATATAGAACTATCCAGCCATATAAAAAATATTATTAATGAGTTACTTGCTACTATTGGAACACTAAAAAATACCTTTAATCAACAACAACACATTAGAAGTGGTATTCGTATCGCTATTATTGGATCAGTCAATGCAGGAAAATCATCTTTATTTAATGCATTACTTAATCAAGACCGATCAATTGTAACAAATATAGCAGGAACTACTCGTGATGTTATTGAAGCAGGTCTTTATAAAAACAGTAACTATTGGACCTTAATTGATACTGCCGGGCTACGCACAACCAATGATATTATTGAACAGATAGGAATCACCCGTTCACATGAGCAAGCTCAAAAAGCAGACATTATTTTACTTGTTTTTGATGGTTCACAAAAATTAACCTCTTCTGAAAAGGTCATTTACCAAGAACTGATTAATAATTATACTCAAAAATTAATCTTTATTATTAATAAAACAGATTTACCTCAAGAAGAAAATTCACTTGTTCTGAATAACAGAACATACTATAGCAATGATAAAGATAAAAAAGGCATTCCCTTAATTGAAGATGCTATTCAAGAAAAAATCACTATATTATTCAATTCTATAGAATCACCATTTTTACTTAACCAACGGCACTACAACAACCTTATCTGTCTTGAGCAAAAATTAATAATTATTATAACTATGCTCACCACGCAACCAAGCTATGAACTTATCTCTTATCATCTTAATGATGCATTAGCAACACTTTCTGAATTAACAGGAAAGACCATTAGCGAAGCTGGAATGGATGCTGTTTTTCGTGAATTTTGTGTTGGAAAATAATATAAAATTATTCATAGCAAAAACTATTTCGATGCAATTTCTATCTTATTACCGTAGGAAGAATCTAATCATCTATTCATTTTACAACATAATTATAGAAATCAAATAAAACATTATGGCCAAATCGCCCCCTATATATCTTTTCTTATTCAAAATCCAAAACCACTTATGTTATATAAAAAGAATATGCATCTTCTGAGAAAAAGAAATTATGGGAAAAATTAAATGTGTTAATTCAAAACATTATTAATAAAAGGAAGTGTACATGATACATAATAAACATTTTATCAGATCTCTAGCTCTTGGTTTTATTGCAAGTTGTTCCATTGCCTGTGCCCCTACAAGATTACAAAAAAATGCTATCCCAACGCCCCGTGTAGCATTATCAAGCCTTAACTATCAATCCGCCTCTGTTTTACCGTGTTATCATTATAAAGGTCAAGAATGGGTAATACTTTTGCGTGAAGCATCTGGAAAAGACAAAGGCACTTATGATGATGCGGGAGGCGGAAGAGATAAAGGAGGAAAAGGTAAACCAAAAAGAGAAGAACATCCAGTTTTAACAGCAACACGAGAATTTTGGGAAGAGGCTATATTAGAAAAAACTATTGGCTTAGACTTACCACAAACTAAAACATTTGTTGAAAAAAACAGTAGTCATATTATTTGTTATTCCAATACCAGAGGAGTTTCAAACGTCACGTATATCATTAATTTTGATATCTATAAAGATATGTTCTTTAAAAATTTTTATCATGCAAGAAATAAAGCTACCAAGTTTAAGTTTAGAGAAAAAGATATAATTGCTGTTCTTCCTTTAAAAAGCCTTAAAAATGCTATTGTTAACAATGCAAATTCTTTTAAAACCCGATGGTTTGGCAATCTCTTTTCTCAAACAGTAACCGTATCAGCTTTAGAGTTAGATCCTAAAACATTAAGATTTAAAACCTCAACAATAACACTACGGCCTTTTTTGGTAAAAAAACTACAAAGCTTTTTCTTGGCAAAACCATACAAAAGAGGAAAAAGTAAGAAAATAAGATTTTATAAGGATTAAAAGCTTATTTCAAAGTCCATTCAATAAAAACTATTTCAATCACGTGATGCTCTGATGCTTCGATAAACTCCCTACTACGCCAAGGCTTCGTCGAACTCCGCAGCAGTAAACGCGGAGTTTATCCTGAGTTAATCGAAGGGCTCAGAACATCACGTGATTATTCTAATCCCGTTCGTCCTGATGCTTCGATAAACTCAGCAGTAAACGCGGAGTTTATCCTGAGTTAATCGAAGGGCTCAGAACATCACGTGATTATTCTAATCCCGTTCGTCCTGATGCTTCGATAAACTCAGCAGTAAACGCTGCGCTCAGAACTTCACGTGATTATTCTAATCCCGTTCGTCCTGATGCTTCGATAAACTCAGCAGTAAACGCTGCGCTCAGAACTTCACGTGATTATTCTAATCCCGTTCGTCCTGAGCTTGTCGAAGGATACGAACACATTTAAAAAAAATATTATAAAACCATTTTTTATATACATACTAGAATGCAATGATGGTTCTTATTATGTTGGACATACTGATGATATTGAAAAAAGAATATCTGAACATGAACAAGGAAAAATAAGTTCATATACCAAAACAAGACTTCCTGTAAAAAGTGTCTATATTCAAGATTTTATGACAAGAGATGAAGCAATTAATGCTGAACGACAAGTTAAAGGATGGTCAAGAAAAAAGAAAATAGCATTGATAAATAATGATTGGGAAGAAATAAAAAGATTAGCGAATAAATAGATTTTAAATGTGTTCGTATCCTTCGACAAGCTCAGGACGAACGGGATTAGAATAATCACGTGATGTTCTGAGTGCAGCGTTTACTGCTGAGCCGGTCGAAGCATCAGTGATTATGATAGATGTCAATAAAAACAATCTTTTTTCGATACCTCTACCGCCGGTGGGCGGACATCAATAACTACTCTCCACAAATAAAGAACGATTAATCTTCGTTGATAACAACCGTTGTTAATGGAATAGGGTTCCATTTAGTTTCATTTCTTAACATTGCATTAATGGTTTCTATTATTTTTCTCATAACAGCGATAATAGCAACTTTTGCAGATTTTCCTGCTTCTCGTAATCGATTATAGAAACTTTTAAAAACATCATTAAATCTACATGCATTTAAAGCGGGCATGTATAGCGCATGCCGCGGAAGACTCCTTCCACCACGCGTATACGCGACTTCCTTTTTTTTACCGCTATGAAATGTAATGGGAGCAACTCCAATGAGTGATCCTGCTTGTTTATTAGTCATTACTCCAAGTTCTGGCATAGTTGCTAATAATGTTGATGTTGTCATATTCCCAATACCAGGAATTGACTGCAATATTGCGGCCTTTTTACTCAAAACATCATTTTTTGCAATGATGTCCATCATTTGTTTGTCAAGTTCATCAACTTCGTTTTCCATATACTGGATATGGTTTTTAAGTGATTTCTGAACAAATTCAAATTGTTGTTGCAAACGTGTTTTTTCTGCTTTAATCATTTTTATAAAATGATAACGACGTTCTGCCAAGCAACGTAACTGATCCTGATGATCAGAAAGAATAGGTTTATCATGAGGGCATTTATTTTGCTGAGCAAATTGCGCAATCATCATTGCATCAATTTTATCGGTTTTTGCTCTTATTCCTTTAGATTTGATAAATGCTTTAATTCTTCCTGGTTCAACTTGCCATGTATTATAATTAGCACTTTTCAATGCTTTTATCATAGCATTTTCATATCCACCAGTTGCTTCGCAAACAACCTGCTCTACGTCATGTGAAGAGAGCTGAATAAACAATTGT
>Ga0268266_10003534_pt1 | contig 15519 bp, 17 predicted proteins | sample KBSS13metaG_FD_190356 | JGI IMG/M metagenome (GOLD analysis project Ga0268266, IMG submission 190356) | Switchgrass rhizosphere microbial communities from Kellogg Biological Station, Michigan, USA - KBS S1-3 metaG (SPAdes) (version 2) | ecosystem: Host-associated > Plants > Roots > Rhizosphere...
CAGATCGACGTTGTCGAGCCCCGCGAACGCGTCGACCGCGGCGCCGCCGGTATCGCCTGAGGTCGCCACCACGATGGTGGTGCGCTCGTTGCGCTTGGCCAGCACGTGATCCATCAGCCGCGAGATAAGCTGCATCGCGACGTCCTTGAACGCCAGCGTCGGGCCGTGGAACAGCTCCAGCACGAATTGATTGGGCCCGACCTGATCGAGCGGCACCACCGCGGGATGGCGGAAGGTGGCATAAGCTTCGTTCGCCATGCGGCCCAGATCGGCGTCGGAGATTTCACCCGCGGTGAACGGGCGGATCACGTCGACCGCGACCTCCCAATAGGGGCGGCCAAAAAATCCGGCGATGGTCTCATGCGAGAGCTGCGGCCATACCTCAGGCACATAGAGGCCGCCGTCGCGGGCAAGCCCGGTCAGCATCACATCGCAGAAACCCAGGACGGGGGCCTCCCCCCGCGTCGAAATATAGCGCGTCAAACCACCCTCCAAAGGCGCAAGCCCTATGCCAAGCCTTTGATATTGATCATGTATTATACTTCGCCAGTCGCGAAGCGAGGGGTACCATAAAGCGTTTTGCGGCGAAGGGGAAATGGCATGGCGGTGAAAAGATCAGGGTGGCGGGACATGACTACCGATGGGGCCGAAGCCCGAACTACCTCCCCGCCGTTGCTAACCAACGGGTCGCAATGACGGATGGACATACCTCGCCCGTATCACAGCTACTCATATCGAAGCGCCTCGACGGGATCGAGGCGAGCTGCGCGCCAGGACGGATAGAGGGTCGCGAGGAATGACAGCGTCAGCGCCATGGCCACGACGGCGGCGGTTTCGCCAAAATCGATTTCCGCCGGCAGCTTCGAAAGGAAATAGAGCTTTGGCGGAAACAATTCCGTATTGGTGATCCAGGACAAAAATTGCCGGATCGATTCAATATTCAGGCAAACCAGCATTCCGACCAGAAGCCCGCTCAGCGTGCCGACCACGCCGATCGCAGCACCTGCGATCAGAAACACGCGCATGATCGATCCGCGCGAGGCGCCCACGGTGCGCAGAATGGCGATATCGCTGCCCTTGTCCTTTACGAGCATGATCAGGCCGGAGACGATGTTCAGCGCGGCGACCAGCACGATCAAAGTCAGGATCAGAAACATGACGTTGCGTTCGACCTGGAGCGCGGCGAAAAAGGCCGAAGTGCGCCGTCGCCAGTCGACAAGGAACACCGGGCGCCCGGCAGCGTCTGCCACCGGCCTTCGGAAGGCGTCGACCCTGTCGGGACTGCCTTCGATGAATATCTCGATCGCGCTCACGTCCTCGGGACGATTGAAATAGCCCTGCGCCTCGGCGAGCGGCAGAAAAACCATCACGGAATCATATTCGGACATGTCGAGGCTGAAAACTGCCGCGACCTTGTACGGCTTGATGCGAGGCGCCATCGCCTTCGATGTTACACCGCCGCTGGGCGCGACCAGCGTGATGTTGTCGCCGGCACGCAGCGACAGTTGATCGGCAAGCCTTTTTCCGATGGCGACCCCCTGCCCCTGCTCGAATGCATCCAGCGAGCCCTGCTGGATGTTGCTGGTGATCGAGCCAAGCTTGTTGAGATCCTCTGGGCGAATACCGCGGATCAGCACGCCCGAGGCGTTTTGCGCCGACGAGGCCAGCGCCGGACCGTCTACAACGGGAACGGCAAGCCGTACGCCCGGCACCTGGCTGATGCGCTCGGCAACGTCCTCCCAGTCCGTCAGCGGCGACTCGAGCGGTTGCACCAGGAGGTGACCGTTCAGCCCGACGATCTTGTCGATCAACTCCTTGCGGAAGCCGTTCATGACGGCCATCACGATGATCAGTGTCGCGACGCCGAGCATGATGCCGAGGAAAGAGAAGCCGGCAATGACGGAGATGAAGCCTTCCTTGCGACGCGCCCGCAAGTAGCGCCCGGACAGCAGCCATTCAAATGCCGAAAACGGCAGGGGGCGCGGGACCTTCTCCATGGCGTCAGTCTAGCGCGTTTTCGAAGCGATTCGAGCGCTCGCTTCGACGAACAATCCACTGCCATATTCCCGCCATGCCGGCCCGGGCGTCGCGCGACGTGGAATGAAGCCGGGAACGGCAACGTTTGGCCGCACTACGGCCGGAATGAAGCATCACGTCGATGGCGGCGTCCGTTTGCGGTCTATGTAAGCAGCGGCGCCGGAGGGTTTGGATCAGGATCCGCTTTCACCGCGAACCTTTGCTTTCCGTCTCGCATGGAGGGCAATAACGACGAGCGGATTATCTCCTGCTCTTTTGGCTTGGACCTCTCATCGACGTTTGCGGGAGGCATCCGCACGAGCCTCGACGTGGCGAATATGGCGGCGAAAGCGACTGCAGCCCCACCGATGAGATCGACGACATAATGCGCCCCTGCCAGGGGCGTGCTCGCGATCAGAAGAAAGTTCAATACCAGCATCGGCAGCCGGAGAAGACGGAACGGCCAAAGCGCCCACACGAAAAGAATTCCATTGGCGGTATGGAAGCTGGGAAACGAGATCAATCCCTCCATTCCTCCGAAATCAATGATGCGCAGCGTTCCAGCCCGAAGTCCTTCCAATGTCGGGAAATAGCTGTGACCGCCGTCCGGCAAAGTCGACAGGTCGGTCGGCGCCTTATCGACGTAGATCAAGGCATTTGCAGCGGGTACGAAGCTGGCAATCACGGCGGTAGCGGTCACAGCAAAGGCAAAGGCAATGATATAGGCTTGAAGCCGGTCAGTCCTTCGGGCGATGAGAGCAACGACGCAAACCAGCAGGGTTTGGTGCATGATCGTCGAGTAGGCAAAGTACAGGACGTCGCGCAGTGCAGGGTGCTGCTTGAGAAAGGCCATGTAGGCCTCTCGTTCGAAGCCGAGCCAACGATCCAGCGCCAGAAGTTCGGCATCGCGATATGGAAACGGAACTGCCGAGGCAGCGTAGCTCAGCATGAGCCCCATGATGATGACGATGGCAAGTTGCCCCACCGTGATCAGCATGCGAGCAGCTTCGATCTTGCTCCAGATGAGCCGGCAATAGACGATCAAGAAGATATAGCCTGGCACAAAGGCCATCATATCCGGCGTCACGTGAATCTTGACGCACAGTCCGACCATGCTGAAGCAAACGACCACAAGGATGGTCATCCCCAGAGTCACCTGCCAGGCAAGGGCAGACGACCGCTCATTTACAATTGCGCCATTCTGCATCGTTTTTCTGAAATTACTTAAGATTGCTTTTTCTCGTGGCTATCACGCGAGCCAAAAACGAAATGCTAAATGTGGTTGCGACATATCATCGCGACTCGCAGAGATTGCACAAACAGGAAAATGCGGCAGCTATTTCGGGAAGACTCGGCACGCCGCATTCACCTGCGATGCCTGCGGGAGAATGCCGTGCCGATGCTCACTCCATCCTACGCTGCCGAGTGAGCTATCGGCGCTGGACACGCTGTTGGCACGTTTCGGATCTGATGCACCGGTCCGCGATTTCAGCCTATCGGAGAAGAGTGGAAGTCCACGGCGCTGTCAAATCAACGCAATTGATTCTTAGCAGATCAGGCTAGGAGCGAAATTCGTTAGCGGCATGACTACTTCGTCAGCACTCTCATCAGCCGCGAGAAAATTCGCGCATCCATCCCTTCACCGCCACCATACGTAGTTTTGTAAAAACAACTCTAGCCAGTTCAGTCGGTTGCATTCAATCGCATTAGCAATTTCTTTCGACTTGGAGCTGTAAGTGATCGAGAGCAATTTCAGGTTGATTGCAAAGAACGATGTAAATTTTTCGCGGCTGCCAGATTTTTCCCTTCATGTCGAAGGGGCGGCCGCCGGCGGGCGAAAAACAGCGGAGGTCGGCTTGGCGTTGCCACTTCGATACCATCCATCATTGGATGGAATGCGAGCGGTTGCGGTGATGTTGGTCGCCGCAACTCACTGCCACGTTCCCGGGCTCAATCCCGGATATTTCGGCGTCGATCTTTTCTTCGTCCTCAGCGGCTTCCTGATTACCTGGCTTCTTCTCGAGGAAATCGACGCGACGCGAAAAGTTGACCTGAAGCGCTTTTTTCTGCTCCGGTTGCTTCGCCTCGGACCGGCTCTACTGGTGCTGCTGACTGCGTATGTGCTGGTCGCGCCGTGGCTCTGGCCGCAATTCGACCTTTTGTCCCATCTGCGGGACGCGGCGCTGGCGGGATTCTATCTGTCCGACTATTCACAGGCATTTTGGCAAATGCCGAATGTCCTGGTTCACACATGGTCGTTGTCTGTCGAAGCGCACTTCTATCTCGTCTGGCCGTTTGCGGTCTTGCTGCTCGTCCGCATGGCGCCCCGCTGGCGGATGGCTGGCCTCTTCGGCATCTACTTCCTTGCGGGTGCCTGGCGCATATCCGAATACGAAAGCATGGGATGGAATGCGACGTATTATCGCTTCGACACCCGGATCAGCGGAATGGTTTGCGGTGCGCTGCTCGCGATGTGGCTCCAGCACAGAGGCCCAATCTCAGAACGAGTAGCCAATGTCCTTGGCGTCTTCGCGGCCTCCGCACTCGCCCTCTGCCTCTCGATAGGCTTGTGGGGCGCTCCGTGGTCGCTGATGTATCTGACGTCTCTCGCCGAAGCGGCAGGCATAGCCCTGCTGATCGCCGGGACAACAGAGCGCTCCTGGGTCAACTCGATCTTGGGGGCACAGCCCCTTGTGCGCATTGGTATGATCTCTTACGGCGTGTATCTGTGGCATTACCCCGCCGCCTTCTATTTCAGAACAGTGTTGCCCTGGTATCTGACTGCCCCGATTGTTCTAAGCTTCTCGATCGCTATGGCCGCGGCCAGTTACTTCTTCATCGAGGGGCCTCTACAAACATACCGCCGCAGTCTCAGAGAAAATCGGCGCGCCGCTCACAACAAAGCCGTCTCAGCGCATGGGGCGGCGAAGACCCAAAGCGTCGCCGCGGCGACGTAGCTCAAACTTTGGAGTTCTGCTCGTAGAATGCGAAGCGGGCGGCCAATTCCTCGGCCGCCACCTCGCGTCGCGAAAATCAAAGCTGCGATATGCCGCCATCGATGACCAGTTCCGATCCGGTCATGTAGGAGGAATCGTCGCTTGCGAGGAATAACGCGGCCTTCGCGATTTCCCCGGCTTCGCCAAAGCGGTGAAGCGGCACCTGATCCTCGATTTCCGAAGCCGTTTCGTTGAGTTGCTTCTCGGAAAGTCCGAGCTTGCCGTGAAACGGCGTGCTGATAGGGCCAGGACTGACTGCATTCACGCGGATGCCACGAGGCGCCAGTTCCGCGCCCAACGATCGCACCAGCGAACGAACGGCTGCTTTGGTGGCCGATAGAATGGAAAGGCCGGGCGCACCGACTTCATTCAGAAACGAAGTCGTGACAACGATGCTGCCGCCTTTGGCAAACAGGGGAGCTGCCTTCTGAATGGCGAAGAAGACGCCCTTGAAGTTCACATCGAATTGCGTGTCGATCTGATCCTCGGTGACGGCTTCCAAGGGCGACGCCGCGCCCGTCCCCGCATTCGCGAACAACACGTCGATGCGGCCATGCTTCTCGCTGATCTGATGAATCATATTTTCAATCTCGGCGGGCTTGCTCACGTCGCCGCGGAGCACTGTAACGCCGTTCCCGAGTTGGCTTGCGGCTGACTGCAACCGAGCCTGGTTTTGTCCGATGATGATGACGGTCGCGCCCTCATCCCGAAACAACTTCGCGGATTCGAGGCCGATGCCCGACGTTCCGCCCGTGACGACGACGATCTTGTTTGACAGTTTCATGATCTTCTCCTGGTTCGAAGCTTTTTGGTTCACAAACCGGAGCGCGCGATCCGTTAGGACCACCATGATCGTTGACCTTCGTTGCCACAACAGAGATGATCTGTGCCGGCGACGCAGAAAAACTTGTGGCGAAATTCATGAGAGCGCCCAATCACTTAAATGCGCTCCGCGCCTTCGAGGCCGCGGCTCGCCACCTCAGCTATGTTGCGGCGGCAGATGAACTCAACGTGACGCCTGCGGCGGTGGGCAGCCTCGTTCGCGGCCTGGAAGCGATTGTCGGAGTAGAGCTGTTTCACCGCGCAACGTCGGGCCCTGCGCGGCTCGTGTTGACCGAGGAAGCGCGCGCCGTGTTGCCCGAACTTCAAGCCGGCTTCGATCACCTGGCCGTGGCGTTCGAACGCCTGAAGGCATCCCGCGGGCAAATTGCGATCAGCCTCACCGTGCCGCCAGCCTTTGCCGACAAATGGCTGTTGCCGCGCGTCGAGCGATTCACCACCGGCCATTCGCTATATGACCTGCGGATCGATACCAGCGGCCGGCTCGTCGACTTCGCCGCGGAGCGAATGGATGTCGGCATTCGCTACGGCGGCGGTCAGTGGCCTGGTCTCAAATCCACTTTCCTGTTGCGCGATGCGTTTTTTCCGGTGTGCAGTCCGGGCTTGCTCGAAGGAAAACACAAGCTGCAAGCCCCGGAAGACCTCAGGCACCACACGCTCATTCACGACCGCTCGATGGCGTCTGAAAGCGCATTCCCGACTTGGCGCACATGGCTCCAGGCAGTAGGCCTATCGGACATCAACTGCGAGCGCGGACTGCAGATCAATGACTCCGCGGCAGCCTACCAAGCGGCGATCAACGGAAGCGGCGTAGCACTGGGCCGGACGACACTGGTGACCCTGGATCTGGCGGCGGGCCGCCTCGTTCGCCCCTTCGGCGACGCGGTGGACTGCGAACTCGCCTACTACCTGATCCACCGGCCCGGAGCCGACGGCGATCCCGCGATTGCGGCGTTCAAGGCCTGGATCTGCGCGGAAGCGAAAGCGGATGGTGCAAACGTTGGCTAGCAACCCTTGAGTCGAGCTTCGAGATACGTCGACGCGTGGGAAGCGCTCAACCCACGTCCGGCATCTGCTCCAGCAACTTATCGAGCGTGATCGGATAATCGCGGACGCGCACGCCGGTCGTGGCGTGCGCTACCGGAGCTGCTGCGCCAAACGAAAAGGGCCGCAGCGCAGGCTGCGGCCTTCTCTCCTGGAAGGGTCTGTCATCAATTGCTGGTGCAGACCTTCATGGTTTTCATGCCGGTTTCGGCCTCGGTCCTGGTCTTGAACGTGCCGTTGTCGACGACAGTGGTCGTCGTTGTGGTCGGCTTGGTATCGACAATGGTGCATTTCTTGGTGGTGGCGTCGCGCACCACGTAGAATTCGGCGGCAATTGCAGTTTCGGCCACGACTGATGCGGCAAAGACCACTGTTCCGATCATCAGAAACTTCCTCAAGTTGTCCTCCTCCGGTTTCTTATGATGCAACCGGCAACTTGCGTGAAACGCAGTTGTTCCACTTTTTCCCGACATTGGATGACGACCCGAATGCTGCGGCGCGTTAGTCCTCCGAGAGCCCTTCCAGTCCCTTGAGATATTTGAGCCCCTCGACTGCGAGCAGTTCCGTGTCGGTCGCACCCGCTTCGCAGCGCTGGCGGATGAAGCGCATGAGGCTGGCCCGCCTCGTGTCGTTCTCGTCGATACAGCTATGGATCAGCAGGTAGACGCTCCAAGCCCGTGTGAAGGCGGCTTCTGCGATATCCGAGCTGTTCATCCAACTCCTCCTTGCAAATCATCGGAGATCGACTTGCCATTTTTTCCCGATAATTGCCAAGAAGATTTTGGCTGGCTTGCCCGTTGCGCCGCGCAATGGACGAATCGCTATTAAGTTTCATCCGAGGGAACAATTCCTCCTTCGGGATCTTGTGCCTCATCGCGCTTCTGCGATGGGGAGAAAAAACGGATGAGACGCTTCGTTCTTATTGTTGCGGCGCTGCTTGCTTCGCTGGCGATGACCGCGTCTGCTTCCGCCAGGCTGGGCATTGCCCCTATGGCGGCGCCGGATGGTGGAGTGATTGAGGTCAAGCATGGGCACGGCCACCACGGCCATGGACACCGCGGGCGCGGTCATCACCACGGATGGCACCGAGGTCGCGGTCATCATTACGGATGGTACCGGGGCCGCGGGCACCACAAATGGCACCACCATCGCCGCTGGTGAGACTTTCGCTGTATTCGCTTTTCGTCATTCACATTGCCCAGACGGCAGGCGAATAGCAGTGATGCGAACGGTCGCGCCGTCGAGGCGCGGCCGGTTCAGCGATCCAAGGAAGGATTGATTCAGCCGGGGGTCAGCCGAGCCCCATCTCCACGGCGATCCGGATCAGATCCGAATGGTTCTTGGCGCCGAGCTTCTGCTTGAGCAGCGAGGTGGTGTTGGCCACCGTCTTGTAGGAAATCTCCAGCGCATTGGCGACTTCGACGATCTTGTCGCCGCGGCCCAGCAGCCGAAGAATTTCCAGCTCGCGCGCCGTCATTTGCGACGCCGGATTGGCCTTGATCGACGCGCCGGAAAAGGTCACCGCTTCCGCCAGTTGCGGAGAAATGAAGTTGTCCCCCGCGGCGACCTTGCGGACCGCCTTCACCAGCATCCGCGGATCGTCGCCCTTCGAGACATAGCCCTGCGCGCCCATCTCGATGGCGCGAACCACGAACGCCGGATCGTCGTTCATGCTGAACATGATGATCCGGGCGTCCGGGTCGTCTTTTCGGATGCGGCGCATCAGTTCGAAGCCGGAGACATCCGGAAGCTTGATATCGATCACCGTGACGTCGGGCTTCCTGGCCAGATAGGCGCGGTGACCTGACTTGGCGTCGGTGGCCTCCTCGATCCTCACCGTGTTGTCCGACGCAAACAGCGACCGGCAACCCGACAGGACCACTGGATGGTCGTCGACGATCAAGACCTTCGTTGCCGATCTGGCGGAATTCTGCATCATCCAACCCCTCACAGGATTAAATAGGCGGTTAGCGATATTTGAAAAGAGAAATCTTGGGTTGCGGGGATTAGAATATTCAATATGTGGGAAAGACTCTCTCTTCGAACGCGGTTGTTGCTGCCGCTCGGCCTGATGTTCGTGGCGGCCTTGCTGGCCGGGGGGATCTCGCTCCAGATTTTCTCGCGGGCGCAACTTATGGAGGAAGCCGAGCCCGCGGCTCGCTCGGCTAGAGCAGTCGCGGCTGCGCTCAACGGCGCGCTTCGGACCTCCGCCAACCCGCAGGCGACGCTGGAAGCGTTCGTGCAATCGCTGGGGTCCTCCGAGACGATCCGGTACCAGCGCCTCGGGACCGACCTCGACGTTCATCCTGCCGACGTGCAGACCCCCTTGGGCACGGTGCCTGACTGGTTCGTCGGTCTCCTCGCCATCCCCGAATTCAAGGCAGCCTTTCCCGTGATGATCGAGGGGAAGCAGGTCGGTGACATCGTATTTGCGCCCGACCTGTCGGCCGACATCTACGAGAAGTGGATCGGTTTTCTGGCGATCGCCTGCTCCGGAATGGTCCTGATGCTGTTGACGTGGGTCATTGCCCATTTCGCCGCGCGCTCGGCATTACGACCGCTGCAAAACCTGGGCGACGGCCTGACCCGCATGCGAACGGGCGATTACGAGCAGCCGATTGCTGCCACCGGCCCGCCCGAGATCCGCAAGAGCGCGCAGGAAGCCAACGAACTCGCCCGCACCCTCAATCAACTGAGCCAGGACAATCGCGGCCTGCTGCGCCGGATCGTGTCGCTGCAGGACGACGAGCGGCAGGACATGGCGCGCGAGCTTCACGACGAGCTCGGGCCGCTGCTGTTCGGGATCCGCGCCAACACGGTGGCGCTGCTGGAATCGATTCCCCGCGGCGAGGCAAAGTTGACGGACGCCGCCGAGGGCATTCTGCAGTCGGTCGAAACGTTGCAGCAGGCGAACCGTCGCATCCTCGACCGGCTGCGGCCGCTTTACATCCAGGAGCTCGGCCTGGAGAAGAGCATCCAGACGCTGCTGCAGAATGCGAAAACGCAGGCGCCGGATCTCAAGGTGACGTCGCAGATCGACCCGCGGCTGAACGAGGTCGACGGCCTGCTGTCGCAGACGATCTATCGCGTGATCCAGGAAGCGGTGACAAACGTGCTTCGCCACGCCAGGGCGAACGCGATGCACGTCGCGGCCGATATCGACGACCGCGAAGTAGCGCTGGAAATATCCGACGACGGCATCGGCTTTCCGCCGGACCGGATGTTCGGCCGGGGATTGACCGGAATGCTGGAGCGCGTTCGCGCGCTGAGCGGGTCGCTTGAACTGCTGCGCGAAGGGGGCCGCACCTGCGTTCGCTGCCGACTTCCAGCTGGACACTCCGCCTCAAATGCCCGGGACGCCGAACGCGGTAACGGTCAGCCGGCCTGATCGGGCACCCCGGCGGTCAGTTGACGCGTTGGCTGCGGTGCCGGCAAGCAGGCACTCCGCTGGATCTTGGCGTCGCGCGAAAAGGTAAAGGCGATGCGCACCGGCCGGCCTTCATGGCTCAGATAGTCCAGCACGACCCCCTCCGCGGTCGGGAGGATTTCCTCCAGCTCGAAGGCGGCAGGTGCAGTCGTATCAAGGCGTGGCCGCCAATAGGATTCGAGTTCGGCGCGACCTTCACTGACCTTGGCCTCGCCGCACCCGCATTCGAGCGTGGCGTCGGCGGCGTAGAGGTCGAGCAATGCCGACAGGTCGCGATTCCGGCACGCATCCAGCCAGTCGATCACCAATGCTATCTGATCGAAATCGCTAGCCAAATTCGCGGTCCCATCCACGTTACGACTTCCCTTCCCGGGTGCTGACGCGGGTGACGGAGTATGGCGATCACCGTGAATGGACACTGGACGGCCTGTTGTCCGGTACGCACCGTGGAACTCAAACGATTGTGCGGAACAAACGTTCCTGCAACCAGTCCGGTCGAATACGGAGACGGAACTTCAGGCGCGGCGCTGGGTACGCCACCAGACACCGAAGGCGATGACGACCGCAAACGCCAGTGTAAACCACGTGATGGCGTATTGCAGGTGATCGTCCTTGAGATGCACAGAGAGCGGGCCGGGCTTTGGAATGCCGCTCTCGGGCGCCGGCGCTTCCAGGTCGATATAGAACGGCGCGACGGCCTTGCCGGCTTCGCCCCAGCCCAGGGCGCGGGCCATTGCGAGATGATCGCGGGTGAACCAGAGCCGTTTCGTCAGGCTCTCCGCCGGCGTCAGTGCTCCCGCGCTTTCGGGAAACCGAATGTAGCCGGTGAGGTCGACAGGATCACCGGTGAGCAGCCGGCCCACGGCGCGGTCCTGCTGGTTGCGATCCTGCATCGTGTTCTGGACGAAGCCGGTATTGACCACGACCGTGTTGCCATCGGGAAGTTGCGCCGGCAGGAACGCCCAGGTGCCGGGGCCGGAAACGTCGTCGCGGACCGCGGAGCCGGAGCTGTAGACCATTGCATCCGGCAACGGCGCGTAGGTCGCGGCAAAGCTGACGCGGCGGAATTCATCCGTCGCCGGCGTCAGCGCATTCCACTGCGCTCGCGCCGGCAGCGCCTCGGGCGCGGCCGCAAGCCGCTCGTTCAGCAGGGCGATCAGCGCGTGCTTCTCGACCCGGCGCTGCAATTGCCAGATCCCGAGGCCGGTGAAGACCACCACCATCAGCAGCGTGAAAATCGCAAAGCCGGCAACCGCCGGTCGCCGTGACAAAGGCTCGGTCATTTCGGCTCGCGGTCGATCAGCCGGCCGGGCGCCGCCTTGTGATGAAACTGCAACGCGATCAAAAGCGACTTCATCGAGCGCAGCGGCAGCAGCGTAGTGGCGATAATCAACGGCAGCCACAGCGCCGCATGCAGCCAGAACGGCGGCTGATACTTGATTTCAACGATCAGGGCAGCGGTGACGACGACGGCGCCCGCCAGCATGATGATGAAGATCGCAGGACCATCGCCGGCATCGATGAAGGCGTAGTCGAGCCCGCACGCCTCGCAATTCGGCCGCAGGTTGAGGAAGCCCGCATAGAGCTTGCCCTTGCCGCAACGCGGGCAGCGGCAGGCGATGCCGCGGATCGCGCTCTGGGTTACCGTGGTTGCCGCGTCGTCTGTCATAGCTTCGCTTCGCAAAGAAAAAGGGGCGGTCCTTCCGACCGCCCCCTTTTAGCACGTCAAGCCGGTATCAGTGTCCGCCGGCCGCGGCCCCAGCGCCACGGAACCAGACGTAGATGCAGACGAACAGGAATAGCCACACCACGTCGACGAAGTGCCAGTACCAGGCAGCGAACTCGAAGCCGAGGTGCTGGGTGGGCGTGAAGTGACCGGCATAGGTGCGGATCAGGCAGACCAGCAGGAACACGGTGCCGACCAGCACATGGAAGCCGTGGAAGCCGGTCGCCATGAAGAAGGTCGCGCCGTAGATGTTGCCGGAGAAGTGGAAGGTCGCGTGAGCGTATTCATAGGCCTGCACGCAGGTGAAGGCGGCGCCGAGCAGCACGGTGAGGATCAGGCCGTACTTCAGGCCCTGACGGTCGTTCTCGAGCAGCGCGTGATGCGCCCAGGTGACGGTCGTGCCCGAGGTCAGCAGCAGGAGCGTGTTGAGCAGCGGCAGATGCCAGGGGTCGAACGTCTCGATGCCCTTCGGCGGCCAGGTGCCAGGCACGCTGCAGGCGCCCATCGCCGTACCCGGACCGCAGCCAAATATCGCGTCGCGGGTGGCGTGGACCGCATCCGCCGGGAACAGCGCGGAATTGAAGAAGGCCCAGAACCAGGCGACGAAGAACATCACTTCGGAGGCAATGAACAGGATCATGCCGTAGCGGTGGCTGATCTGCACCACGCGAGTGTGGTCGCCCTTGTACTGGGCTTCGCGGATCACGTCGCCCCACCAGCTCGCCATGGTGTAGAGCACGCCGATGGTGCCGACGCCGAAGATGACCGGGGCGGCGGCGAACATGTGATGCATCCACGAAATGGCGCCCACGGCCATGATGAAGGCCGAGATCGAGCCAACGACCGGCCACGGGCTCGGATCGACGAGGTGGTAGTCGTGGTGCTTCGCGTGCGCCGTAGCCATTGCGGTCTCTCCGTTGCATGTGCCGTTCCCTTCGGCACATATTCGTCTCAAATTCAAATCCGAAATCCCGCCAGATACGGGATTCCCGGTTCACAAGTTTCCCGTCAACTTCCCTTGCGCTTGTCGCCTTCGCCGGCCGCGACCGGCTTCGGCGCCGGATCGCGCACGGGATAGAAAGTGTAGGACAGCGTGATGGTGTTCAGCCCGTCATTCTCGCTGTCGGCGGCCAACGCCGGATCGACGTAGAACACGACGGGCATTTCGCGCTTCTCGCCCGGACCCATGGTCTGTTCGGTGAAGCAGAAACAGTTGATCTTCTGGAAATAGGCGCCGACCGTCAGCGGCGTGACATTGTAGGCGGCAACTCCGGTCGTCGTGCGCGCGGCCTGATTGGTCACGGTATAGAACACGGTAACGACTTGGCCGATCCGGACCTCGATCTCGTTCTGCTCGGGCTCGAATTTCCAGGGCAGGCCCGGGCCGACATTGGCGTCGAACCGCACGGAAATCTTGCGCGCCAGCGGCGCGTCCGACGGCGCCGAGGTCGCGACCTGGGTGGTGCCGTTGAAACCGGTGGCGCGGCAGAACCAGTCGTAAAAGGGGACGGCGGCGTAGGACGCGCCAACCATCAGCACCACGACGAAACCGCAGATCGAAGCTACGACCGCGTCGCGGGTCAGCGTGCGGCGCGAAGCGGTCTTGCCGCTCCCCGTTCCGTCCTCGCGCATCTGCGGTTGGTTTTCCATCTCAGCTACATCCCGAAATCACAGGGGCCGGACGAGAACGGCCGGCCCCTTGACCAGGGTGACGGCGAAAAACAGCACGACGAGCACACCGAGCGCGAGCGCAATCGCAATCGAGCGCTGGCGACGGCTTCGTTTCTGCGCCTCGGTGAGGACGATTCCTTCTGGCTTCCGATTGTCATCCATGCGTTCGCCATGCGCCCCCTACCCGAACACTGGAGCGACGGCGCGAACGACCACTTCCAGCAGGAGGGTCGCAAACAGCGCAAACAGATAGAGGATCGAGAAGGCAAACAGGCGGCGCGTAGCGCGCAGCGCGGCCTTGCCCTCGCGGTGGCGATAGACCTCGATGGCCAGCCACATCATGCCGGCGCCGAGCACCAGCGAGGTGACGCCGTAGACCGCATCGAAATAACCGAGCGGCCAGGGAGCCACCGCGATCGCGACCAGCACGATGGTGTAGAGCAGGATCTGCAGCCGCGTCGCATCGGGTCCGGCGACCACGGGCAGCATCGGCACGCCGGCGCGCGCATAGTCGTCGCTGCGAAACAGCGCCAGCGCCCAGAAATGCGGCGGCGTCCAGAAGAAGATGATGAGGAAGAGAAGCAGCGGCTCCATCGACAGCGAGCCGGTGGCAGCGGCCCAAGCCACGACCGGCGGCAGCGCGCCCGCGGCGCCACCGATGACGATGTTCTGCGCAGTCCATCGCTTCAGCCACATGGTGTAGACCACCACATAGAAGAAGATCGTGAACGCCAGCAGCGCGCCGGCCAGCAGGTTGACGAGAATGCCGAGCGTCAGCACCGAGAAGAACGACAGGATCAGGCCGAACGCCATGGCCTCGCCCTGCGTGATGCGCCCACGCGGGATCGGCCGGTTGGCGGTGCGCGACATCAGCGCGTCGATGTCGCCCTCATAGGCCATGTTCATCGCGCCCGAGGCGCCGGCCCCGACCGCGATGCAGAGGATCGAAGTGAAGGCAATCACGGGATGGACATGGCCGGGCGCAATGAAGAAGCCCACCATCGCGGTGAAGATCACGAGCGACATCACCCGCGGCTTCAGCAGCGCGAGGTAATCACCGACTTCCGCCTCGGAAATCCGGGGGAGGACATCGATGGGGTTGTGATCGACTACCGACAAGATCTATCTCGCTTCATCAAAACCGCGGCGCGCAAAGCAAGCGCGCCGCGAAAGACGTTACTGAACGCGCGGCAGCACTTCGAACTGGTGGAAGGGCGGCGGCGACGGCAGGGTCCATTCCAGCGTGGTGGCGCCGGGCCCCCACGGATTGGCCTCGGCCACCCGCTTCTTCGCGAAGGCATCGACCACGCCATAGATGAAGATCAGCACGCCGAAGCCCGAAATGTAGGAGCCGAGCGAAGACACCAGGTTCCAGCCGGCGAACGCGTCCGGATAGTCGACATAGCGGCGCGGCATGCCTGAGAGGCCAAGGAAATGCTGCGGGAAGAACACCAGGTTGACGCCGATGAAGGTGAACCAGAAGTGTGCCTTGCCGATGGCTTCCGAGTACATGTAGCCCGACATCTTCGGGAACCAGTAGTACCAGCCGGCGAAGATCGCGAACACGGCGCCGAGCGACAGCACGTAGTGGAAGTGCGCGACCACGTAATAGGTCTCCTGCAGCACGCGGTCGACGCCGGCATTGGCCAGCACGACGCCGGTGACGCCACCGAGCGTGAACAGGAAGATGAAGCCGATCGCCCACAGCATCGGCGTCTTGAACTCGATCGAGCCGCCCCACATCGTGGCGATCCAGGAGAAGATCTTCACGCCGGTCGGCACCGCGATCACCATGGTGG
>Ga0268266_10003536_pt1 | contig 15508 bp, 10 predicted proteins | sample KBSS13metaG_FD_190356 | JGI IMG/M metagenome (GOLD analysis project Ga0268266, IMG submission 190356) | Switchgrass rhizosphere microbial communities from Kellogg Biological Station, Michigan, USA - KBS S1-3 metaG (SPAdes) (version 2) | ecosystem: Host-associated > Plants > Roots > Rhizosphere...
ATACGCCAGCGCTGCGGAGTGGAGATCTTCGGAATAGGACGACATGCACTCCCCCACGGGCTTCAACGACCCCGAATTACTTTCGGCGGCCGGCCTTCTTTCGAACCGTTAGTTTTGCGGCAGATTTATCCGGATGTGAAGCATGTGCAACCGCTTGGATGCAACATTCGAAACCGCCGCCATCAACAGGCGCTGATCGACGCACTGCGGCAAATCCGGTAGCATATTCCTCTCCCTACCCATCCCCTTGACCGACAATATGGCAAATTTGCCCCCTGCGACGTCGGCGCCCGGAGCATAACAGATGGCAAAAATATTGATCGGCCTGGCCGTCGCGGTCGTGGTCGCGGTGGGCGGCTTCTTCGGCTTCGACTTTTATACGCAGCATCGAATCGCCGGCGAAGTCGACGCCGCATTCGCGCAGATGCGCGCCAGCGGTGGCAAGGCCAGCCACGGCAAGGTTTCGTTCGACCTGAAGACCCGCACGCTCCGGATCGACGATATCTCGACTGAATCGGCCACGCAGCCGCCGGTGCGCGTGACAATCGCCAGCGTCACAGCCTCGGGGGCCGGCCAGCCGGACCCGACCCGATTCTCGGCCGACACGATCGAGGCATCCGACGTCGAGATCGGCGGCAGCATTGCCGGTCCGGCGGACGGGAAAATCGCCTACAAGATGCCGCGCGTGGTGGTGAAGGAATATTCCGGCCCCGCGAGCGTGCAGCCGCCATCGGCTTCGAAATCGATCATTGACGCCTATCGATCCGGATTGGCGCAATTCGCCGCCATCTCGGCGGCATCGGTCTCGATCCCCAACATTGCAGGGACCGTGAAATTCGGCGCGGCGATGTCCGGAGAGTTCAACTATTCGGGCGTCGCCCTGCAGGGCATCAAGGACGGCAAGATCGCCACGACGCAGGTCGAGCGGGCCGCCTTTACGGTCAATACGCAGCAAGCCGGCAAGTCAGATAAAATGACCGGCGAAATCGCCAATCTCGCCTCCCGCGACTTCGATGCCGCCGCGCTCGCCGCCATCCTGGACCCGCAAAAGGCGAACGACGATCGCTATATCAGCGTCTACGGCAAGACCACGGCCGGCCCCTACACCGTCACTTCAGCGTTGGGGCTTCGCATGCGGATCGACGCCTTGACGGTCGACGACGTCGGCGTACGCCCGTCGAAACTGCAGCTTCCGGCGCTGCTCGCGACGATACAGGCTGCCGGAACCGCCCAGGCTTCGCCGACGCAGACGCGCGAGTTGATCGAAAGAGGAGCCAACATCTACGAGGGCATGCGGGTCGGGACGGCCGAGATGCGCGGCCTTTCCGCTGAAACACCGCAAGGTCCGTTCAAGCTGCAGGCGATCAGGTTCAACCTGGAGGACGGCAAGGTCGGCGAGTTCGCATTCGAAGGGCTTGATACAAACACGCCGAAAGGCCCCCTCAAACTTGGACGCTTTGCTCTCAAATCGCTGGATATCGCCAATTTCATCCGCACGTCGGCGCAGTTCGCAAATCCGGCGCAGCCACCCTCCCCTGAATTGATCGCGGGACTATTCCCGCTTATCGGCGGTGTCGAGATCAGGGGCGTCACGGCCCCCTTCAAGAACACCGGCAAGCTCGTCAACCTCGACAGCTTCGACGTGAATTGGGGACAGTTTATCGGCCCGATTCCGAGCAAAGCGCGCCTGACCACGAAAATGACCACACCGGTCGATGCGACCGATCCTGCCATGAAAGCGCTCATCGCGGCCGGGCTGGACACGCTTTCGGCCGATGGCGATATCGGCGCGGAATGGAGCGAGGCAGCCCGCAGCTTCGTCGTCGACGTGCCGAAGCTCGAGATCGGCGGATTGTTGAAAGCATCGGCGCGGATCACGCTCGCCAACGTGCCGCGGCAGGTATTTTCGGCCAGCGTGGTTCAGGCAATCGGGGCATCAGCGCAGATCGAAGCCGGCGCGATCGAGGTGACGCTGCGCGATCTCGGCAGCGTCGATCTCGGGGTGGCCCAATTCGCTCGCGCTCAGAACGTCAGCCGCGAGGCCGCGCGGAAGACGATCGTCGACAACATCACGGCCACCAGCAAGGACGTGGCCTCCGCCAATCCCGATGCTGAGGCCGCCGTGCAGGCGCTCGCGCACTTTGTCGAGAGCCCCGGGCAAACGCTGGTCATCAAGTTGACGCCGCGCGCCAAAGTGCCGGCGATGCAGCTCTTTCAATTGCTGAAGACCGATCCGCTGATTGCACTGGCGCAATTCCGGATCGAGGCTTCGACGGGGCTGTAAGCCGGGGCACAACGAAATCAGGTTCGGGCGCGCTGCGAGGTTGCCCGCCCAAACAAAATATCGAAAACAACCCCATGCAAAGTAGAGCGGCCGGCTTTCTCGTCGGCCGCTAGCTCTTGTCCGGCAGGTTGAGCCGGATATGGAGCTCGCGGAGCTGCTTGATCGCGACTTCCGACGGCGCACCCATCAGCAGGTCGACGGCCTGCTGGTTCATCGGGAACAGCGAGATCTCGCGCAGGTTCGTGGTGCCGCAGAGCAGCATCACGATGCGATCCACGCCCGCCGCCATGCCGCCATGCGGCGGGGCGCCGTACTGGAACGCGCGATACATGCCGCCGAAGCGTTCGACGACGTCCTTCTCGCCATAGCCCGCGATCTCGAACGCCTTCACCATCGCTTCCGGCTTGTGGTTACGGATGCCGCCGGAGGCGATCTCATAGCCGTTGCACACGATGTCGTACTGGAACGCCTTGATGGTCAGCGGATCCTTGGTCTGCAACGCCTCGAGGCCGCCCTGCGGCATCGAGAACGGGTTGTGCGAGAAGTCGACCTTTTTCTCGGTCTCGTCATACTCGTACATCGGGAAGTCGACGATCCAGGCGAGTTCGAACCGTTCCTTGTCGATCAGGTTCAGCTCCTCGCCCACCTTGGTGCGCGCGAGCCCCGAGAACTTCCAGAATTTCTCCGGGTCGCCCGCGACGAAAAACGCCGCATCGCCTTCCTTCAGCCCAAGCTGGCCGCGGATCGCGGCGGTCCGATCGGCGCCGATGTTGTTGGCCAGGGGACCTGCGCCCTCGCCGCCCTCACGCCACATGATGTAGCCGAGGCCGGGCTGGCCTTCACCCTGCGCCCACGAGTTCATGCGATCGCAGAACGCGCGCGATCCGCCGCCGGGTCCGGGGATGCCCCAGACCTGGTTCTTCGGATCTTCCAGCATTCGCGCGAATACCTTGAAGCCGGAGCCACGGAAGTGTTCGGAGACGTCCTGCATCTCGATCGAGTTGCGCAGGTCCGGCTTGTCGCTGCCGTATTTCTTCAGCGCTTCCGCGAACGGAATCCGCGGCCAGCCCTTTGTCACCGGCTTGCCTTTTGCGAACTCCTCGAACACGCCGGTGACGACCGGCTCCATCGCCGCAAACACGTCATCCTGCTCGACAAAGCTCATCTCGACGTCGAGCTGGTAAAACTCTCCCGGCAGACGGTCTGCGCGCGGGTCCTCGTCGCGGAAACACGGCGCGATCTGGAAGTAGCGGTCGAAGCCGGACATCATCAGCAGCTGCTTGTACTGTTGCGGCGCCTGCGGCAGCGCGTAGAACTTGCCGGGATGAATCCGCGACGGCACCAGGAAGTCGCGCGCGCCTTCCGGCGAGGACGCCGTCAGGATCGGGGTCTGGAACTCGAAGAAGCCCTGCTCCTTCATCCGCTTGCGCATGGAATCGACGATCGCGCCGCGGGTCATGATGTTCTGGTGCAGTTTCTCGCGACGCAGGTCGAGGAAACGGTACTTGAGCCTGATATCTTCAGGATATTCCTGCTCGCCGGCCACCGGCAGCGGCAGTTCACCTGCCGGACCCAGCACCTCGACCGCGCTGACATAAATCTCGATCTTGCCGGTCGGCAACTCGGCATTGACGGTGCCTTCGGGGCGATGGCGTACCTTGCCGTCGATCCGCACCACCCACTCCGAGCGGAACTTTTCCACTTCCGCAAACGCCGGCGAATCCTTGTCGGCCACGCACTGGGTGATGCCGTAATGATCGCGCAGGTCGATGAACAGCACGCCGCCATGGTCGCGGATGACGTGGCACCAGCCCGAAAGGCGAACGGTTTCGCCGATGTGGCTCTCGCGGAGCGCGCCGCATGTATGTGACCGGTAGCGATGCATGGAAATCCCAAAAACAGATGTCGGAGGTCAGAATCGGGGGCCAAAAGGCCCGCGCGAATTGCGGGAGGGTTTACCCGAGCCCGCGCAGGGCGGCAACCAATGCCAGGACCTGTTTTGCGCTCTGGCCGGCAGATTTCCGCCCCGCACCGGCCCGAACCGTTTGCCTATTCCGTGCCCGCGCCTATCTTTGGGTCATGACCATCCATTTCCCGTTCCAGAACACCTATTCGGCCCTGCCGGCGAACTTTTTCGCCCGGGTCGCCCCGACTCCGGTCGCCGCCCCACGGCTGATCAAGCTGAACCGGGCTTTGGCCGTCCATCTCGGGCTCGACCCAGATATGCTTGAGAGCCCGGAGGGGGCTGAAATCCTTGCCGGCAAGCGCCTCCCGGACGGCGCCGACCCGATCGCCATGGCCTATGCCGGCCACCAGTTCGGCCATTTCGTGCCCCAGCTCGGCGACGGGCGGGCGATCCTGCTCGGCGAGGTCATCGACAAGGATGGCATCCGACGCGACATCCAGCTCAAGGGATCGGGACCCACACCTTTCTCGCGCCGGGGCGATGGCCGCGCCGCGCTCGGGCCGGTCCTGCGCGAATATATCGTCAGCGAGGCGATGTTTGCATTGGGCATCCCGACCACCCGCTCGCTCGCCGCGGTAACCTCAGGCGAACGCGTACAGCGCGAGACCATGCTGCCGGGCGCCGTGCTCACGCGTGTGGCCGCAAGCCATATCCGCGTCGGCACATTCCAGTTCTTTGCCGCGCGTGGCGAAACCGACGGCGTGCGCGCGCTCGCCGATCATGTCATCGCGCGCCACTATCCTGATATCGGATTGGCCGAGCGCCCCTATCACGCGCTGCTCGAACGCGTCGTCGCCCGCCAGGCCGACCTGGTCGCACGCTGGCTGCTGGTCGGCTTCATCCACGGCGTCATGAACACCGACAACACGTCCATCTCCGGTGAGACCATCGATTACGGCCCCTGCGCATTCCTGGACGAATACAATCCCGCGCAGGTGTTCTCGTCGATCGACGAGATGGGCCGCTACGCCTACGCCAACCAGCCGCGTATCGCACTGTGGAATCTGACCCGGCTGGCCGAATGCCTTCTCCCGCTGTTCTCCGATGACAAGGACAACGCGATCGAACAGGCGCAATTCATCCTCGGCGACTTTGCGGAAAAATTCACGGCCGCCTATCAGGCCGGCCTTCGGAAGAAGATCGGCCTGTTCACCGCGCGCGACGGCGACGAGGCGCTGGTGCAGGATCTGCTCGACACGATGGCGAAGAACCAGGCTGACTTCACCCTGACCTTCCGCCGGCTGAGCGATGCTGACGACGACGGCGTCCGCGCGCAGTTCACCGATCCCGCAGCGTTCGATGAATGGGCCATCCGCTGGCGCCAGCGCCTTGCCGACGAGCCGCAATCGGCAGCCGAACGGCAGGCCGCAATGCGCGCCGTCAATCCTGCCTTCATTCCGCGCAACCATCGCGTCGAAGCCGTAATCGCGGCGGCCGTGAACAACGACTACGCGCCGTTCGAGGAATTGCTGACGGTATTGTCGAAACCGTTCGAGGATCAGCCGACGTTCGCGGCCTATGCGGAGCCGCCGCTGCCTGACCAACGCGTGCTGAAGACGTTCTGTGGGACATAGAGGCGCTAGCCCTGCCCACTGCGAGCGAAGCGACGAAGCAATCAATTGCGTAGCAACCTGCGAGATGGATTGCGCTTCGCTCGTAATGACGTGGCGAAAATTCGACGCGCCTACCCATCCTGTGTGTTGCCGTTAACCCAACTCCTTAAGGGCTCATCCACCATTCGGCGACACACGCCGCGCCCGGTTCCACAAATTAAGAAACGATCAACGCGCGCCCCACAATTCTACCGATTTACCCGTGGAGAATTGCTGTGGACGCATTTGTCTTCGAACTCATTGGAATGGTGTTGATCGGGCTCTGTCTCGTCGTGCTCGCGATCCCGTCGGGCCGTCGCCGGTCGCGACGCGTCCGGTACGAGTAAGCGGTTTCAAGACACGTCGTCGCCCCTCCAATTCACCACCGGCGTGTGTGGAATACCGGCCGCCGGATCAAGCCGGAGGCAGGCCAAACCGGTGTCACGGCGTGCGGCCGCAAGGTCGACGCAAAAAAGCCGTGCTCAGGCTTGAATACAGGGCTCAAATCTTCCGCGAACCCTTGACATATCAGCGTTTTCGGCAGAACGCCTGTCCGACGCGTCATGGATTGTTCATGGATCTGATTACCACCACTTCCGACCTCGCCGCCGCCTGCTCCCGGCTCGCCCAGCACAAGGTCATCACCGTAGACACCGAGTTCCTGCGGGAGACGACCTATTACCCCCTGCTCTGCGTCGTTCAGATGGCGAGCGCGGAGGAGGCTGTCGTGATTGACACGCTGGCGCCCGGCATTGACCTCAAGCCGTTCTTCGAACTGATGGGCAACGAGGCGGTTCTGAAGGTGTTCCACGCGGCCCGCCAGGACATCGAAATCGTCTGGCACCAGTCCGGTACCATTCCGCACCCGATCTTCGATACGCAGGTCGCCGCCATGGTTCTCGGTTATGGCGACAGCATTGCCTACGACCAGCTCGTCGAGCGCGTCACCGGTCACCGGCCGGACAAGACCCACCGCTTCACCGATTGGTCGCGCCGGCCGCTGACGCCCGAGCAGGTGCATTACGCGGTCTCCGACGTTACCCATTTGCGCGACGTCTTTGCCGCGCTGGACGCCGACCTGAAGAAGCGCGGCCGCAGCGACTGGGTCAGCGAGGAGATGGAGATACTGACCTCGCCCCGGACCTATGATTTCCATCCGGAGCGCGCCTGGGAGCGGCTCAAGACGCGGGTGCGCAAGCCAAAGGAACTCGCGGTGCTGATGGAAGTCGCGGCCTGGCGCGAGCAGGAAGCGCAAAGCCGCGACGTGCCGCGTTCACGCGTGCTGAAGGACGATGCGGTCGGCGACATCGCCACCCATGCGCCGACCTCACTGGAACGCCTCGCCACCCTGCGCTCGCTGCCAAAAGGTTTCGACCGCTCTAAATGGGGCAGCGACATCGTCGCCGCCGTGCAGCGCGGCCTCGCCCGCGATCCGCATACCCTGCCGAAGATCGAAAAGCCGCGCGGAAATTCGAATGGTGCTGCGACCGTCGAGCTCCTGAAAGTGCTGCTGCGAATGACGTCGGAGCGCCACGCCGTCGCCAGCAAGGTGATTGCCACCGTCGACGATCTCGACCAGATCGCCGCCGACGACCATGCCGATGTCGCAGCCCTGCACGGCTGGCGCCGCGAATTGTTCGGCGAAGCCGCGATCGCACTGAAACACGGCCGGCTCGCGCTCGCGATCGAAAAAGGCCGCGTCGTCAGGGTCGACCGGAGCTAGCAAACAGCAGTGGGGCCTCGTGGTTCGAGACGCGCGGCGATGCCGCGCTCCTCACCATGAGGGTCTTGGACCTCATCCTGAGGGCATCGCAAAGCGATGCGTCTCGAAGGATGAGAGCCCGCGACTGCGCCTACTACCACTTCAATTCAAATCCCAGCGTGCCCTGATGCGACTGCATCGCGGCGCGCAATTTGGCGTCGTAGTTGGCATAGAGCCGTGCGGTGTTGGTGAGGCTCAGCGAGGCCGAGGCGCCGGCATCGGCGCCGAACCTGCTCTCGCCGATTCCCTGGAACGTAATGCTCTGCACGCCCTGGCTGAGGGTGATGTCGGAGAAATTCTGCACGACGTTGTCGACGTACTTGCCGTAGCCCGACAGGTCCAGGATCTTGCCGTCGAATATCCAGTAGTGGCCGATCTCCGCGCCGATCAGCACTCGCCCGCGCTGCACGGTCGACCCTGTTGCCGTCGCAGGGTCAAGGCCGCCGAACTCCTGCAACGCACCGGTATGGGCACGGACATATTCGAACGCCGCCTTGGGCACGATGCGGCCCTGGTCTCTGGTCCAGTAATAGCTGATCTCGCTCAGGACGCCGTCGAGCCGGGCACTGTATCCGGCGGTGGCAATCCCGAAGCCGGTGTCGCGGCGCGAATTGACGTTGCCGAAACCGTGCACCACTGCGCTGGCCCAGGTCCACGGCCCGCTATCGACGGAAGCCGTGAAACCGATCTGGGTGAGGTCGATCGTCGCCGATTGCAGCGCCAGTGGAATATCGATCGCGGAGCGGCTCTGGTCGACCGAGAGGCCGAGATTGATCCCAGGCGCGACCCGCGCGCCGATCCCGGCCACGCCGCCCCAGGTCTTTCTGGTGTCGCCGACGAAATCGCCGACCGGACCGTTCTTCGTGTAGTTCCCGTAGCCCTCGAACCAGGTCCGGTAGCGCGGCGCTTCCGTGGCCTCCGAGGCGCCGCCGCCGCCCGGATTGGTCCGCTGCAAGCGGTTGAAGCCACCCCACTGATTGCCGAGCCGCTCCAGGAAGTTGCTGCCGAGATTGGCCAGCGCCGCGTTGGACGACACCATCGAATTGACCGTAATCGGCGTTGTCTCGGGTGCCGGTGGGGTCGGCGGCGTCGGCGGTGTTTGCGCCTGGGCAACGGACGTGATGCCGATCAGAACGGACGCAATCGCGATCAGCCGCGGCGGCGCGTCACCGGCCCCGATCTTCCATGCTCGCGATGGCTGCGGTGAGCCGCGCATGCAATCCATTCCCAAGAGCAAAACTATCGGCTCGAAAAAACGCGCATATCCCGATCAAGCGGGCTGATTTGCCCTCAGTTCGCCGAGAGCGTCAATTGGTTGGCCCCCCGGTTGGCAGCCGAATACGAGCCATTGTGGTTCGGCTGCCACAGCGTGGCAGCCGATTCGAGTGAAAGGAAATTGTCAGATCGTCCGCGGGGAAATCAGGGTGCCGTCGCGATCGGCACTGTCGGCAAACTTGCAGATATCGCCTTCGAGGCGAAGCTTGCCGCTCGCCAGCAGACGCAACGCTTCGGGGTAGATGCGATGCTCGATGCCGAGGATGCGCTGCGACAGCGTCTCGGCCGTGTCGCCATCGGCCACCGTGACCGCACCCTGCATCACGATCGGGCCGGCGTCGGTTTCCGGGATCACGAAGTGCACGGTCGCGCCCGAGATCTTCACCCCGGCCTGCAACGCCTGGCCGTGCGGATCGAGACCGGGAAAGGACGGCAGCAGCGAGGGATGGATATTCAGCATCTTCCCGTACCAGCGCTGCACGAATTCGGCGGTGAACAGCCGCATGAATCCGCCGAGGCAGATCAGCTCGACCTTCCTGCCCTCCAGCTCGCGCTGCAGGACGGCTTCGAAGCCGGCGCGATCCTTGCCGAACGGCTTGCTCTCGATGACGGTGGTTGGGATACCGCTCGCCGCGGCTCTTTCCAGTCCGGCCGCATCGGTCCGGTTGGAAATGACGGTGACGATCTCGGCCGGAAAATCCGCAGCCTTCGCCGCGTCGATCAGCGCGGCCATGTTCGATCCGCGGCCCGAGATCAGGATGGCGACACGGCGTTTCATTGCGCGAGATCGAGGTGGCCGTTGTAGACCACGCGATGTTCGCCCGCCGCCGGGATCACTTCGCCGAGCAGGGCTACGGTCTCGCCGCTTTCGGTCAAGACTTCCGTCACCTGCTCGATCGCATCCGGCTTGACGATTGCGATCATGCCGATGCCGCAGTTGAAGGTGCGCAGCAATTCGAGTTCGACGATGCCGCCCTGCGCCGCCAGCCATTTGAACACGGGCAGCACCGGCAGCCGCGCCAGATCGATGCCGACGCCGAGATGCTTCGGCAGCACGCGGGGAATGTTGTCGGTAAAGCCGCCGCCGGTGATATGCGCGAGCCCCTTGATGGCCCCGGTCTCGCGGATCGCGCGCAGGCACGATTTCACATAGAGGCGCGTCGGCGCCAGCAGCGCGCCGCCCAGCGTCATGACCGGCGAGAACGGTGCCGGCGCGTCAAAGCCGAGGCCCGAGTTTTCCACGATCTTGCGCACCAGCGAGAAGCCGTTGGAGTGCACCCCGGACGAGGCCAGGCCGATCACCGCGTCGCCCACGGCGATATCCCCGCTCGGCAGCAGCGTGCCGCGCTCGGCCGCACCGACTGCAAAGCCCGCGAGGTCGTAATCGCCGTCCTTGTAGAGGCCCGGCATCTCGGCGGTCTCGCCGCCGATCAGGGCGCAGCCGGACTCCCGGCAGCCCTCGGCGACGCCGGCCACGATGGCGGCGGCCGCCTCGGGGTCGAGCTTGCCGCAGGCAAAATAGTCGAGGAAGAACAGCGGTTCCGCACCCTGCACCACAAGGTCGTTGACCGACATCGCCACCAGGTCGATGCCGATGCCGCCATGCAGGCCGGTCTCGATCGCGATCTTGACCTTGGTGCCGACGCCATCGGTCGCCGCCACCAGGACAGGGTCCTTGAAGCCAGCCGCCTTGAGGTCGAACAGGCCGCCGAATCCGCCGATTTCGGCGTCGGCACCCGCCCGGGCGGTGGCGCGGACCATCGGCTTGATGAGATCCACCAGGCGGTTGCCTGCGTCGATATCAACACCTGAATCCGCGTAAGTGAGCCCGTTTTTGCGGTCGATCATGCCCAAATTCCAGTATGATGACCGCTGGTTACGAGGAATTCCGCGATCCTGCAATGGCTCGCAAGCGCTTGGCGCATATACTATGTAGATAAGAACCGGCTGAACCCGCCAGGGGCCGGATTTAGGCCGGGAGCCGGGAAGCGACCGAGTTGAGCATTCCAAATATCATTACGCTGGGGCGCATCATTCTGGTGCCCGTTATCGTCTGGGCGATCGTTTCCAGCCAGATGGAAATCGCCTTTGCGATCTTCGTCATTGCAGGGGTCAGCGACGCCGTCGACGGTTTTCTCGCCAAGCGGTTCAACATGTCGAGCGAACTGGGCGCCTTGCTCGACCCGCTCGCCGACAAGGCGCTGCTGGTGTCGATCTTCGTGGCGCTCGGTATCTGGGGCGCGGTTCCGCGCTGGCTCGTCATCCTGGTGGTGTCGCGCGACATCATGATCGTCACGGCCGTGATCGTGTCTTGGCTGTTCGACAAGCCGATTCCGATGAAGCCGCTGATGGTGTCGAAACTCAACACCGTGGCGCAGGTGGCATTCGCCGCGCTGGTGCTGGCCTCGCTCGGTTTCAATTTCAAGCCGGCGCCCTACGACGTGATCCTGATGGGTTTTGTTACGGTCTTTACTTTGGTTTCGGTCTCGCTCTATCTCGTCGAGTGGGTGCGACACATGAGCACGATCGAAGCGCGCTAGATCGCTGTTTTGTTTTGACGCGTTTTCTTCACGCGAACCGGTGCCCACTTCGCTTGAAAACGCTATCCCGGCCTGGAGTTTTGCGTGGCAGTCCGCGTTCGACCTCGTCAGCTAGCCTTTGCGCTGCCGCATGCGGAGAGCCTGACCCGCGACAATTTCCTCGAAGGCCCGGCCAATGATGCTGCGCTCTCGCTGATTGAAAGCTGGCCGGACTGGCCGAACCGCATCATGCTGCTGGTCGGGCCAGAGGGCTCGGGCAAGAGCCACCTCGCCGCGATCTGGGCCGAACAGGCCGGTGCGCGCTCGATCTCGGCGCACGCGCTCGACCCCGCCGCCGTCCCCGGCGCGCTCACCACCGGCGCCCTGGTGGTCGAAGACCTCAAGCCGGGCGATTTCGACGAGCGCGCTATGTTTCATCTCCTGAACCTCGCGCGCGAGGACGGAGCCTTCGTGCTGATCACGGGACGTGTTCCGCCTGTCGCGTTCGAGGTCGAACTACGCGATCTCCGGTCGCGGCTGCGCGCCGCACCGGTCGTGTCGCTATTGCCGCCTGACGATTTGTTGTTTCGCGGCCTGATCGTAAAGTTCTGCGCGGATCGCCAATTGAGCATCGACGAGAGTGTCGTGAGCTACCTCGCTACCCGGATCGAGCGCTCCTATGCCGCCGCCCGCCACGCGGTCGGCCTGCTGGATACCGAGGCGCTTCGGCTCGGCCGGCCGGTAACCCGGGCGCTGGCCGCAGAACTGCTGCGGAACGCCTAAGCGGTATCGGGTGCTGCCTCGTGCCGCCTTGACGGCGGCTCGGGGCGGAACATCAATGTCATGGAAACGTCATCGGAATATCACATGCTGAGGGCCGCATCCCCGTAGATTAGCCTACAGCTCTCCCGAGATGGACCAAAGCCTTATGGAATCGGCGCAAATCATTGATTTAAAAGAAAAAGAGTCGACTGCCGAGGCTCCCCCCTCGATTGCCACGAGCCCGGAACGGTTCATCAATCGGGAACTATCCTGGCTGCATTTCAACCGCCGGGTGCTCGAGGAATCGGTCAATCCAGGCCATCCCGTGCTGGAACGGGTGCGGTTCCTGTCGATTTCCGCCAATAACCTTGATGAGTTCTTCATGGTCCGCGTCGCCGGTATCAAGGCGCAGGTCCGCGAAGGCATCGCCGAGCGCAGCCCGGACGGGCTGACGCCGTCCGAACAGCTCACCCTCATCAACAAGACGGTTTCCGAGCTCGCTTCCGATCAGCAGGCGATCTGGCGCGACCTGCGCAGCACCCTGTCGGACGCCGGCATCATCCTGGTCGATGGCCACGACTTCACCAAGGCGGAGCGCGGCTGGCTCGAGGATCACTTCCTCCGCAACATCTTCCCGCTGCTGACGCCGCTGGCGATCGATCCCGCGCATCCGTTCCCGTTCATTCCGAGCCTCGGCTTCACCATCGCGCTGCAATTGTCGCGCGTCGCCGACGGCAAGCCGATGAACGCGCTGATCCGCATGCCCGGCAAGATCGACCGCTTCATCCGCATGCCCGCCGGCAAGGATGGCGCCGTGCATTTGATCCCGCTGGAGCAGGCCACCGGCCTGTTCATCGGGCGGCTGTTTCCCGGCTACACCGTCAAGGGCCAGGGCGCCTTCCGCATCATAAGAGACTCCGAACTCGAGATCGAGGAAGAGGCTGAGGATCTGGTCCGCCTGTTCGAGACCGCGCTGAAGCGGCGGCGGCGTGGTTCGGTGATCCGGCTCGAGATGGAAGCCAAGATGCCGGACGAACTGTGCACGTTCGTGCGTCAGGCGCTGGCGGTGGCCGACGACGAAGTGTTTCTGGTCGACGGCGTGCTGGCGATGAACGAACTCTCGCAACTCACGCGGCTCGATCGCCCGGACCTCGAATTCGTGCCCTATGTGCCGCGCCATCCCGAGCGGGTGCGCGACCATGGCGGCGACATCTTCGCCGCGATCCGCCAAAAGGATCTCATCGTCCATCACCCCTACGAGTCCTTCGACGTCGTCGTGCAGTTCCTGCAGCAGGCCGCGCGCGATCCTGATGTCGTCGCCATCAAGCAGACGCTGTACCGCACCTCGAACAACTCTCCGATCGTGCGCACGCTTGCCGAGGCTGCGGAAGCCGGCAAGTCGGTGACAGCCCTGATCGAGTTGAAGGCGCGGTTCGACGAGGAAGCCAATATCCGCTGGGCGCGCGACCTCGAACGCGCCGGCGTGCAGGTCGTCTACGGCTTTCTCGAACTGAAGACACACGCCAAGCTGTCGATGGTGGTGCGGCGCGAGGGAGGCAATCTCACGACCTACGTCCACACCGGCACCGGCAATTATCATCCAGTCACCGCGCGCATTTATACCGACCTTTCCTACTTCACTTCAGACCCGATCATCGGCCGCGACGCCGCGCGCGTGTTCAACTACATCACCGGCTATGCCGAGCCGAGCGACATCGAGCGGATGGCGGTGTCGCCGCTGACGCTGCGCAAGCGCATTCTCGAACACATCAAGGGCGAGACCAATCACAGCAAGCACGGCAAGCCCGGCGCGATCTGGATGAAGATGAACTCGCTGGTCGACCCTGACATCATCGACGCGTTGTACGAGGCCTCGCAGGCCGGCGTCTCGATCGAACTGGTGGTGCGCGGCATCTGCTGTCTGCGGCCCGGCCTTCCCGGCTTGTCCGACAACATCCGCGTCAAATCGGTGATCGGCCGTTTCCTGGAGCATGGCCGGATCTACTGTTTTGGTATGGGTCAAGGCCTGCCCGGCCCGAAAGCGGCTGTGTATATCTCGTCCGCAGACATGATGCCGCGGAACCTCGACCGCCGCGTCGAGGTGCTGTGTCCGTTGCAAAATCCTACGGTACATCAGCAGGTTCTCGAACAGATCATGGTCGCGAACCTGAAGGATACCGAGCAAAGCTGGCAGTTATTGCCGGATGGGTCTTCAACGCGTATGAAGGCCGCGAAAGGCGAAGAGCCGTTCAATCTGCACAATTATTTCATGACGAATCCGAGTCTGTCTGGCCGTGGAAAGTCTCTCAAGGAATCTTCGCCACGTCGCCTCACGCGCCGTAACGAGCGCCAGCAACCGTCATAAGGGACCACGGCTGTGAAGCGGCCGCGCAAGCGCGCTTCCAGCGTCGCTGTCATCGACATCGGTTCGAACTCGGTTCGCCTCGTCGTCTACGAGACGATGGCGCGCAGCCTCGTCACCATCTTCAACGAGAAGGCACTGTGCGGGCTCGGCCGCGAGGTGCAGAGCACCGGCTTGCTTGCCGAGGACGCCGTCGCCAAGGCGCTGACGGCGCTCCGCCGCTTCCGCGCGCTGTGTCGCATCCAACAGGTCGGGCGCGTCTTCGCCATCGCCACCGCCGCCTGTCGCGATGCCAGGAATGGTCCCGACTTCATCGCCAAAGCCGAGCGCATCTGCGGCGCGGAGATTCAAATCCTGTCAGGACCGCGCGAGGCGAAGCTTTCCGCGCTCGGCGTGGTTTCCGGCATCCACAATCCCGACGGCATTGTCGGCGATCTCGGCGGCGGTTCGCTCGAACTGATCGACGTGCATCGCAACCGCGTCAGCAGCGGCGTCACGCTGCCGCTCGGAAGCCTGGCGCTGCAGGACCTGTCGCACAAATCGCTGAAGCGTGCCGAACGCATTGTCAGCACCAATCTATCCGATGTCGCCCAGCTCAAGGCCGGCAGTGGCCGCACCTTCTACGCGGTCGGCGGCACCTGGCGCTCGCTGGCACGCATCCACATCGTCCAGAGCGGCTATCCGCTCCGGGTGATGCACGGCTATGAATTGCCGGCAGCCGACGCGCTGGATTTCGCGCGCCGCTTGCGCCGGCTCGCGGCCGCCAATTTGCTCGCCGATATCGAAGTGGTCGCGGATGCGCGGCGTCCGCTGCTAACCTACGCGGCGCTGGTGCTCGAATACATCATTCGCGTCGGCAAGCCGAAGACGATCGTGTTTTCGACCTTCGGCGTGCGCGAAGGCCTGCTCTACGAAATGCTGCCTCCGCAGGAGCGCGCCAAGGATGGCTTCATCTGCGCCGCGCAGACCCTGAACGGATTGTTGTC
>Ga0268266_10003537_pt1 | contig 15508 bp, 12 predicted proteins | sample KBSS13metaG_FD_190356 | JGI IMG/M metagenome (GOLD analysis project Ga0268266, IMG submission 190356) | Switchgrass rhizosphere microbial communities from Kellogg Biological Station, Michigan, USA - KBS S1-3 metaG (SPAdes) (version 2) | ecosystem: Host-associated > Plants > Roots > Rhizosphere...
CGACATCCGGCGCATCTGTTCGGCGAGTTCGGTCAATGTGATCAGCGCAATATCGGGATCGCCGAGCACGACCAGCGAGGCCACCGAACCGCCGAACATGCCGAGTTCGAAACCGAGGTCTTCCGCAATGCGGATCGAGGTCGCGTCATAGACCGATCCCGGCCGGATGCACGAAGAGCCGTTGAGGATGGAACGCAATCTCTCTCGGCGTTGACGAAAAGCCATGGTGTCCTCAATTCTGTCCGCCGTCATTGCGAGGAGCGAAGCGACGAAGCAATCCACACTTCGGTTTCGGCGTAATGGATTGCTTCGCTGCGCTCGCGATGACGGAGCTATGTGTTACGCAAACTCCAGAATCAGCGCGTCGACGGCAAGCGTGGCGCCGGCCGCAGCGTGGATCTTCTTCACCGTGCCATCGCGCTCGGCGCGCAGCACGTTCTGCATCTTCATTGCCTCGACGACGGCCAGGGTCTCGCCGGCCTTGACCTCCTGTCCTTCGGTCACGGCAATCGACACCACGAGCCCCGGCATCGGACACAGCAGCTTCTTGCCGGTGTCGGCGGCCGAAGTTACCGGCATCAGCCGGGCGGCGGCAGCCTCGCTCTCGGTGAAGACGTTGACCGCGACTTCATAGCCCTGATGCGCAAGACGGATGCCGTTCGGGATCGCGCGCACCTGCATCGCCACGAAATGGCCGTCGATCGTGCCCTGCCAGACCGGTTCACCCGGCGTCCAGGCCGAGACCAGATTGTGCGGATTGCCGAGCAGGCCATCGGCGCCGATGAAGCGCACCGTAATGCCGTCCGCCTCGCGCGCCACATCGAGCGCGATTTCGTCGCGATCGAGCCATACCGCGCGGCGGCGCTCGCGCTGCACCAGCCGGCCGGTCAATTGCCCGGAAATCTGCCGCTTGCGCTCGCCGAGCACGTGGTCGATCGCGGCTCCGACGGCCGCCAACCGCCGCGCGACCTCGCCTTCCGGCGGACGCGCGGAAAAGCCCTTTGGAAACTCTTCGGCGATGAAGCCGGTGGAAAGCTTGCCTTCGCGCCAGCGCGGATGGTTCATCAGCGCCGACAGGAACGGAATGTTCTGCCTGATCCCGTCGATGTAGAACGCGTCCAGCGCGGTTGACTGTGCCTCGATTGCAGCCGCCCGCGACGACGCGTGCGTAACGAGCTTGGCGATCATCGGGTCGTAATGGATCGAGATCTCGCCGCCCTCCTGCACGCCGGTATCGTTACGGATCGTGATGCCGTCCTTGCTCGCTTCCGCGGGCGGCCGGTACTTCACCAGCCGGCCAATGGACGGCAGGAAATTACGGAACGGGTCTTCGGCGTAGACGCGGGATTCCACCGCCCAGCCCGTCAGCGTGACATCCTTTTGGGTGATCGAAAGCTTCTCGCCCGCGGCGACGCGGATCATCTGCTCGACGAGATCGATGCCGGTGACCAGCTCGGTGACGGGATGCTCGACCTGCAGGCGGGTGTTCATCTCCAGGAAGTAGAAGCTCTTGTCCTGGCCGGCGACGAACTCGACGGTTCCTGCCGAATCGTAGTTCACGGCCTTGGCGAGCGCGACCGCCTGCTCGCCCATCTTGCGTCGGGTGGTCTCGTCGAGCAGCGGCGACGGCGCCTCCTCGATGACCTTCTGATTGCGGCGCTGGATCGAACATTCGCGCTCGCCGAGATAGATCACGTTGCCATGCTTGTCGCCGAGAACCTGGATTTCGATGTGGCGTGGATCGACGATGAATTTCTCGATGAAGACGCGGTCGTCGCCGAACGAGGATTTCGCCTCCGCCTTGGCGAGGTTGAACCCTTCCGCGACCTCGGCCTTCGAATGCGCGATCCGCATGCCCTTGCCGCCGCCGCCGGCCGAAGCCTTGATCATCACGGGGTAGCCGATCTCGTCGGCGATCTTCACCGCGTGCTTTTCGTCTTCGATGACGCCGAGATGCCCGGGAACGGTCGAAACTTTTGCTTTCGCGGCGGCCTTCTTGGATTCGATCTTGTCGCCCATCGCGGCGATGGCGCCGGGATTGGGGCCGATGAAGACGATGCCGGCCGCCTCCAGCGCGCGCGGAAAGGCCTCGCGCTCGGACAGGAAGCCATAACCGGGATGCACGGCCTGCGCCCCGGTCTTGCGGCAAGCCTCCACGATCTTATCAATCTGCAGGTAGCTTTCAGCCGCAGGCGGCGGGCCGATCAGCACGGCCTCATCGGCCATTTCGACATGGAGCGCATCGCGGTCGGCCTCGGAATACACCGCGACCGTCTCGATCCCCATGAGGCGCGCAGTCTTGATGACCCGGCAGGCGATCTCGCCGCGATTTGCGATCAAAATTCGTTTGAACATGTTCTTCTTGCTTGAGTTTCGGGCAGGATCCTCCCCCGCAATGTGACATGCGGGACGCGGGTAACCCACCCGTCGTACAGCAAAAATCGATGGAGGCAACGGTCTCGTATCAGCGCTGCCATGCTCACCGGTCGGCATGGCCGTACCGGCCGGCGGCAATTCACCCCGAATAAGAGTTGAAGCGGCCCCGTGCATAGGCATGGGATACCGCTTTCATCAGTTCGCCGACCTCGGTTTCCAGATATTCGTTGGTCACGATCAGGGCGCGGATCGTCGCCCGCAGATCACCGCCGCAGGCAGAAATTGCTTGATCTACCGCGGCTTCCAGCGCGTCGCTCTCTTCGAAGTTCGGCTGTGAAGAGGACGACATGGCATCATTCCGTGTTGCGCGACACCGGCAATGTTCTTATTTTGTTCTCATGAAGTCAATGGCGGCATTCGACCAGCACCCGCCTTTGCGCTGAAATTTTTTCTCTGCCTCGGTCGATGCGCGATTAGCGCGAGCGCCTTGGTTCAATCACGCCGCCTTATGCTAGAACCCAGCTGCAGGTGTGGAATTGATTTGAAATGAAACAGATGCGGTCCCGAATTTTTCTGGTTGCAGCGTTGCTATCGATCGTACTTCCGGCCAGCCAGAGTTCGGCCGCCACCGCCGTCGTCCGGGATGGCAGCACGCTTCAACTCGGCAATGTCACCTACCGTCTCGACGGCATCGATGCGCCCGCGGTCGATCAATTCTGCATCGACCAGAACGCCGATAGCTGGACCTGCGGGATCGAGGCACGCGATCAACTGAGCAAGCTGATCGATGGCAAACAGGTCCGCTGCGACGATCTTGGCGCGGATCCGGTCTACAAGAAACGGCGGATCGGCGCGTGCAAAATTGAAGGCGACGCGACCAGTCTGAGCGAGTCCCTGATCAGCAAGGGATTCGCCGTCCTCGATGATGGCGCAACCAGCAAGCGCCGTATCGACCAGGGCCGCGCCATGGAGGAACGCCTGGGACTTTGGAAAGGCTGCTTCGTCCGCCCGAGCGAGTTCCGCGCAGGCAAGAAAGACGGCAAGCTGCTCGGCAGTTCGTGCCGCGCCGATCGTGACCGGGAAATCCGCGAGGCCCTGTTCCCCGAAGATCTCGTGATGCCGGCCGGTTGCAACATCAAGGGCAAATACGCCGTCCGCGCTCGCGTCACCGGGAACCTCGGCATCTATCATCTGCAGGCATGCCGCTCCTACCCGGGCCTGACCAAGCCGGACCGCTGGTTCTGTTCCGAGGAAGATGCGCAGGCGTCCGGGTTCCGCCGGGCCTACAACTGCCGGTCACCAGCCAAGAGCAAATGAAGCTGGAAATTTTGCCGAGTCCTGTGTGAAAGTACCGGCAGAGGTTGCCGGCCCGCATGACCACTCCCGACACTGCCAACGTTTTGCCTGACATCGCCGCTGCCGAACGCTTGCGGCAACATCTGCAGGAAATCGCGGACGAGCGCGACCGGGCTCATCGTGCGCTGCAGGAGCGCGAAGCGGAACTGGTACGGATTCAGCGTATTGCCGGTGTCGGCGGTCTCGAAATCGATTTTCGTGACGGCGTCAAGAACCGCCGCTCCCCCGAATATCTCCTGGTTCACGGCTTGCCGCCCGAGGCGGAAAACGAAAGCTACGAGGAATGGGTCAGCCGAATCCATCCCGAGGATCGCCAGCGAACGGTCCAGCATCTCTTCGGCATTTTGAAAAGCGGGAGCGAGGACTATTCGGCCGAATACCGCATCGTACGTCCGAACGACGGCACGACGCGCTGGATTCGCGTCGTCGCAAAGATCGAGCGCGAATGCGACGGCCGCGCGCTGCGTCTGGTCGGCGCCGATTGCGACGTCACTGATCAGGCGCTGGCCCAGGCCACCTTGCGCGAAAGCGAGGAGCGCTTCCGCCTGATCGCCGACAGCGCACCGGTGCCGGTCTGGGTCACCAAGCTCGACCGTACGCGTTCCTTCGCCAACCAGGCCTACCTCGATTTCCTGGGATTGCCGTTCGAGGATGCCATCGTTTTCGACTGGCGCAAGCGGCTGCATCCGGACGATCAGCAACGCGTCGTGCAGGAATCAATCGCCGGCGAAGCTTCGCTCAAGCCGTTCGTGCTGGAAGCGCGCTACCTGCGCGCTGATAATGAATGGCGATGGCTGCGCTCCGAGTCCCAGCCGCGCTGGGACCCGACCGGAGGCCACATCGGCTTCATCGGTGTGGCCCATGACATCACGGCAGCCAAGCAGGCCGAGCAGGACTTGCGCCGCCTGAACGAAATTCTGGAATTGCGGATCACCGAGCGGACGGCGCAGCTCGAATCCAACGAAGCGCAGATGCGCGCAATCCTAGAGACCAGCCATCAATATCAGGCGCTGCTCAACCCGCACGGCGATGTGCTCTATGCGAACAAGACGGCGCTTGCCGGAATTCGCATGGACGCTCGCGACGTGATCGGCAAGCCGCTATGGGACACGCGATGGTTTTCCGGGACCCCCGGCATGCCCGAGGCGGTCCACAAGGCGTTCCTTGCCGTCATGCAGGGCGCAGAGGTCCAGACCGAGATGCTGCTGCGCCTGCCGGTCGGCGATCGCTATTTCGAATTCGCGATGCGCCCGCTGCGCGACCAGCACGGCACGGTGATCGGTGCGGTGCCGGAAGCCATCGATATCACGGAGCGCCGACAGGGCGAGGAAGCGCTGCGCCAGTCGCAGAAGATGGAAGCGGTCGGCCAATTGACCGGCGGCGTGGCGCACGACTTCAACAATCTCCTGACCATCATCCGCTCCGCGACCGATTTCCTCCGCCGCCGCGAGCTGCCGGAAGAACGGCGCCGGCGCTATATCGACGCGATTGCCGAAACGGTCGAGCGCGCCTCCAAGCTGACCGGGCAGTTGCTGGCGTTCGCCCGCAGGCAGCCCTTGAAGCCGCAGGTGTTCAATGTCGGCACCCAGGTCGAGGCGGTGGCGCAACTGATCCGTCCGCTGGTCGGCGCGCGGATCAGGATCGACGTCGATATTACCGACCTCAACTGCTTTGCGATCGCCGATATCGCGCAATTCGAAACGGCGCTGATGAATCTCGCCGTCAACAGCCGCGATGCCATGAACAGCGAAGGCCAGCTCAACATCCGCGTCCGCAAGGTCGATATCATTCCCCCACTCCGCGCCCAGCCCGCCCGCGACGGCGATTTCATCGCCATCACCGTGACCGATACCGGTTGCGGCATCGCGTCCGAACTGCTCGAGACGATCTTCGAGCCGTTCTTCACCACCAAGGAAGTCGGCAAAGGCACCGGCCTTGGTCTCAGCCAGGCATTCGGCTTTGCCAAGCAGTCCGACGGCGACATCGCGGTCGCGAGCGAGCCGAGCCGGGGCGCGACCTTCACGATCTATCTGCCGCAGGCCGCGGTGCCGGCCGATGCGGTCGAGGCCGCCGCGACTGCCAGCGAGCCCGCCGCGCGCGGCCGCGGTTATCGCGTCCTGGTGGTCGAGGACAATGACGACGTCGGACAGTTCTCCACCGAGCTGCTGGAAGATCTCGGATACACGGTCCGTCGCGTCGCCAGCGCGGATGCGGCGCTCGCGATCCTTGCCGAGGACGAGTTCTCCGCCGACCTGGTGTTTTCAGACGTCATCATGCCCGGGATGAACGGCGTCGAACTCGCCGGCATCGTGCGTGAACGCTACCCCGGCCTCCCGGTGGTGCTGACCAGCGGCTACAGCAACGTGCTGGCGGAGAATGCTCACCGCGGCTTCGAGCTGATCCAAAAACCCTATTCGGTGGAATTGCTGTCGCGAAGCCTCAGGAAGGCAATTTCCGAAGCGCGGCGCTGAAACAGGACGAGATCAGACCGGGCCAAGCCGACGGGCTATCCCCTGCCTCTGACGCAAGCGGCTTGAACGCCGCAAACCGGGACCCGTTCTACTTTGCATGGGGTTGTTTTCGATATTTTGCGTCCGGGCGGTGCGGCGTGCCGCCGGCAAGCATCTGGCGCCGGGGCACCGGGAAACCTCAAGCTCACGCCGCCTCGACGCCGGCCTCTCCCGACGCCAGCAGCGCGCGGATCTCTTGCGCCGGACGCGCCGCGCTGAACAGATAGCCCTGCATCTGGGTGCATCCGAGGTTCTGCACGGTCTCGCGCTGCTGCAGGGTCTCAACGCCTTCCGCCGTGGTGATCATGTTGCGGTCGGCGGCGATGCTCACCACCGCGCGGATGATCGAGGCCGACGAGGAATTGCGCGTCACTTCCTTGACGAAGGAGCGGTCGATCTTGATCTTGTCGAATGGAAAGTGCTGCAGATATTGCAGCGAGGAATAACCGGTTCCGAAATCGTCGAGCGCGATGTGAACCCCAAGCGCGCGGAGCTGATTCAGCGTCGCCAGCGCCGCGTCGTCGTCGGCGATCAGCACGGCTTCCGTGATCTCCAGCTCCAGCCGGCGCGGATCGAGCCCGGTCTCGGAGAGGATGGAAGCGACCTTCAGCGACAGCGTTTCCGAGCGGAACTGGATCGGCGAGACGTTGACGGCGATACGAACATTGGCGGGCCAGGTCGCCGCTTCCGCGCAGGCCGTACGCAACACCCACTGCCCGATTTCCTCGATCAGCCCGGTTTCCTCGGCGACCGGCACGAAGTCGGCCGGCGAGACCATGCCGCGCACCGGATGCCGCCAGCGCAACAGCGCCTCGCAGCCGGTGACGCCGTCGGTGCGCAGATCGACCTGCGGCTGATAGTGCAGCTCGAAGGCGTTCTGCGCCAGCGCCGCGCGCAAGTCCGCTTCCAGCTCGCGGCGATGGTTGGCCTGCTGCTCCATCTCGGGGTCGAAGAAGCGATAGGTTCGGCGGCCGGCGGCCTTCGCCGCATACATTGCGAGGTCGGCGCTCTTCAGGAGATCGAACAAATCGGAGCCGTCGCGCGGCGCGATCGCGATGCCGATGCTGGCATCGCCGGAAAGCTGGTGGCCGTGGCAGTCGAACGGGGTCCGCAGCGCCTGATAGATTCGCGCGACCAGCCCATGAACGTCCTCGGCACTTCCGATGCCATGCTGGAGGATGGCGAATTCGTCTCCGCCAAGGCGGGCGATGAAGTCTTCAGAGCCGACCGCCTGGCGCAACCGCTCAGCCACGCCTTTAAGGAACTCGTCACCGATCAGATGTCCGAGCGTATCGTTGATGCGCTTGAACTCGTCGACGTCGATATAGAGGATCGCGAATTCGCGTCCCTCGGTTTCCAGAAGCAATCCCTCCGCCTGGCGCTGGAACAGCGTCCGGTTCGGCAGATTGGTCAGTGCGTCGTAATGGGCGAGATGCTCGATCCTGGCCTGGTCGCGTCGCCCCTCGGTGACGTCTTCCAGCGTCGTGGCCCAGCCGCCGTCCGGCGACCGCTTGTAGATCAACCGGATCGTGCGCCCGTCCGGCGTCGAGGTCACGGTATCCTGAACGAGGCTGCCGTTGGGATCGAGAAACCGGGCACAATAGGCGTCGACGTCGCCGACAAAGGAGCCGAGTTTCTGGCGGTACAGGATCAGGTCGCGCAGCCGCAATCCGGGTTTGACCACGTCGACCGAGAGCCCGAACATGTCGATATATTGCTGGTTGCAGATCACCAGCTGCCCGGAGGAATCGAACAGCAGCAGGCCCTGCGTCATATTGTTGATGGCGGTGTCGAGATGCTGGCTCTTCTCCGAAAGCTTGTGCTGCGCGGCGGCATGCTGGCCGCGTAGCTGGCGCACGATCAGGAAGACCATGCCGATCACGACGATGACCGCCAGCGCGGCCGCAAAAAATTGCAGCCTGGTCTGCGCTCGCCAGTCGGCAAGCACCGTCGAGGTTTTGGCCGTCGCAACGATCAGGACCGGGAAGTGCGTCAGCGATTTGACGGCGCCGACCTTGTCTTCCGATGACCTCTCGGCGGTGAAACGCCCGGAAATGTTTCCGCCCGCCGCCAGCGCGCTCTGGAACGCAGAGGTGTTGGCGACGTTCACGCCGATCAGCTTGTCGTCCTTCGGGTAGCGCGCGATGATGGTGCCGTCGCGATGGATCATCGAAATCGCGGTGTCATTGTTCAGCGCCAGCGAAGCGACGAAGTCCTCGAAGTGGGAAGGCTCAACGCCGCGGATGGCGAAGCCGATGAGCTCGCCTTTGCGGCCGGTGATCTTTCGGGCAAAGATCAGCGTCCAGTTCTTGGTGACCTTGCTCACGACCGGTTCAACGATGACGTCCGGTGTCGGCCTTCCCGAGGTAAATTCCCGGAAGTAACGCCGTTCCAGGATATTGCTGTCGGGCACCGGCCAGATTTCGGAGGAATTGATCAGGAAGCCCTTGGCGCTCCACAGATTCAAGGCGCCGACGGGCGGAAGTACCGAAAGCTTGGCGCGCAACATTTCATGCGCGCTCAATGTCGACATCTTCTTCTCGAACTGATCAGCAGTATCGACGCCATCGGCCCGCATGGCGGTCAGGACATCGTCGTGCACATGCTGCAGATCGCTCAGCCGCTGGTCGAAATGCCGTGACAGCAGTAGCGCGGTGTTATTGAGTTCGCGCTCGGCGACCTCCAGCGCGCGCTCACGATATTCCAGGGCAAAATAGCCGGTGCCGAGCGAGATCGCGATCACGAGCGCCATGGCGCTCAGGATCAGCCATTGGATCGCGCTCATCCGGAACCGCCACGGCAGGCCAGCCCCGAACAGCGGCTTGCTCTCCGCTATCACGTTTAACGATGAATTGTTCAGCATTCCCGCCGCCCCCACAGGCGTTCGTTGTAGGGAATACAACCCAAAGGCGGGTTAGCAAAATGAGTTATTACGGGGTTAAGGCGGCCTGGAATCAGGCCGTTTCCGCCAGTTCAGCTTCCTTCAGGGTGCATTCGATCAGCGCCCCGCCGATCGTGAACTCCGAGAACAGCGACAGCTCGGTTGCGGCCTTCAGTGGCGCAAAGAACTGCGCATCGCCGGGGCTCTTCAGGAAGAAGCGGATGTGGCCCGCAGTCATCGTATCCCTCGACAGCCATACAATGCCGGAGAACAGCGCCACCATCATCTGGGCGTATTGGCCCGCGTCCGCGATCCCCAGTTCGTAGATCGGCGACACCACAATGAAGCGCGCGCGCAGGATGGGGTTCGGAAACTTGCTCATCATCAGGCGGCTGACCTGACAGGCCGCATGAACCCGCTCACTGTCGGAAAGGCAGTAAAGGTTCGGGCCGTCGCCGTCCTTGGTCAGGGCGTCGTAGGTGGAGAAAATTCCCGTCGAAAGGGTCGAATAGTCCTCGCCGACGCTTTCAGCGTCCTTCTTCCACTGGCTCTTGATCGACCGCCAGGACCTTTCCGGCTCTTTCATCGGCAGTAGGCGCATTGCTTAACCAGGGGTTAAATGCAGATTGATCACCGGTACTCTACAGGCGGCGACTAAACGTTTGCTTACGTGCGGAACCGGCCGCCGCGTATTTGTACGGAGCAGCAAAATGACGACCTGCGCGAGTGCTTCCCATAGACTCCATTTAAGCGCGATCCTGTGCGGCCTCGCTACGCGATCGATCCCGCTCGCGTAGTTCGTAGTCGAGGACAAATCCGGTGAGGCTCGTTCCGGCGAGGTTTGCCAACATGATGATCCAGTCCGCCTTGATAGCTCCATACACCACCCAAGGCACGAGACCGGAAGTCAGCGCGATCAGCGTGCGCGATGAAAGATCGTCGGTCGGTTGACCAGACCTTCTTCACCTGCGGAATGTAGGACAGCGAACTCAGCAGCGCTGCGGCTACGCCGACCGCGGTTTCGACGAAATGCATCTCATCACCCGTCCCGTTGCGCTTACTGCCTGCATTTGTGTGGCGTGCGAAGACGTTCGGAAAGAGCGATCGTTCCTTTCAGTTTGGAACGATCCCGCGCGGCCCGGGTTTTTCTCGCATCGGCGTTTCATCCCCCCGTGACGCCGAACTCGAGCCCCGCCGAAAATCCTTTGAACGGGGTTGGCGGGGCTCATTTTTTTCCGGCTGCGCAGGGTCGACCATGGCGTTGTTTCGCGTACGACCAACCCGGGCTGATATCGAGATCGCGGAGCAGATTTCGGACCGCGCCAGCCCGGAAGTCGAACACGTCGCCGAGGCCCTCACCTGGGGTGCCGACGAGCATGTCATGTGCGCGCTCGCCGCAGGTTGGTGGTTCTACTGCAGGCATCGAAGCGCCCGCCATCGCACCGACAGCAACCACATCCTGCTGACGGCGGCCGCCGTTACGCTTCTGCCGCACCTCCTGAAATCAATCTTCGACCAGCGGCGCCCAGACCGCCTGATGGTTCGCGCACATCTTCATGGCGTGCCGCTTTCAGGAAAACCACTCGACGCCTTTCCATCAGGCCATGCCATCCATGTCGGTGCGCTCGCATCGGCTGCCACCGTGCTTCCGCCTGCAAGACGCTACGTGATCTGGTCGATTGGCACCGGCCTCGTCCTGACCCGGATCGTCCTGCTGGCGCACTGGACCAGCGACGTGATCGCCGGTCTTGCGATCGGGGCCGCAGTTGAACGGTTGCTCAGGCACTGGACTGGTTTTGGAATGTCGCGTCGAGAATAGTAGTCGACGCTGGCAGCATCGGTTGCAAGCGGTGCCGACGACGCTTACCGCAGCGCCGCCGGCTGGTTTCGAACTTACGCCGCGGCCTCATAATTGACTGCGGTTTCGGCGATCTTGGTCAGAGTGTCGTCGGTCTTCTTCTCTTCGGCCAAGGTCTGGTCGATCAGCTTGGCAGCCTGCGGATTGTTGAGCTTGAGCGCCCAGGCCTTCAGCGTACCGTAGCGTGAAATCTCGTAATGCTCGACGGCTTGCGCGGCGGCCAGCAGGCCGGCATCGAGCGCAGGCGTGTCGGCATACTCCTCCATGATTTCCTTGCCTTCATCGAGAATGCCTTCGATGGCGTCGCACTTCTTGCCGCGCGCGGCCTTGCCCAGCAGTTCGAATATCTGTTCAAGGCGCTCGACCTGTCCCTCGGTCTCGTCATGGTGCTTTTCGAACGCGGCGCGCAGCTTGTCTGAATTGGCGGCCTTCGCCATTTTCGGCAGCGTCTTCAGGATCTGCTTTTCAGCGTAATAGATGTCCTTGAGGGTATCCAGGAATAATTCGTTGAGGTCTTTCTCGGCCGCCATGACGTCCTCCATTGTTGATACGCCGACAACATTGGATTGAACGTAACGTTCCTAAATCGCGAGGGACGCTTCAGTCGCGCGTAGCCGCAAGATCGATCAGCGCGATCCCAAGATCACCCCGCTTCCTTCGTCGAAGCGTTGCCGGGACTTCGGTCAAGACCACTTCGAGTGTCGGCCTGACCGTGCCGGCCATCAGGTGGCCACCGCGGGTCGATCCGTCGGCCAGCCCAAGCACGATGTGGACATGAAGGCTGGGTTTGCCGTCATCGCCGACAGCTATGTCGCCGATCGCGCTGAGAACCTCGCACTGCTCATTGACCTCGATCTTGCGATAGCTTTTCGAGGCAAAATCGAACCAGCCGACGCTTGCCCGCTCGAAAGCGCCGATCGCCGTCAACGACGCCGCGGAAATTTTCGATTCATTGGCGAAGCGGGTGAGTGCTGCAAACGCCTCCTCGCCTGAATCCAGAACGACGACGTGAATCTGCGCCTCCGTGTCGGCGGCGATGTGCTTGCTCTTCATTGTGGATCTCGCTGTGCATTGGGGCCGCGCTTCGCCTGCTGTGCCGGCCCGGCCTGCCCCGGTCAATCTGCGCCGATTGGCATAGTTCCAAGCTACCGTTGGCCATTGGCATCGCCGCCGATGTCGCAGTGTATGCTTCAAGACGGCCGATGAAACGGTCATCGCACTGAGCGTCGAGCGCAATCGCGCTGCTTGTGTTCTGGCTGGTCTATCCGCTCTGGCACCGCGTACGCTTTTCATAACGGCAAAAGCATGCGTGGCAGGAACGCGACGTTCCCTTTTTGTGGAACGTGAGACGGAACTGGAGCCTCACATCCGTTTGAAGTTAAACGATCACGATTCCGGAACGGCCGCCGGCGTTGTTGGTTGGCCCAACGTCACTGCAACGGAGGCAACTTATGAACTTGAAGCTCGTGACCGCGGCCGCTGTTCTTTCCACGACGTTCGCGGTACCCGCGCTGGCACAGGATGCTCACGGAAGATCCGACGCTGTCCGTCAAACGCAGACTCAAGAACGCGTCTATCATCGGAATAGCGGATTCTGGCCGGGTGAAGTAGCGGCCGGCGTGGTTGGTGGGGCGATCGGCACGGCCGGCGCGATTGCGACGGCGCCGTTCCGGAACGACGTCTACGCCTACAACAACAGCTATGACGGGCGCCGCTACTACGGCGGCTACAACAATGGTTTCGTCTGTCAGCCCGGAACAATGTTCTGGGGTGAGGATGGTCGACGTCACATCTGTCAGTAACGCGAAACGTAATAATGAACCTCGGGAGGCGGCCCCACGGCCGCCTCTTTTTCTTGTGCGAAGCGAGGCCGGCGACGAAGTAATATCGCCCAAGTCACCATTCTAGATCTGGTGCACTGCGCATCCCAAATGGCCTAGCTTTTCCTTCCCGGCGGTTCACTACCGCGGTTCACCTGCCCCACGCGCTGGGCGCGCTCCTTGTCGCGCAGCTGCTCCTGCCCACGCTCGTCGCGGGCCATACCCTGGTCATGACCGCTCTGGTCATGGCGACCTCGCTCAGGCTCCGTCGCCTGTCGCTCCTGCTGCTTGCCTTCCTCCACCAGAAGTTCATCTCCGAGCATTTGCCCGATGATCTGTCTGGTCTGGGCTTCGGCCTTCTGTTGAAACTTGCTCATGGCTGGCCTCCTGGCAGGGAAAACGACGCCGGGGCTCCGATGTTTCCTCCGCAGGCTTCAACTTTGGGGCTGCAGACCTTGCCCCTCATTGCCACTCTTGAGGCTGGTTCCCCACAATGTAACAATCCTGTCGCAGAGCAAAACTAAACGGAAAGCGTCGGCGGAATGCCGAAACTGCTTCTTCTGGGGGAGAACCTGATGCGCCGCACAATCGTATTGCTGTCCGCCGGACTGGTCGCGCTTGCCGCTGGATCGGCCTCCGCGCAAAACGCCACCCCGCGTAACCTGATCCTGTTCGTGCCCGACGGCCTGCGTGGACGCATCGTGACGCCGCAGACCGCGCCTGCGATGGCGGAAGTCCGCGACAAGGGCGTCAACTTCAAGAACTCGCATTCGCTGTTCCCGACCTTCACCATGGCAAACGGCTCGGCGATGGCCAGTGGCCATTACCTCGGCGACACCGGCACCTTCAGCAACACGATCTACACCGGATATTCGTCCGTGCCGGCCGGCGACACGGTCGTGCCCTTCATCGAAAACGACGCGGTGCTCAGCGACGTCGACGAGCATTTCAACGGCGACTATCTCAACGAAGAAACCATCCTGAAGATGGCCCGGGCGCAAGGCTTCTCGACGGCCGCGATCGGCAAGCTCGGCCCGACCTATCTTTTCGACCATACCGACGGCGGCAAAAATACTATCGTGATCGACGATTCCACGGGCGGCAAGAATAGCGTGCCGCTGTCGGACGAAATGAAGGACGCGCTGACCAAGACTGGCCTCCCCCTGGTGACGACCCCGCGCGGAGAAAACAGCAAGGCCGGCGACGCCAAGACACCGGGCACCACGAGCGCGAATGTCGCGCAGCAGGCCTATATGGCCGATGTCGCAACCAAGGTCGTGCTGCCGATGTTCAAGGCGCGCAACAAGCCATTCGTTCTGGTGTTCTGGTCGCGCGATCCCGACGGCAGCCAGCACAACACTGGAGACAGCCTCAACACCATCACGCCCGGCATCAACGGGCCGACCTCGATGGCCGGCATCAAGAACGCCGACAACAATCTCGCCCAGCTGCGCAAGGCGCTGGACGAACTAGGCCTCGCCAACTCGACGAACATCATCATTTCCTCCGATCACGGCTTCTCGACGATTTCGAAGGAAAGCAAAACCAGTCCCTCGGCAAAGATCTCCTACGACGACACGCCGAAGGATTTCCTCCCGATGGGCTTCCTTGCGATCGACCTTGCGAAGGCGCTGAACCTGCCGCTGCACGATCCCAACAACAAGAATGCGCCCGTAGCCGACAATGCCCATCCGAAGGCTGGTAACGGCGTGCTGGGCAAGGACCCGACAAAACCCGATCTGGTGATCGCGACAAATGGCGGCTCTGACCTGATCTACATTCCCAGCAAGGAACGCAAGCTGGCGGGCCGCACCATCAAGGCACTGCTGGAACAGGATTACGTCAGCGGCATCTTTGTCGATGACGAGTTCGGCAATTTTCCCGGCACGCTGCCGATGTCGCAGCTTGGCCTCAAGGGCAAGGCGGTCGTGCCGCACCCCTCCATCGTGGTCAATTTCCGCTCGTGGTCGTCAGGTTGCGAGGAGCCGACCAATTGCTCGGTCCAGATTGCCGACACCGTGCTGCGACAGGGCCAGGGCATGCATGGCAGCTTCAGCCGCGGCGACACCTTGAACTTCACCGCGGCGATCGGACCCGATTTCAAGTCGGGCTATGTCAATCCCCTGCCCGTCAGCAACGCCGACGTCGGCGCCACCGCGGCCAAGCTGCTGGGGCTCACGCAAAAAGCGAAGGGCAAGCTGATCGGACGCGTCATGACCGAAGCCATGCCCAATGGCGCAACGCCCAAAGCCTATTCCGGTACCGTGGTGTCAAAACCGTCGGCGAACGGCCTGCGTACGGTGCTGAACTTCCAGCGCGTCGGCTCGCAGCGCTATTTCGACACCGCCGGCTTCCCCGGCCGTACGCTCGGGCTGGAAGCGGAAGGTGGCAAGCAGAAGACGGCCGGGAAATAGCCACATCACCACGCGGGTCGTTCGATCGCGTGGCACAAACCGTACATCGCGAGCCGGCATTGCCCAGCGCCGGCCCGCGGGGTTCCCGCTCAGCGCCGATCAAGCTCCAGCCTCGCCCGGCATGCGCTCGGCGAACCCGTGACTGTTGTGCCACAACGAGCGGAAATTTTCTCGGATGGGTTGCGCAATCAAAACAAAGCACTTGAAAATAAGCATTGCTTTCGTCTGACAAGAACCTGTCAAAGGGGACGCGCAATGATCCGGCATTCGAAGGTGTCGAGGCAATGCAAAGC
>Ga0268266_10003540_pt1 | contig 15501 bp, 12 predicted proteins | sample KBSS13metaG_FD_190356 | JGI IMG/M metagenome (GOLD analysis project Ga0268266, IMG submission 190356) | Switchgrass rhizosphere microbial communities from Kellogg Biological Station, Michigan, USA - KBS S1-3 metaG (SPAdes) (version 2) | ecosystem: Host-associated > Plants > Roots > Rhizosphere...
TTAATGTAGTTGTCGGGCACCAGCGCGCGGCGCGCGAGCTTGATCTCGCGACGCAGGGCAGGGTTCTTCTCGGGGTCGAAGCAGTCGTCGCCCGAGCCTTCGCAGTTCACGCAGGCCTTCAGCACCGCCTTGAGGTGCTTCTGGTTGATCTTGGAGCCGGTGACGAGAGCGGCAACCTTCTGCTCCTCCTTCACCTTCCAGTCGATATAGGTCTCGATGTCAGGATGGTCGGCGTCGACCACGACCATCTTGGCCGCGCGGCGCGTGGTGCCGCCCGACTTGATCGCGCCCGCTGCACGGTCGCCGATCTTCAGGAAGCTCATCAGGCCGGACGAGCGGCCGCCGCCGGAAAGGCGTTCGCCTTCACCGCGCAGACGCGAGAAGTTGGAGCCGGTGCCGGAGCCGTATTTGAACAGGCGCGCCTCGCGCACCCAGAGGTCCATGATGCCGCCCTCGTTGACGAGGTCGTCACCCACGCCCTGGATGAAGCAGGCGTGCGGCTGCGGATGCTCGTAGGCCGACTTCGATTTTGTCAGTTTGCCGGTGAACGGATCGACGTAATAGTGGCCCTGGCCGGGACCATCGACGCCGTAGGCCCAATGAAGACCGGTGTTGAACCACTGCGGCGAGTTCGGCGCGACCATCTGCTTGGCCAGCATGAAACGCAGCTCGTCGAAGAACGCCTGCGCGTCCTCTTCGGTCGAGAAGTACTTGCCCTTCCAGCCCCAATAGGTCCAGCAGCCGGCGAGGCGATCGAACACCTGCTTGGCGCTGATCTCGCCGATATAGCGCTCGGATTCCGGGAGCAGGGCGAGCGCCTCGGTGTCGGGCACCGAGCGCCACAGCCAGGACGGCACGGTCTCTTCCTCGACCTTCTTCAGGCGCGCGGCGACGCCCGCCTTGCGAAAGTACTTCTGGGCCAGCACGTCGGAGGCGACCTGCGACCAGAACTGGGGCACCTCGACATTTTCCAGGCGGAACACGATCGAACCGTCGGGATTGCGGATCTCCGATGTCGTCAGCCTGAAATCAATCCCTGCGTAGGGTGACTGGCCGGATGTGGTGTTGCGTCGTTCGATTCGCATGGTCGTGCCCCGTATTCTAGACCGGTCCGCATTTGCTGCGGTTGCCGGATGTTATCTGTGAGCGAACCTTCGGGACCCCGGTTGAAGACAACCTTGGCCCTTCGGATTCGCGCGTGCTCTACCGGTGAACCCGGTCCTGTTTCTGTTTTAGCCACCCCATGGTCCCGTCAGGTGGACGGGACCAACCCCTCAACTTCAACGCCACAACGTATCGACTGAGCCATTCGGCTCGTTTTTTTCAGTGCCGGACCGGCCCCCGCGCAGCGGCAGACGAGCCCCCGTTCCGTGCCTCGACCGGCTGACGGAGTGCTCGTTCTGGAACCCGTTTGGGAGCGTCCGGCGGGACCCAAAACTCAACTCGCGCCGTCCAGGAAGGAAGCTAGGCCAAACCCGTCCGACCCGTCAAGGACTAGTACGAGTTCCTGAATCAAATACTAAATATGGTGGAAAGTGAGGGATAACAGGGGTCGGTGCCGCGCCTGTGATGGTGCCAAGTATCAGTGAGTCCTCAGGGATTCCCAAGATAAAAAAATTGCCGGGGCATGTGGAAATCGGCTTCGCCCCGCTGTTCACAGGGCAGGTATTTTTTCACCCCATGGGATTGCCTTGAAGAGACTCACGTAAGGCTACGGACAGGGGAGGGCTGACATGCCCGCGGGCCCGTGGCGGCGGCCGCCGATTAGCGGCAAGGTGAGGGCCGATTCCATCGCTTATCCATCCCTTTGCCGGGCTCCATGACAGAATCAAAACCAACCGCGCCGGGGCGGATCGCGCCCGCAGGCCTGATGTTCCTTGCCGTCACCTCGGTGGGCTGGGGTTTCAACTGGCCGGTCACGAAATTTCTCATTACCGAGGTGCCGCCGCTCACACTGCGCGGCACCACCGGCGTGCTCGGCGCGACGCTGCTGGCGATGCTGGCGCTGGCGCGCTCGCAGAGCCTGAAGGTCGAGCGGCATCTGTGGCCGCGGCTGATGCTGTCGGCGCTGCTCAACGTCACCGGCTGGATGGTGCTGATGGGGCTGGCGCTGCTGTGGCTGCCGGCGAGCGAGGCGGCGCTGATCGCCTACACCATGCCGGTATGGGCCTCGCTGCTGGCCTGGCCGGTGCTCGGCGAGCGGCCGACCGTGCTGCGCACCGTGGCGCTGGTGATGGCGTTTGCGGGACTGGCCGTCATCATGGGCGGCAACGGTTTTTCGGCGACGACGGAAAAGCTGCCGGGCATCGTGATGGCGCTATGCGGCGCGCTCGGCTTTGCGCTCGGCACCGTGCTGGCCAAGAAACTGCCGGTGCCGCTGCCGCCGATCCCGGCCGCGGCCTGGCAGATCGGGCTCGGCTGCTTTCCGGTCGCCATCCTCGGTTTCGCGTTCGAGACCACGCATATCGAGAAGGTGACGCAGCTCGGCTGGTGGCTGTTAGTCTACGGGACCGTGATCCAGTTCTGCATCGCCTATGTCTGCTGGTTTGCCGCGCTCGCGCGCCTGCCGGCCTCGGTGGCGGCGATCGGCACCATGGCGGTGCCTGTGATCGGCGTGGTGGCCTCGGCGATCACGCTCGGCGAGCCGCTCGGGCTGACGCAGATCGTGGCGCTGGTGCTGACGCTGGCAGGCGTGGTGCTGGCGACGCGGTCCTGAGCCACGCCACTTGCGGCGTGACCTCAGCGCGCCGTGTGGCTCATGTCGTAGAGGCTGGTGTCCTCCATGGTTTCGCCGAACCATGTGCTGATGCCGGCCTTGCGCTCGCCGATATAGACAGGCCGGCCGCGCTCATCCAGCCGCATGCTGAGATCGTGGCCGGGGATGACGATCGTCCCCGGCGCGGCGCGCCACATCTGCCAGATCCGGTCGATCGAATGCGTGCTCGCGGCTTCGTCGAGGCTCATGTCGACCTTGCGCGATAGCAACTCGGCCCGGTTCTTGGCGGCATCGCCGGTGAAGATCACCGGCACCTCGTTGGCGGTGAGGTGGAAGACCAGCGAGCCGGGCGTATGGCCGGGCGCATCGAAGGCTGCGATGCCGGGCAAAAATTCCTCGCCTTCATGGATGCGCTTGACGCGCGGATCGGTTGCCAGAGCCTGGACATAGAGTTCGGGCAGCGGATCGAAGCCCCGCGGTTGGGCTGCGGCCCACGCCATTTCCTTGGCGCCGATCCATACGGTTGCACGATCGAACAGCACGTAATTGACCGAATGGTCGTAATGGGCGTGGGTCAGCACGACGTCAGTGATATCGGCCGGTGTAACGCCGGCCGCCTTGAGCTGCTGCTCGAGCGGCTTGCGGATGCCAAAGGCGCCGACATCGATCAGGATTGTGTGCCGGTCGGAGCGCAGCAGCGCGATGGTGCTCCAGCCGAGCCCGCCATGGCATACGGCTTTGCCCGGAAATCCCTGCACGAGGACGTCAATTCGATACATGTTATTGCCCGTTTCTTATTTTTCGCTTTCGTCACTCGGCCCGGATTTTCGCGGCCTCGGCTACCTTGCCGAACTTCTCGCTCTCCGATCGCACAAAACTGCGCAGCTCGGCGAGCGTCATCGGCCGCGGGACGATACCCTGTATCGAGAGCTTTTCCACCGTCGCCTTGTCCTGCAGCGCGCCCGACACGACTTCGAACAGCCGCGCCTGCAACGGCTCCGGCGTCCCCGACGGTGCGAACACGCCGAACCAGTTGAGCAGCTCGTATCCGGCCAATGACGGCGCGCCTTCGCTCAACGGCGCCACGTCGGGCAATTGCGGCATGCGCTCGCGCGACGTGACGGCGACCGCGCGCAGACGTCCATCCTGGATCAAGGGCAGGGCAGCGCCGAGGCTGGAGAAGCTCATCGTCACCGCGCCGACAGCGACGTCGGTCACGGCCGGGGCAGACCCGCGATAGGGAACGTGCAGCACGTCGGTGCCGGCCATCCGGTTCATGAGCTCGCCGGCGAGATGCTGCGGGTTGCCGACACCCGACGAAGAGAAGGAGAGCTTTCCCTTGTTCGCCAGCGCGTAGGCGATCAGCTCGGCCGGTGTCCTGACCGGCGTGGTCGCGGCGACGATCACCACGCACGGCACGATGCCGGCGAGTGCCACCGGCGTCAGGTCCTTCAGCGGATCGTAGGCCATGCGCTCTTTGTAGATATGCTGATTGAGCGCGACCTCGCCGGCAGCCGAGACCAGCAGCGTATGACCGTCAGGAGTAGCCCGCGCGACCGATTGCGCCGCGATCATCGCCGCCGCGCCGGGCTTGTTTTCAACCAGTACCGCCTGGCCGAACGCCGCCTTCATCGGGTCCGCGATCAGCCGGGCGACGATGTCGACGCCGCCGCCGGCCGGATAGCCGACGACGAGGCGGATGTTTTGCGTGGCAAAGGTACCCTGGGCGTATGCGTTGTTGCTCCCGGTGAGCAGCGCGGCAGCGGCGGACATCGAAAAAGCGCGGCGCGTGAACAATTTATCCTCCCGGCCGATGCCGGCCTCGCCGAATCCGCATCTCGCGTGCGGTTCGAAACCCACGCTTCCACGGACGGAAAAAGGCGTCAATCGCTCGCGCCGCATGGCCGGTTGCCAGCCGAAAGGGCCGAAAAGGAGGTCGCTATGTGATTGTAACGCCTATGAATTCGTTGTATGCCACGGGCCAATTTCCGGCCCGCCGGGGTCTCCGGGGCAAATTCCAGCATCATCTGTGAAAGAGAGAGTATGGCGCGCAACATTTTGATCCTTGGAGCCTCCTACGGCTCGCTTCTGGCGACGAAGCTTTTGATGGCGGGTCACAACGTGACCCTGGTTTGCCGGAAGAAGACGGCAGAACTCATCAATCGCGACGGCACTGAAGTTCGCATCAAGCTGCGCGACGAGGCGGTACATCGCGCGATCTTCTCGCGCGATCTGCCCGGCAAGTTGGATGCGACGACGCCCCAGGAGGTCGACCATTCCCGCTACGATCTGGTCGGCCTTGCGATGCAGGAGCCGCAATACACCAACCACACCATCCGCGTCCTGATGATCAAGATCGCCACGGCGGGGCTGCCGTGTCTTTCGATCATGAACATGCCGCCATTGCCGTATCTCAAGCGGATCCCGGCGCTGGCGGACATGGACCTGGAGGAGGCCTACACCAATGCGTCGGTATGGGAGCGCTTCAAGCCGGGACTGGTGACGCTCTGCTCGCCCGACCCGCAGGCCTTCCGCCCGCCGGAAGAGGCGGCGAATGTCCTTCACGTCGGCCTGCCGACCAACTTCAAGGCCGCCGCCTTCGAGGACGAGCAGCACAACAAGATGCTTCGCGAGCTCGAAGCCGACATCGACGCGGTGACGCTGGACGGCAAGGACGTTCCGGTGAAGCTGAAGGTATTCGACTCGCTGTTCGTGCCACTGGCAAAATGGTCGATGCTGCTGACCGGCAACTACCGCTGCATCACGCCGCACGAGCCGCAGTCGATCCGCGATGCCGTGCACGGCGACCTGAAGCTCTCGCAGTCGATCTACGACCATGTCGACGGCATCGCCCGCCGTCTGGGCGCCGACCCGGCGGACCAGGTGCCGTTTGCAAAGTATGCGAAGGCCGCGGAAAGCCTGCTCAAGCCGTCATCGGCGGCGCGGGCCGTGGCCAGCGGCGCGCCGTTCATCGAACGGGTCGACCTGCTGGTGAAGCTGGTTTCCGATCAGCTCGGCGCACCCAGTGCCGATATCGACCGCACGGTGCAGACGGTGGATCAGAAGCTGAACGAGAAGATCGTGGCGGGCGGTTCCGGCTCGGACTGAGAGGTCCGGCCGAACGAAGCGCTAGGCGTAAACCTGCTTCACCAGTTCGGGAAGGATCTCCTTGAGCCGCCGGTGGCTGATGAGCGGGGCGGCGGCGATTTCGGCAAGCCGCCGTTCAATATGGGGCCATTGATTGGTCTCGCGCGGATCGGTGTCGTCCTTGGCGAGATTGCAGGGGTAGCAGGAGAGCACGCGGTTGCCCCGGATGTTCTGGCCACCTTTCGAGAGCGGGATGAAATGGTCGATGCCGGCCCTGACCTTGCCGTCCCATTTGATCCTTGGAAGCCCGATGCCGCAATAAGCGCATCGTCCACCCCAATCGACGTAGCAACGCTTGTAGTTCAAATTGGGCGGCGCCATTGGTGTTCGGGAATCCTCAACCGAAGGGTCTTCTCCATACACCGAATCGGCCTCGAAAACGACGCTTCGATGAGTTGGATGGTCGACGCTTCATTTCTTTGATTCGTGCATGATCTTTTCGGAAAACCGGTACCCATTTTTCCGGATCATGCCCTAGGCCGAGCGCGCGACCCGAAACCCAAGGTTGCTCGCCGAACTGTCCGGTGTGTTCGAGCTGCGCGCGGAGACTCGATAGCGGTTACAGTAAGAGTCGTGGCAAAGGAATGAGCCGCCGCGCAGCGAGCGGGCAGGCGCCGGCGCGTCATGGAAGGGGTTTTCGCACCCCGTGACCTGATGATAGCGCGGCGAGAACGTGTCCTCGCACCATTCCCAGACATTTCCTGCAACGTTGAACAGGCCATGGCCATTTGGCGCAAAGGCATGAACCGGCGCGGTGCCGGGATAGCCGTCTTCCACCGTGTTGAGGTCGGGGAATTTTCCTTGCCAGATATTGCAGCGGTGCTCGCCGCCGGGCGTCAGCTCATCGCCCCAGGGAAACGTCGCCTGTTCCAGCCCGCCGCGGGCGGCCAGCTCCCACTCGGCTTCGGTCGGCAGCCGCGTTCGCGACCACTCGCAATAGGCCTTGGCGTCATTCCACGAAATGTGCACGACGGGATGGTCCAAGCGCTCGAGGATCGTCGAGTGCGGACCCTCGGGTTGCGCCCAATAGGCGTGCAGCATCGCGATCCACCACGGCGTCTCGGCTGCGCGATTTGCGGATGCACGCTTCGCCGCATCCGGCAGCAGACCCTCGAACACAAAGCTCCAGCCACAGCGTTCGGCGTCGGTCGTGTAGCCCGTGTGTCGAACGAACTCGCCGAACTGCAGATTGCTGACGGCGTAGCTGGCGATCGCGAATGCCGCGACGGTAACCCTCCGCACCGGTCCTTCGCCATCGTCCGGAAAACGCCTGTCGTCGGAGCCCATCAGGAAGGCGCCGCCGAGCGGCGGACTCCAGCGCCGCGTTATCGGCGTCGGACTGGGGGTGATGCTCGTTGCTGAAGCCGCAGCCTTCGCCGCAGGCTGGCCAGCCTGACGCTGTACGCAGCAACGGGGACTTCCGTCAGTCATGGGTTCTCATGGTCACGTAGCCGCTAGTTCTGTTTTTCCTCTTCCCAGAACGCGGTCTCGCCTTGCGCTTCCATCAGCGCAAGGATTTTCTCGCGCGGGATCACGCCGCAGCGGCTGGCCCAGCGCTGGTAATGCTCGGTCATGTCGCGGACGCGCTCAGGGTGCTGCGCGGCAAGATCGTGCATCTCGGTGCGATCGAGCTCCATGTCATAGAGCTCCCATGGTCCTGGATACTTCCGGACCAGTTTCCATTTACCGATCCGAACGGCGGCGTTGCCCTCATGCTCCCAGAACAACGGGCCGCGACCGCCATAGGCGGCGGAGAACGATGGCACCAGGCTTTCGCCCTCGCAGGGCAGGATGGCGTTGCCGTTGTATTCCTTTGGATAGGCTGCGCCTGAAACGTCGAGAATGGTCGCCATCACGTCCGGCAACTGGCTCGGGTTGTGCCGCAGGCCACCTTGTTCCTTGATCCCGTTCGGCCAGTGCACGATGAAGGGCGTCGCGATGCCGCCTTCGTGGATCCAGTGCTTGTAGAGCCGGAACGGGGTATTCGAGAGATTGGCCCACGCCGTGCCGTAGCTCTGATAGGTGTGTTCGCCGCCGGGCATCAGCGTGGGATCGTTGCCGAACTGCACGGGCTCGCCCTTGCGGGTCTTGGCCTTGGCGATCATCAGTTGGTCGACCAGCTCGCGCGCCGTCACGCCTTGCGGAATGTCCTCGGCGCAGGCGCCGTTGTCGGACAGGAAGATGATCAGCGTGTTGTCGATCTGGCCGGTCTCTTCCAGTGCCGCGAGAATGCGGCCGATGCCCTGGTCCATGCGGTCGATCTGCGCCGCGTAGACCTCCATGCAGCGCAGCGTCCATTCGCGGTGCTGTGCTTCAGTCCACGGCGGCTGGGTCGGGTCGCGATCGGTAAGCTGCCAATTCGGATGAATGATGCCGTCATCCACCAGCCGCTGCAGCCGCTGCTCGCGCAGGCGATCCCAGCCGGCATCGAAGCGCCCCTCGTATTTGGCGATGTCCTCGTCGTGGGCGTGAAGCGGCCAGTGTGGGGCCGTGTAGGCGACATATTGGAAGAACGGCCTGTCCGGCGTTCTCGCCTTGTGCTCGCGGATATAGGTTGCTGCCTGGTCGCTGATCGCGTCGGTATAGAAGAACGAAGAATCGTTCTCGGCTTCATGCTCGATATTGTCGTTTCCGCGCGTCAGCGTGTTCGGATTGTAGAAACTGCCGGCGCCGATGATGGTGCCGTAGAAATAATCGAAGCCGCGTTGCAGCGGCCACGCATCGGTCGGCTCGGTCAGATTGCTCGCGATGTGCCACTTGCCGCTCAGATAGGTCGTGTACTTCTTCTGCTTCAGCACCTCGGCAATCGTTACACAGCTCTTGTTCAGATTGCCGGCATAGCCCTCCGGCCCGTTGCTGTAGGTGAGAATGCCGATGCCGGTTTGATGAGGATGCAGCCCGGTCAGCAGCGAGGCGCGGGAAGGGCTGCAGCGGGCGGTGTTGTAGAATTGCGAGTAACGCAGCCCCCTGGCCGCGAGGCGATCCAGATTCGGTGTCTGGATTTCACCGCCGTAACAGCCGATATCGGAGAATCCCATGTCGTCGTTGAGGATGAGGAGGATGTTGGGGCTGTCGGAAGCCTTGCCGCCATTTGCCATGGTTTTCGGTCCTTCTGGATAGAGATCGTCAGGGATGCTGCCGCGTCAGGTTGATGCTGAGGCGGAAATACTCCGGGAGATACACAGATCGCAGCAATTCGAGCGGGCGCCCCTCGGTGCCCAGCGTCAGGCGTTCGATGGCGAGCAGGGGACTGCCGGCCTTCACGCCCAGCAGTTTGGCGCTGGTCGAATCGGCAAGCGATGCGCTGATCGATTGCTTTGCTTCCTTGATGGGGTGGTCGAGTTCGTCCTCGAACACGCTGTACATGATGATGGAAGTGAGGTCGCGCTTTTCGAGCTCCAGGCCGATATCGGGCGGATAGAAGGCGTGTTCGATCGCAATCGGCGTGTCGTCGGCGAAGCGAAGCCGCTTGAGCTGCCACACGGCGCGCTCGCGCAGCTGCGCGCGCACGTCGGCGTCGTGCCTGTTTGTCATGCCCTGCTGCAGCACCTTGGCGCCGGCCTGATAGCCTGCATCGCGAATGGTTTCTGAGAAACCCATCAGCCGGCCGACCCAGTTTTCAGGCTGGTTGGAGCGCAGGAACGTGCCGCGGCCGCGCGTCCGCGCGAACATGCCCTCATGGACCAGCGGCGAGATCGCGTTGCGGATGGTGATGCGGCTGACGCCGAAATGCCGGCCGAGCTCGGCTTCGGTCATGAGCCGTCCGTTCTCGTCGATCAATTCGCCTTCCCGGACCTGCCGGCGGATCGACTCACGGATCTGGATGTGAAGCGGCGCTGATCCAGCCGCGGCAGGTGGCGTCGCGGCGGAGAGCGGCAGAGGCTTCTTGCGGGTACGGGCGGTCATGATCTCAAAGCCGCTTTCGTGTCACGGGATCGAACAGATGAATGTCCTGCGGGCGCGCGGTGATCGAAATCATGTCGCCTTCGCGCGGCACATCTTCGTGGTTGACGCGCACGCGCATCAGGGTGCCCTCGCAGTCGAGATCGAGCACGGCGGTGTCGCCGAGATCCTCGACAAGATCGACTTTTGCCTTCAGTCCGTCCGGCACCACGCGCAGTGCGCTGGGCCGGATACCGGCGATGACGTCTCGCTCGCCGGCGGCCTGCGTGCTGGTCTTCAGCGCGTGACCGGAGATGACGACGTTGCCGTCAATGTAGCGCGCCGGCACCAGGTTCATCGGCGGATTGCCGATGAAGCCAGCGATATCGATCGAGTTCGGTAGCGCGAACACTTCCGCAGGTGTGCCGACCTGCTGGATTTCGCCAGCCATGAACACCGCCATGCGGTCGGCCAGCGTCATCGCCTCTTCCTGGTCATGGGTGACGTAAACCGCGGTGATGCCGAGCGAACGCTGAAGCTTCTTCAACTCCGCGCGGGTCTCCAGCCGGAGCTTGGCGTCGAGGTTCGACAGCGGCTCGTCCAGCAGGAACAGTCGCGCCTGGCGCACGATGGCGCGCGCCAGCGCGCAACGCTGCTGCTGTCCGCCCGACAATTGGCCGGGCTTGCGGTCGAGCAAATGGTCGATCTTGACCTTGCGCGCGGCTTCCCGCACCGCGGGCTCGATCTTTGCTTTCGGCAGGTTGCTCATCTCGAGTGGGAAGGCGATGTTTTCACCGACCGTCATATGCGGATAGAGCGCGTAGCTCTGAAACACCATGGCGATGTCGCGGTCTCGCGCATCCACGGAGGTGACGTCCTTGCCATCAATGAAGACCCGGCCGCCCGTCGGCGCGTCCAGCCCGGCAAGAATCCGCAACGTGGTGCTTTTGCCGGAGCCGGACGGGCCAAGCAGCGCAAAGAACTCGCCAGGCGCAATATCGAAATTGACGCCCTTCAGGGCGGCGAAGTCGCCATGCAGCTTGACGATATCCTGGAAACGTACTGCCCCGCGGCCGCTCATCGGCGTCCTCCACCCTTGACGGCGCCGACCGTCAGCCCCTTGACGATATGTTTCTGCGCCACCACGCCGAGCACGACCACGGGAAGCATTGCGAGCACCGAAACTGCCGCGAGCTTCGCCCACAGCGTTTGCTCCACGGAAACGAAGTTGAACATCGCGACCGTGACCGGTCGCACGGTGTTGCCGCTCAACACTACGGCGAACAGAAACTCGTTCCACGCATTGAGGAACACGAAGACAACGGTGACGGCAATGCCGCCTCTCACCTGCGGGATGATGATGCGCCACAGCGTGCGTAGCCGGCTCGCGCCGTCAAGATAGGCGGCTTCCTCCATCTCGAAGGGAATGTCCTCGAAATAGGACACCAGCAGCCAGATCGCGAAGGGTAGCGAGAACGAGAGATAGATCAGGATGATGCCCTGGTAGGTGTCGATCCAGCCGATGTTCCGCAGCACCAGGAAGTAGGGGATGATGATGCCGACGGGCGGCAGCATCTGCGTCGCCAGCACATAGAAGCCGGCAAATTTCTTGGCGCGGAAGCGCAGCCGCGCCAGCGCGTAGGCGGCGGGCACCGCCATCAGCATCGTGACCACAGTGGTTCCGACCGAGATCACCATGCTGGAGATCAGGTTCGGCAGGATAGAGCCCGAGCCGAACAGCACGTCGCGATAGGCATCCAGCGTCGGCGAGAAGAACAGTTTTGGCGGATACGCCAGCGCATCCCGGTCGGTCTTGAATGAATTCAGCACGCTCCAGACCACCGGGAACGCCCAGGCGAGCAGGAACACCAGCGAGATCGCCAGCAGCGCCAGGAAGCGGATGCGCTTGGCGTTCATTTCGCTCTCCGCATCGCGAACAGAACGGCCGAGATCAGGATGGTGACGATCAGCAGCGCCACCGCCAGCGCCGAGCCGTAGCCGATCGAAAGCTCGGTGAAGGATTTGCGGTAGGCATAGAGATTGAGGATTTCCGTTGCGGTGCCGGGGCCGCCTGCGGTGACCGTGAAGATCGCGGCGAACGCCGTCAGTGCCACCATGGTGCGCATGATGATCACCATGACGATAGCGGGACGCAACAAGGGCAGGGTGATGCGGCGGAAGCGCTGCCAGGCCGTTGCGCGGTCGAGCCGCGCCGCCTCGTAGATATCCTCCGGCAAGGCTGCGAGCGAGGCCAGCAGCACCATGAACGCAAACGGCGTCCATTGCCAGGTGTGGATCGCGATCACCGAGACCATCGCGAGAAAGGGATCGCCGAGCCAGTTCTTGCTGCCAAGCCCGGCATTGATGGCAAGGAAATCGATGATGCCGAATTCCGGCGCGAGCATGAACGTCCGCCAGATCATGCCGACCACGGCAGGCGACAGCACCACGGGAAGGATCGCGATGACGCGAAACCAGCCTTGGCCGCGCTTCATGTCCATCACGAGCAGCGCCAGTGCAAGCCCGATCACGACCTGCAATACGACAGTCGATCCCGTGTAGACGAGGCTGACCAGCAGCGACGACCAGAACCGATCGTCAGTCAGCAATACTCGGTAGTTTTCCAGCCCGACGAAGCCGTTTGAGAACGGCATCGCCAGATCCATGCGAAAGGCGCTGGTCCAGACCAGAAAGAGCAGCGGGAAGGTGGTGGTCGCCATCAACGCCAGGAACGCCGGCGCCAGCAACGCGGCGGCAAACCGGCGCTCACGCTGCGCCAGAATGCGACCGAAATCGCATGGTGCGATTGCGGTTGCATTGTCGGTCACGGCTGTTGCCACCGGCGCCATCGTTCAACCCGTGCAGCTCAGCCACGCATCATCGGTTCGATGCGCTTTTGCGCGTCGTCGAGCGCGGCCTTCACAGTGGCCTGACCGGAGAGGGCGGACTGGATCGCAGTCGCCATCGTGTCGCCGATCGCCGGCCACTGCGGCACGCGCGGCCGCCAATCGACGTCGGTGTCCTCCTGCAGTGCCTGCATGGTGGCTTCGACGAAATTGTCGCCAAAGCCGCTCATCAGCTTCACATAGTCAGGATCTTTCCAGATCGAGGTGCGGTTGACGCCGGAGCGCTTGGTCGGGCCCGCGAAGCGGTGCGCGGTACGGGCCTGGGTCTCGGCGCTGGCGGCCCACTGGATGAAAAGCCAGGTTGCCTTCTTCTTTTTGTCGGATTGAGCCGCGTTGATCGGAAAACCCCAGTTCCAGATCGAGGTGACGCGCTTGCCGGACGGCCCTTTGGGCCAGCGCGCATAGGCGACCTTGCCGATCACCTTGGATTTTTCGGGATTGTTGACGACCGAAGCCGAGGAGTGCGCGTCGATGTAGTTCGCCACCGTACCTTGCGAGAAGGCGTCGGCGATATCGGGCCAGTTCCAGTTCGCTGCCGCCGCGGGCGCATGTTTGCGCATCACGTCGACATACCAGGCAAGCGCGGCTTCCGCCTCCGGTCCGTTGACGGTGAGCTTGCCGTCCTTCATCCAGTTGCCGCCGAACTCGCGGAAGATCGAGGGATAGATGTACATGTTCTGCCCGGCGCCGGCGACGCCGCGCAATGCGCAGCCCCAGATGCGATCGTTCGGATTGTTGAGCGCGGCAGCATTGGCGACATAGGCTTCCAGCGTGTCGGCTGGCTTCAGACCCTTCGCGTCATAGAGATCCTTGCGATAGACCTGGATGGTGACCTCGCCATCATAGGGGACGCCGTAGAGCTTGCCGTCGACACTGTCCGCGCTGCGCCAGGCCGGAATGATGTCGTCGAACTTGAACCAGGCGTCATCAGTCAGTGATTTGTCTTTCAGATAGGTATCGAGCGCCTCGACCCATTTGTTCGCGGCATACAGCGCGTAATACATCGGGTCGGCGGCATGCGTGGCATAGGTGCCGGTCTTCGATGTGAGGTCGATGACGCACTTCTGGCGGATCTGCGCCGGCGGAATCTTTTCGAAGCGGACGTCGATGCCGGTCAGCGCCTTGAACTGCGGCGCCAGCGTGATGAGGTTCTCGAAATAGCTCGCCGGGATCACCGCGACCGTGATGGTTTCACCTGACGCCTGCTGCCAGTCGATCTTGGCCGACTTGTAGGGTGCAAGATCCGCGTCCTGTGCCGAACTCTGGCGCACCAGCGCCGGACCCATTCCGATCAGCGCCGCAGCCGCCGTGCCGGTCTTGAGGAACGTCCTCCTGGTTGGTCTGAATGACCGCATCTGCTTGTCCTCCCTTGGCTGTTCCTTTGGTCCGGCTTTTGCCGGTTAAGTTAGGACAATGTGTCAAATGTTATAACATGTCAAATCGAGCATAGCTTTTGTGCCGGAGGATCTGAATCGATACTTCCGGAAAGCTGATCAGGATTGAGCAAGTGAAAGATGGAGGGCCGCTGTCCGGATCAGCCCGTCAGCGCGCGGCGGACCATGTTGGCGAGCTGGGATTTGCGATACGGCTTGGTCAGCAGCAGCACGCCGGGATCGAGGCGGCCCTGATGCACAATCGCGTTGTCGGTATAGCCTGACGTGTAGAGCACCCTGATGCCGGGCCGACGCTTTGCGACCTCGTCGGCCAACTGCCGTCCGGTCATGCCGCCGGGCATGATGACGTCGGTGAACAACAGGTCGAACGGTTCGCCGCCGTTGATCATCACCATGGCCGCTGGTCCGTTGGCGGCACCCAGCGTGCGATAGCCGAGGCTCTGCAATTGCGTGGTGACGAAATTGCGCACCAGCGCGTCGTCTTCCACCACCATGATGGTTTCGTTGCCGTGCGGCAGCGGCGGCGCCGCGCCGGGCGCTGTCTCGATCTGGCCGCGGGCCGGCGGCAAATAGAGCTTGATCGTGGTGCCGTGGCCGACTTCGCTGTAGATTCGGATGTGTCCGCCCGACTGCTTGACGAAACCGTAGACCATGCTGAGCCCAAGGCCCGAGCCCTTGCCGACCTCCTTGGTGGTGAAGAATGGCTCGAATACCTTGTTCAGCACCTCCTGCGACATGCCGGTGCCGGTGTCACTGACCGCTAGCATCACATAGGGGCCGGGCTTCACATCCGGGTTGACCTGCGCATAGGCCTCGTCGAGCACGACCTTGCGCGTCTCCAGCAGGAGCTTGCCGCCGTTCGGCATCGCGTCGCGGGCGTTGATCGCCATGTTGAGCAGGGAATTGGCGAGCTGCGAGGCGTCGATATGCGCGGTCGCTGTTTCCTGCTCGAGGATCGAGTTGACCTCGATCTGCTCGCCGAGCGTCGGGCGCAGCAGCTTTGCGATATCGAGCACGGTGGCGTTGATGTCCACGTTGCGCGGCTGCAGCGGCTGGCGTCGGGCGAAGGCAAGCAGGTGCTGGATCAGCTCGCTGCAGCGTTCCGCCGCCTGGTCGATCAGTTCGGCCGTCTTCTGCAACTGTGGTTCATGGGCGAGGCGCGCGACCAGCGTTTCGGTGGTACCGGTGATGACCGTCAGCATGTTGTTGAAGTCATGCGCGACGCCGCCGGTGAGCTTGCCGATCGCGTCGAGCTTCTGGGATTGCTGCAGCTTGTGTTCGGTTTCGCGCGAGGCGGTGGCGTCGTGATAGACCAGCGCCGCGCCGCTGATGGCGCCAGAGCCATCGCGCAGCGGCCGGCCGCTGATCACGAGATGAACGGGTGCACTGCCGCTGACCGGGTGCACCACGACCTCGATGGCGTCGAACGCTTCGCCGCGCAGCGCCCGTGGCGCGG
>Ga0268266_10003541_pt1 | contig 15498 bp, 11 predicted proteins | sample KBSS13metaG_FD_190356 | JGI IMG/M metagenome (GOLD analysis project Ga0268266, IMG submission 190356) | Switchgrass rhizosphere microbial communities from Kellogg Biological Station, Michigan, USA - KBS S1-3 metaG (SPAdes) (version 2) | ecosystem: Host-associated > Plants > Roots > Rhizosphere...
GAATTCTCGACCCGCACACCGCGATGATACTGCCGGGCAGCCCTGTGCAAGGAGCGTCGCTCGAGCAGCGGTCGATCACTGGACCGGAAAACAACATTGGAGATGGCGCGGTCGCCCCGGTCAGGTCTCGTAGCGGCATGAACCAGGTGACCGTAATCGCTAAGAACGAGAACGGAGGTACGCCGGGAGATCAATCGCCAGAAAGTAAAGAGTCGCGGCGCGCCGAGCTGTTTCCGAAGGTCTCGAAGTTCCTGACTGAGGTCGCGGCCCTGGAGCCGCCTTTGCTCAGTCCAAAGCTGGACTTTCCCACCTCGGGCGTACTACCGGCCTGGAGCATCGGGATTTGTCCACAGGTCACAGGTCTTCCCAGGCAGGAGGGTGTGCTCCTGCTCACGCGTGTCCTGGAGACAGCGCATGCAGTCAATGCAGGGATCGCCGACCAACACTGCAAGCCCAATTTCCATATTTACGTCACCGACCAGCCGAAGGCGCTGCTCGAGCAAATCGAGAAGCACAACGCGTTCAACTCCTTTGACGTGTTTGGCCACCGCGGGCGCAGGTACCTTCTCGATCAGTTCATCGCCACGCCGCGTCCGGTTAAGGTCTGGTACAACATCGCCGGGTTCAACATTGTCCGGGTCATTGTGATAGTGGATGAGACGCGGGTGGGGGACGTGCCGCGTGACCAGTTGGCAGACTACATTGCGATGGTGGGTCTCGCGGAAATCAAGCCCGACGCGCAACCCGGCAATGCACCTACCATTCTCAGGCTATTCACTGGCCCACTGGCGGCCGCACCCCAGGGACTGACCGACTGGGATGTGGCTTTCCTGCGATCCCTGAATTCGTTTGAAGGGCCCTGGAGACGGGGGATTGCCCGCCCGGATCGACTTGCGTTGAGCATGCTCAACAAAATCGTTCCGTGATTCCCCCGGCCGCCTCCCCAAACGACCGCCCCTGGCAAGCGCGGACAAGCGCTTGGCAGCGCCGATCAAAGACACCGATACCCGTCAGCACGTAGGTTGCGCCAGCAGTTTCCGCTGCCTGACCCATGACAATCGGGAGAGGTCCGCATGATCGGTAGATCGTATGTCCAGGCTCTGGCCGGCTCCGCCGCACTCCTTCTGGCGCTGGTTCCACCCGGGCCGGCATCTGCAGCGGAAGCGGACCTGATTCTCACGCACGGAGAGTTCTACACTCCCACGGGTTGGGCACAAGCGATCGCCGTCAAGCAAGGCGTGATCCTGGCGGCCGGCGACGAAGCCTCCATGACGCCCTTCAAAGCCACCGGCACCAAGGTGATTGACCTGGAAGGAGCGGCGGTCGTACCCGGACTGCACGACATGCACGTTCATCCCCTCGGATCGGGGCTGCGTGAGTTGATGTGTCACATCACCCAGGGTGCATCGCTGCAGCAGATGCTGGATGCCGTCAAAGGCTGCGTTGCCCGGCACAAAAAAGGGGAGTGGATCACGGGCGGCCAGTGGGAGGCCTCGGCGTTCGGCAAGCAGCCCATGGATCGCTCACTGTTGGACCGGGTGTCGCCGGATAACCCCGTCGCACTGAATGACATCAGCGGTCATAGCCTTTGGGCCAACTCGAAGGCGCTCGAAGTCGCGGGAGTCACGGCTGCGACACAACCGCCGCCGGGAGGCGTCATCGAGAAGAACGCCAAAGGCGAGCCCAACGGAGTGTTCCGTGAGAGCGCGGAAGGCCTCATTCTCGGGCACGTTCCTCCGGCTACCGACGAGGAGAACCTCAAGGCGTTGAGTTGGTCCCTGGCTACGATGTTGGCGCAAGGCATCACCTCGTACACGGACGCAGGGGTAGATGATCGCACCATGCAGACCTATGCGATGCTCGCTGACCGGGGGGTGCTGAAGCAGCGCGTGCGGGGCTGCATCATGTGGCGCGCAATGAGCTTCGATGCCCACCAGAGCTCGGCGCTCAACAACATCCAAAGCCGGAACCTTTACGCGCGCGACCGCTTCAAGCCGGATTGCATCAAGATCGTCCTGGATGGCGTTCCTACAGACGGGCACACGGCGGCGATGGTCGAGCCCTATGCCGATGCGACACACGCCGAGGAGGCGCGGTCCAGGGGCATCCTGATGGTGCCCCCCGGAGCGCTGAAGACCGCGGTCACCGATTTCGACCGGCAGGGACTCACTGTCAAGTTCCACGCCGCCGGCGATGCGGCGGTGCGGGCGGGGTTGGACGCGATCGAAGCCGCACGCAAGGCCAATGGATTCAGCGGAATCCTCCACGATGTCGGCCACAACAGCTTCGTGCAGGTGAGCGATATCGCCCGTGCACGCGCGATTGGCGCGACGTTCGAAATGTCGCCCTATATCTGGTACCCCAACCCGATCATTCCCGACATCCGCAAAGCAATCGGTGAGGAGCGCATGAAGCGCTGGATTCCCGTGAAGGACGCCATCGACTCCGGAGCCCTCGTGGTGCCCGGCTCCGACTGGGCGGTGGTCCCCAGCGTCAACCCGTGGATTGCCATCGAGACGCTCGTTACGCGGCAGAAGCCGGGCGGTGGCGGCGAAGCGTTGGGCGAAGCCGAGAAGATCACGCTCAAACAGGCGTTCGACCTGTTTACAGTGAATGCGGCACGCCAGATGGGCAATGCATCCAAAACAGGCGCCATCGAGCCTGGCTTGCTGGCGGATGTGTTGGTTCTCGACCGCAACCCCTTCAAGATTCCCGTGACGGACATTCACGACACCCACGTCAAAATGGTCCTGATCAATGGCGAAGTCGTCTACGAGGCGCCTGGCAGGTTCAGACAAGTGTCCGGCGGGGGAGGGCAAGACCGCCGGCCACAAGTGCGTTAGCATCGCAAGCCCCTAGCTCCAACCTGTCGTGACCATGATTACTGAAGCTGAATTGGAAGCGCTCTCCTATCCAGACGCCCCGCGGATGGTGACCACCGAGGTCCCTGGGCCTCTGGGACGCCAATCGCTGGAGAAATCGCACCACGTCGAATCGATGGCTCGCGGCGGCGCCGATTTTCCACTGGTGTTCGACCAGGGTTTCGGCGTCACAGTAAAGGATCCGGACGGCAACCTGTACATCGACGTATCGGCCGGCGTGGGGGTCAACAGCGTCGGCCGGTGTCACCCCAAGGTCGTCGAGGCGATCAGGCTCCAATCGCAGCGCCTCATGCACGCATCCGATATCAGCAATTCCAAGCGAGTCGAGCTGGCAGAGCGGATTGCCCAGATTCTGCCTGACGGCCTGCGCAACGATGCCATCACCTATTTCACCCAGAGCGGCAGCGATGCCCTGGAGGCCGCGATCAAGTTCGCAAAGCGGGTGACCGGCCGCCAACAGATCCTCGCTTTTCACGGCGCTTATCACGGCGTGTGGAATGCCTCGAACGCGCTCACCACGGGCAACCAGTATCGCTCCGGTTACGGTCCCTTCATGGGCGGGGTCATCCACGCCCCCTATCCGTATGCCTATCGGTTTCCATTCGACACGTCACGCCAGAGCGCCGAGCAGATTGCCGGAGAGTATGTCGATTACCTGCTCAACACTCGCTACACGGGAGCGGATGACGTTGCCGCAGTCATCGTGGAACCCGTACAGGGCGAGGGGGGCTATATCGCACCCGCTCCGGAATTTTTGCGCCTGCTGCGCAAAGCCTGCGACAAGTCCGGGGCACTGCTCGTCGTCGATGAGGTGCAGGCTGGAGCCGGTCGCACCGGCAAGATGTGGTCCGTGGAGCACAGTGGCGTCAAACCCGACATGCTCACCTTCGGCAAAGGCATGGGCGGAGACCTGCCCATGGCGGGTGTCGCGATGCGCTCCGACCTCGCCCAGCGCATCCCACCGGGTTCACAACCGGGGACCTTCGCGGCGAACGCACTCTCGGCCGCGGTATGTCTCGCCAACATCGAGCTCTTGCAGGACCCGCAGCTCGAGCTCATCCCACGCGCGCACCAGGTGGGTCTGGAGGCGCTGGAAAAGATGCGCTCGCTCAACAGTCCCATCATCGGTGAGGTGCGCGGCCGCGGCCTCATGATCGGCATCGAGTTGGTCGAGGACAAGGGATCCAGGACTCCCCTGGCGGGCCCGAAGATGCTGCAGATCGCGGTTGAAAGTCTGCGCCGCGGCGTGATCATGGTGCCCTGCGGCAGGAACGGCAACGTCCTGCGCTTGATGCCCTCGCTCACGATTCCGCGGACCTGTCTGTTCCGGGCGCTCGACATCCTCGCCGAGGTTCTGGCAGAAGCTCAACGCCCGGCAAACTGATACGGCTCCATCTTCTCCCCATCGAGCGTATAAGCGGCCGCCCCGAGCGCGGAAGTCTTGATAGAGACGTGCAACACTCCCGTGACCCATTGCGCGTCTTCAATGGAGCTGAGCCCGGCCCCGCTGCGCATCTTCACGTAAACGATCTGATTCGGTGGCGGCGGCGGCACGTGAATACAGGCTCCGAAGTAGGGCACGAGAAAGAACTCATCGATCAGACCATCCTTACCGCGCTCCAGCGGCACGACGAAGCCCGGGAGCCTGATCCGCACCCCATTGAGCTCCGCGTTGGGAGTGTAGGATCCTGTTTGCAGCGCGGCCATGCTGCCTTCCCCCAGGTAGTCATGCACCGGTGGCGGCGGGGAGGGGTTATAACTGCCGCGCTCGGCTGTCGGGAGCAACGTTTCCCAGTCGATCTGCCGGACACCCGCAGGACCGGCGGCTCCGCAAACGCTGACCGCACCCAGAAAACACATCCCGAAGGCGAGCCGCCGCGTCATCATACTCATACTCGTATCTGCAGTCCGTCACTCAAGGTGCGACGGTAAGCCTGTGCGGCGGGCAGCAGTCCGATCGCCAGTGCCGCCAACACGATGAGGGTGAGAATGCCCCCTTCCTGAAGGGAAGGGAGCATGACCGGTACATAGATCCCGAAGCGGCTTGCCAGCATGGAGCGGCCGGCGAACAACAATACATACGTCAGGCAAACGCCGCCCGCCACACCCAGCACGGCGAGCGTCCCCGCCTCGATCAGCATCAGTGTGAACACGTGCCGCGGCATGGCCCCGACGGAGCGCAGAATCGCCATCTCCCTGCGCCGCTCGTTGAGACTGGTCAAAATGGAGGTCAACATCCCCAACAAGCCCGCCAGGACGACAAAGGCGGCGACGATCGTCAGGGCAGTATCCGCCACGCCCACCAGGCTCCACATCTGATCGAGCGCCACCCCCGGCAGCACCGCGAGCAACGGCTCCTGGCGAAACTCGTTGATCGCCCGCTGCAGGGTGAACGTCATGACTTTAGAGCGCATGCCCAGCAGAAAGGCGGTTATACCATCCGGGGTCAGATCACGTTTGCGCGCCTCGGCGGCACCCACTCTGAACGCGGGAGGGGCCTGTACGCCGCTTTGCCAATCGATGTGCATCGCGCTGATGCCCTCGAGACTCACGTGTACGGTGCGGTCCACCGGCGTGCCGGTCTTTGCCAGGATACCCACCACGCGGAACGGCTTGTCCTTGTGTTCGGCAAAGCTGACTACGCCGAGTCCATGCGCGAGCGTGATCTCGTCCCCCAGCCGATAATGCAGCGAGCCGGCGACGTCCGAACCCAGGACGGCATCGTAAAGGTCCCGGAAAGGGCCACCGGAGCTGAAAGTCAGCCCATGCGTCCCGGCAAAACGATAATGCGCGAAGTAATCATTATTCGTTCCCAGCACGCGAAAGCCGCGGTGAGTGTCTCCGAGAGACAGGGGAATGGTCCACGCCACATCGGGGTGCCCCGCGATCTTGCGGTAGCTCGCCCAACTGACATCAGCGGTGGCATCGCCGATACGGAAGATGGAATACAACAACAGATTGAGCGGCCCGGTCCGCGCTCCGACCAGGAGATCCGCCCCTGAGACGGTCTGGGTGAAGCCCTCCTTGGCCGCCACCCGCAGCAGCTGCACGCCCAACAGCAAGGCAACACTCACCGAGATTGCAGCGATGGTGATCGCAGCGGTGGCCCGCCGATTCCACAGACTGCGCAGGCAGAGGTGCAAAATGGGCATTGGGGGGGACTGCTGCCTCGCCTCAGGCCCGCGCCGTCGCGGCGGAGTTGATCTCCGCCAGAGCGACGGTGCGCTCGAACAACGGGCTGAGCGACCGGTCATGACTGACAAACAGCACGGTGGTGCCGAATGCCTGGCACTCGCTCATCAACAACTTCAGGAAGTCAGCGCGCGCGTCGGCATCCAGCGCGGAAGTCGGCTCATCCGCAATCAACACGTCCGGCCGACCGACGAGCGCGCGGGCTGCCGCCACACGCTGTTGTTGCCCGATGGACAGATTGACGACGGCCCTGCCTGCCAGGGCCCCGGAGCCGAGCCCCAAGGCCGACAGCAGACGCTCGGCCTCCTGTTCCGGGGCCACACCTCCCAGGCGCTCACGGCGCGCCGGCGAGAATTGCAGCGGGAGCAACACATTGTCCCGAATCGTCAGATAGGGAATCAGGTTGAACATCTGGAAAATGAAGCCGAGATGCTCGCCCCGGAAGCGGTCGCGCTGACTGGCCCGTAGCTCATGGATCGGCACGCCCATGATGTTGACCGACCCCGATCGCGGGCGCAGCACGCCACCGATCAGCCCCAACAAGGTGCTTTTGCCGCTGCCGCTGGCCCCCGTCACAAACAGCCGCTCCGCTCGTTCCACCCGCAGCTGCTCGATCTTCAGCAGCGGCTCGCCCGCCGCCCAGGCGAATTCCAATCCGGTGATGTCGATGGCCAGCTGCGGCATCCACGCCTCGTCCACAAGATCGCGCAGCATCCTAGGCACGCACGACCCGGCTCGGCTTGTCTGGGCGTGTCAGGCAATTGATTGACGCTGCCAAACGGCGAAAATCCTCACAACGCCGGAAAATCCACCGATTAAAATGCCCCGGCAGCTTGGACAGGGCCGCGCATTTTTTTGGGGGGCTCGATGACATTGTTGAAAACGCGCAAGCGCACGCTCCGCGTCCGGGGCATTGCCCGCCGGGAGCTCCTCCTGTGCGCCGCGCGCGCTCTTCTGAATGAGCGCGATCTCGATGAAATCAGCCTGGGAGATGTGGCCGCCCGCGCCGGCGTACCCAAGGGCTCGGCCTACCACTTCTACGAGGACATCAAGGACCTGTATGCCGCGTTGCTCGCGCTCACCGAAGAGGAGGTGTTGAAGACCCATGTGACAGCGATCGCTGAGCCGGTACGGGAATGGCCCGACGTCGTGCGCATTCTGATCCGGCGCGGCGTTGAGTTCTACAATGCCGACCGCCCCTCCTGCCAGTTACAGATCGGCCCGAAAACCCCTCCGGAGCTGAAGTTGCGTGACCGCCGCAGCGACCTGGCCCTCGGCGCCCTCTACCAACAGCACATCAACGCCTTCTTCGAGTTGCCGGAGCTTCCGGAAGTCTCCCAGGTCTTTTTCCGGGCCGTGGAAATAGCGGACCTGATGTTCGGCCTGTCCGTCCTGGAGACCGGCAAGATCACGGCCGCCATGGGCGCTGAAGCCGAGCGCGCCACAGTCGCCTACCTTGCCACCTATTTGCCCGCAAAGCTCCGGCGTCGCCGCCGTCCCCTCGTGGTGAATCCGCCACATTGACACTGCCGTGTTCCGAGGATAATACTCGACTACGGTCGGGTATTAAATCGACGCGAGAAGAAGAAATCGGGGGGTCGGAGCGAGACACGCGCATCCGGCTGTGCGACACAACGGGGTGTCACGGGAGCGGTCGAGCCGATGTACAGTGCAACCCGCGGAGGCGACTTCGAGGCCTCGAACGCAGCGCTCAGGCAAATCTGTGGCGCGTACCGCCTGGTATGTGAGCGCTGGTGGGAATTTCACGGCAGCATCCGTACGCACCAGGTTGGTACGTTGGATGTTGCGGATGTGACCGTTTCTCCCTGTTCGGTCATGCGTGACCGGGGGGACGCGCACTACCTGGGCGATCACTTCTTCCTGGTTTTCCAGGCGCACGGCACTGCCCGCATGTGCCAAAGAGGCCTGGAGGCGCAACTGGAGCCGGGTGACTCCACCCTCATCGACTCCCGCTTCCCGTCCGTCTTTCAAGCCTCCGCGGGCTTCCGCCAATACTCCTTTCACCTGCCTTCGGAACCGTTCCGCGAACGCTTTGCCAAGCGCCCGGTACCGGTGGCGCAGAGAATTCGAGCCGACGCAGGCGCAGGGCGCCTCCTGTCGGACATGCTGCAGTCCTTCTTGCGGAATGCGCCGATGTTGCAGGGGGTCGAGCTTACCGAGATGACACTACAGTTGTTGGCCACAGCACTCGGTGCCGACGAAGCTGCTGCCCTCGATCTGAGATACCGCTCGATCGACTTCCGCGAGGTAGCGCACTACGTCGATGCGCACATCGGGCGTTCCGACCTGACACCGCAGACTATCGCGGATCATTTCAACATCTCCGTGCGTCAGCTGTATCGCCTCGTCGCCGCAGAGGGCTGCACACCGGCGGCTCTCATCTGGCGCAAACGTCTCGAGCACGCGCATCATCTGCTGACCCGATGCGACACGCGGGTGCCGATCATCGAGATAGCCCTCAATTGTGGGTTCAAGGATGGCGCGCACTTCTCACGCGCCTACCGCAAGATGTTCGGTCACTCCCCGCGAGTCTCCCGCAACGCCAACTGAGCCCGTGCACGCTGCAGAACTGCCTCCACCTGTTCAGGCTCGAACAGCGCCGCTCGTCGCACGAACCGCGTCCACACCAGCGCATACAGCGCCGTAATGCCCAACATGACTGCGAACGGTACATACACATCACGCCGGCTCGCCCCCAGCGGCACGATATACGCCAGCGCCGTAGCGATCCCGACGATCGAGACGATCTGCGGCAGGGGATAGGCGGGCGCCCGGTAGGCTCGGGGAAGATCCGGGCGTCGGATCCGCAACGCGATCACAGACAGGGTGACTAGAATATAAGCCACCCCCCACGCACAAACCGCCGCCAGCACCAGGTTACCGAGCCGGGCGACGTCCCCGTGGATGTACCAGGCGTGCAAGCACGGAATCGCCGCCGAGACCGCAATACCCACGAGCGGTGTCTTCAGCCGCGGGTGCAGATACGCGAATACCTTCGGCAAGGCGCCATCGACGGCCATGCCATACAGAATGCGCGGCAGGCCGGCCATCAATGTGTTGATCGTCGCGGCACCCGCGAAGAGCAGCCCGATGCCCAGCCAGATGCGCCCGAAGTGCCCCATGACCCGTTGCGCGAATTGCGGAATGGCCATCGGCGTATCCAGCAGAAAGTTCGTCGCATCGAGGCGGACATTCGGCACTTGCCGGCTGATCGCCGTCCCGTAAATCAACATGCACAGCGCCACCGCCCAAAGCCCGAGCGCCATCGCCTTGGGAATGGCCCGCCCCGGGTTACGCAACTCCGCCGCGAGCGGCGTCACGAACTCGAAGCCAACAAACATGAACATGGCCATGCCCACGAGCGACAGAACCGCCGAAACACTGGTGCCGATCCGCGAGGGTCCAAATCCGCCGTGCAGGTCTACCGCAGGCACATGCACCAGCCCGGCGATGCCCAGGAGCATCAGAGTGAGCCACATACCCAGAGTGAGGACAATCTCCACGCGCCCATACACACGAATACCCAACGCATTGGTCATGGCGAACAACACAACGAGCCCCACGCCCACGAGCCACGAGGTTCCGCTGCGCTCGAGCAGTGTGTTGAGCGATTCGAAGTTGACCAGTGCCATGATGCCGCTCAGCACCGTTTCAGCGGTGCCGGCGAACACATGCACGAGCAGGTACGCCGAGATCGTCCCCGTGACCGCCCAGAATCGACCGAGCCCGCAGGAGATGTAGTCATATACCGAGCCCGTGGTCGGCAGCAGCGCAGCGGCCTCGGCAAAGGAAGTCGCCTGCGCCTGCATCACCACGAACGCGATTGCGATGGCGACTACGAACGCCGTCCCACCCATGCCGAAGCCGCTGGTGACGGTGAGAATGACCGGGCTCGCCATGATGAGCCCCACCGCGGTCGCCAGGGCCGTAGGAAAGCCGACGACGCCTTGAACAGGTGTGCCTCGAAGCGCCGCCACGGGCGCTTCAATTTGCCCCATAGACGACCTCTCCGTTGATCATGGCAAGCCGGACATGAGTGTCGTGGACCTGCGTGATGGGGATCTTGAACGGATTGCGATCCAACACGATCAGGTCGGCCAGCATGCCCCGCTCCAGGGTGCCCTCCTGGTTGCGGTCGTTCATCTCACGCGCCGAATTGACCGTGAACAGATCGATTGCCTGGCGCAACGTAATGCGTTCCCGGGCACCGAGAACTTCGCCGCCCCCGCCGGGCTGCTGCCGGGTAACGAGAGTCTCGATCGCGATCCAGGGATTCACCGAAGGCACGACCGACCAGTCCGAGCCCGGCACGACCAGGGCGCCCGAGTCGATCGCATCCTTGACCGGAATCCAGCGCTGCATCCGCTCGGGACCGATGGCCTTGGCAATGTCGGGGATGATGGGATTCGGGTACCAGATGTACGGTGACATCTCGAAAGTCGCGCCAATGGCTCGGGCGCGGGCGATATCGCTCATCTGCACGAAACTGTTGTGAGCGACTTCGTGGAGTTGCCCGCTGAACCCATTGGCCTTGCGCGCCGCCTCGATGGCATCCAGACCCTCGCGCACCGCCGCATCCCCCGCGGCATGCATCTTCACCGTAAAACCCCGCGCATCGAAGTCGACCAACGCCGCATTCAATGCCGCAGGGGGCACCATCAGCAAACCCTTCGCACGCGGATCGTCATTGGACTTCGCATCCGCATAAGGCTCGACCATCGCTGCCGTGTGTCCGTCTGTGGGGACCCCATCCAGGAAGATCTTGATGCAGCTCGGGTGGAAGCGCTCCCTCGCATAGAGGTTGCGCAGCTCGATGTATTGCGGTTGTGACGGGTCCGCGCTGCCGGGCATGGCCCGGCCCCAGACGAGACATCCCTTCACCCGCTGTTTGAGCTCACCTCGATCGGAAAGCGTCGCGTAGGCCTGGAGAATGGAGCCATCCACGACCGCATCGGTGAAGGACGTGATGCCATAAGAGAGCATGAGATCGAGCGACGATTTCAACGCCTCGGCGTTCTGCTCAGGCGTGTAGGGCGGCACGATCCCGCGTAGCAACGCCGCCCCGGACTCCCGCAGTAGTCCCGTCGGCTCGCCTTTGGCGTCCTTTTCGATGATGCCACCGGGAGGATTGGGCGTCGCCGCCGTGATGCTGGCGAGCCGCAGCGCTGCAGAGTTCGCCCAGACGCTGTGTCCGCTGATGTCGGTGAGCACCACCGGATTGTTGGGAGCCGCGCGATCGAGGAATTGGCGATTCGGCGGGGTTTTCCCAAAGGAGGACGCATCCCACTGGCCGCCCGTGATCCACTCGCCCTTGGCGTGCTGGGCCGCGCACTGTTTAATGGCCTTTTCGATGGCAGCGGCGTTGGATCCCTGCGGAAATCGGCAAGTCAGCCGCGCGAGCCCGGCTCCCATCGGGTGCACGTGCATGTCGTGCAACCCCGGTAGCACGGCGGCGCCCTTCAGATCGATGACCTGCGTCTTCGGCCCCTTGTAGCGCTCCACACTCGCCTCATCGCCGATGGCGACAATCACGCCGCGTTGGATAGCGGCCGCGGCCGCCCACCCGGAAGGCGTATCGAGCTCGCCATGGATGAGAATCGAATCGGCTTCGGGTTGCGCAGGCTCGGTCGCAGCCCGCACGCCTGAAATTGCTACAGCGCACGCGATAAGCGCCGCCGCGAGTGTCGCTCGGATCATGATGTCCCTTTTTGGGGTACTCCCCCTCAAAGAGGCTACGGCCCCCGCGGCACGGCCCGCTTGCCCCAACTCGCCAGCTTCTTGACCCAGCCTGCCAGGATCCAGGCCGCCGCGTTGCGGCGATGCCACGCACTGGCGGGTCGCCCCGGAGGCAACCCAACCCTGGCAAGGTCGAACAAGCAATTGGCCAGCCGGGGCAAGAGTTGCCGTCGAACTATACCTACGCTTGCCCGGTATCCGGCCGCCCGGAACGTCCAACTCATACTATCAGGGCCTGGGGAGTATCCGATGAATCACACTGTCCGATTTGCGGTTCGCTGTGCGCTGGGGCTGCTGGGCTCGGCGCTCGCTTGCGGCCCGGTGTTTGCACAGGAGCAGCAGGGCGGTGCTCCGCAAGCCGCCGCCCCCTCCGGCGGTCTCGAGGAAATCGTCGTCACGGCACAAAGGCGCACGGAAAGAGTCCAGGACGTGCCTATCAGCATCAGCGCCTTCGGCGCCGAGCAGATGGACACACAGGGTGTGCGCTCGGTCGATGACATAGCGCGGCTGACTCCCGGCATCACATTCCAACGTACCGATGCGCGCAATAGCAACATCTCGAGCATCTCCATCCGCGGCATTGCCTCCAGCGCCGGTGCCGCGACCACCGGTGTCTACATCGATGACACGCCCATCCAGGTGCGCTCGCTCGGCGCCGGCGTAACCGCCTTCAACGCTTTCCCACAGGTATTCGATCTCGACCGTGTCGAGGTTCTGCGCGGCCCGCAGGGTACTTTGTTCGGTGCCGGCTCCGAAGGAGGCACCGTGCGCTTCATCACGCCTCAGCCGAGCTTGACGCACACGAGCGCCTACGTGCGCTCGGAGTTGGGTTACACAGAGGGAGGCGATCCGAGCTACGAGGCGGGCGCGGCGTTCGGGGCGCCCCTCATCGACGGGAAGTTGGGTTTCCGCGTGAGCGCCTGGTTCCGCCGCGACGGCGGCTGGGTCGACCGCACGGATTGGGATCACAGCAGTACGCAGGTCTATCCACCGACCGCTCCCACACCCGCCAGCGTGACCACTTCGGTGGGTCCGTCCGACAACTGGCAGAACTCCTCGGCGGTCAAGGGCGCGCTCACCTTCGCCCCGGTAGAGGGGCTGACGATCACCCCGTCGATCTATTATCAGAAGACGTCGCTCAATGACACCGCCGCTTACTGGAGCTCGCTGTCCGACCCCGGCAACGACTCGTTCCAGAATGGCAACGCCGTCAGCGCGCCCAGCAACGATCGCTTCTACCTGCCGTCCTTGAAAATCGACTGGGCCTTCGCCGGGCTGCGCCTGATCTCCAACACCTCGTATTTCAACCGCAGCAGCATAGCGATCAACGACTACACGGCTTTCGAGACCGCGCTGTGGGGCCAGGTCTTCAGCGGCCCCGCCTTCCACACGCCGCCGTACCTCAATGGCCCCTACTACCCGGCCGGCTACACTCCAGCCTCGACGCTCCAGGTGAACAAACAAAACAACATTACGGAGGAGCTGCGCCTGCAGTCGGACGATCCCACTGCACGGATCAACTGGGTGGTCGGGGCCTTTTTTACCCAGGAACGCCAGACCTCCGAGCAGTTCGTCGCCGACCCGCAGCTCGCCGCGTTCATCGGCCAGCTCACGGGTGGGATTCCCTTCGCCGCGGTCTTCGGGCAGCCGCTGCTCGACGGCAAGTACACCTTCGTGCAGGACCCCGAGGTGGCGCACGACAAGCAGTTGGCCCTTTATGGCCAAGCTGACATCAAGATCACCAGCCAGTTGACCTTGACCGCCGGGATCCGGGCCTCCGATGCCAAATTCACCGCCGCCGCGCATTACGAGGGCCCCGTGGTCGGCCCGCCGGTCGAAGACTCGGGATCCCAGACCGAGCATCCCGTCACACCCAAGGCCGGCTTGTCCTACAAAATCGACGACAACAACATGGTGTATGCCACGGCGGCCAAGGGCTTCCGCATCGGCGGTTACAACCCGCGGGTGGGCACGCCCTGCGTAACGGATCCGAACTACCCGGGCTACCAGAAGGACTACGGCTCGGACTCGGTCTGGAGCTATGAGATCGGCACCAAGAACGACCTCTTCGAGCGGCGCCTGCGCCTGAACGCGAGCGCTTACTACATCAATTGGAAGAACATCCAGCAGAACGTTGCGCTGGCGAGCTGTGGCTTCGCGTACGTGGCCAACCTGGGCAAGGCCGAGAGCAAAGGGTTCGATCTCCAGGCCGACCTGGCCGTGACCCATGAGCTCGTGTTGGGCCTGTCCGCGGGCTACAACGACGCGAAGTTCACGCAGACCGTGCAAGCGGTCCAGGGTGCGGCGACCAACCTCGTCACCAACGGCGACCACATCGCCGCGTGGCCGTGGAACGTTGCCGCATCCGCGCAATACAGCTTCCGCGTGTTAAACGACCGCGAGGCTTACCTCAGGATGGACTACCAGTACCAGGCCAGGCAGACGAGCCTCACGTCCGCGAACGATCCGGCCAACGGCGGCTACCAGCCCTGGAATATCTTCCAGTTGCCGCAAACCTCCCAGCTGCAGCTCCGGGGAGGTGTCCGGTTCGAAGGCTTCGACATTGCCGCGTTCTGCAACAACGTCACCAACTCGCACACGGTCCTGTCGCAGTCACCCTCCATCCGCAATGCGAGCCCGATCTACCGGAACGAGTTGCTTCAGTACCAGTACACCACCTTCCGTCCACGGACCTACGGAGTCACGGCCAGCTATCGGTTTTAAAGTCGGCGGAGCCGCCGCCGATTTGCTGATACAGAGCGGTCGTTACTGCCTGGCCGACGGGTCAGCCAGCAGCAGGCGTAGCGGCAGCAGCGGGCCAACCGGAATGTACTCGTGATCCAACATATTCTCCTTGGCAAGCGGCAAGGATTCCATGATGGACATCGCTTCGGCCACGTCTTTCGTGTTCAGGAGGAATACGGCGCCCCTGCCGTCCTCTCGCGTATACCATTCGCGGATCTTCCCCGCGAGGTACAGTTGTACCGTAGCGCGTATCTCGGCCGGCATGATGGCCATCACCTGTTCGCGTGTAATGCCGGCCTTTGCCGTTAGCAGCGCGAAAACACCTGTCGTTGCCGCAGTGGAAACCTGACTCCGGGTGTGAGACGTGTCTGTCATGGAAAGCTCCTTTCGGGATGAACCTCGAGTATGAAACGGCCGTCGCGCACCGCGAGTGCGCGGCAGTGGTGAACACTACGTCGCTAGCCTTGTTCGATAAATCGGCTTAATCTGCACGCGCTGTGAAGCACAGATATACAATCCAGCGCGGGGCACTCGACGGGGTAGAGGCGTTTCTGCGTGTGGCCGAACGGCGCGGTTTTCGTGCAGCGGCAGCCGACCTTGGGGTAACACCGTCCGCCGTAAGCCAAGCCGTACGGGCGCTGGAAGCGCGCATGGGGATCGCCCTGTTCACGCGCACCACGCGCAGCGTGGGGTTGACGGAAGCCGGAGAGCGATTCCTCGAGCGAGCGGGGCCCGCCTTCCAGGAAATCGTCGCGGCGAGCAACGCCGCGAGCGATCTCGCGGCAAAACCGTCCGGTCTTCTTAGACTCGCTGTACCGCGCGCCGTGGTGCCGGTTGTACTACGCCCGCTACTCGCGTCGTTCTGCGCAGCATATCCCGATGTCTCGGTGGAGATCGCGGCGAGTGCTGAACGGGTGGATCT
>Ga0268266_10003543_pt1 | contig 15497 bp, 14 predicted proteins | sample KBSS13metaG_FD_190356 | JGI IMG/M metagenome (GOLD analysis project Ga0268266, IMG submission 190356) | Switchgrass rhizosphere microbial communities from Kellogg Biological Station, Michigan, USA - KBS S1-3 metaG (SPAdes) (version 2) | ecosystem: Host-associated > Plants > Roots > Rhizosphere...
GATCGTGATGCAACCGGCCGAGGTTGTTGTAGGCGTCCGCGAGATCGGGACGGCCCGCGATCGCGCGCGCGTACGCGGCCATCGCGCCGGGCACGTCGCGATCCTCGAGCGCGAGCCCGCGCTCGTACCAGTCGACCGCCGGCGTGGCCCGCCGCATGCCGAGCCGGCTCCGTGCCGCGAAAATCGAGACGAGGTCGCCCACGTGCACAACCTAGCGGTCGGGTCTGACATCATCGCGGCGTGGACCGCGTCACGACCTTCGTGGCCGTCGCGAGCGGGCGTGATCTGCGCGTGCCCGCCGACATTTATCGGTTCGTGCCGCTCGACGACATCGATCGCGACGTGCTGGCGGCTGTCGTCGAGCCCGACGCCGCGACGCTGGTTCGCCGCGTGATCGATCACGACCACCACATCGATAACGACATCTATATCGCGCTGCCGGTCGCGGGCCCGTGGTCGATCGTCGAGGTCGCCGGCGAGCGCCGCGGCGTGCGCGCGAGCGAGCACGGCGGTCGCTGGTTCACGGTGCTCGAGAGCGCGCTCGACGACTGGCCCGACGCGCTGCCGACGACGTCGTTCGTGCTCCGCACCAGCGACTCGACCTGGGACGCCGACGCGTGGCAGCTGCGCCCCCACCCGGTGCCGATCGCGGCCGGCCGCGACTGGCGCTGGCGCGGCATCGCGACGTCGTTCGGCCCGCACGTGATCTCGCTCAAGATCGACGCCAGCACCGCCGAGCTCGCGCAGTTCTGGGCGAGCTGCGCGCCGGTGCCCCGCCCCGACGACGATCACCTCGCGGAGGCCGAGCGCGCGTTCTCGATCGTGGACGGCTGGTTCATGATCGCACGCGGCGCGACCGATCCCGGCCCACACGTCGCGGCGTTCGAGCGCGGCGTCCTGTGCGCGCTCGCGCGTGGCGCCGCCGGCCCGCTGCGGTGGTGGCGCGTGCTCGAGCAAGACTGGGGACGCTCGTACGCGCTGGGCGACAGCGGCGAATCGCTCGTCGAGTATCTACTCGGCGACCAGGCCGAGGTCGACGCCGAGCAGGACGAGCTCGTGCGCCCGGCGCGGATCGATGCCGTCCATGCGAGCGATCCCGATGTCGCCGCGCGGACGATCGCCGTCGGGCTCGGCGCGGCCGCGGCGCCCGACGACGCCGGGTTCGACGCGTGGCTCGCCGCGCGCCGGCTCGCCGACCTGCCGCGCGTCGTCGAGATCGTGCTGCCGAGCCAGACGTATTACGGGTGGCTTCGCCGGCTGGCCGCCGCGCAGCCGTTCGTCGTCTGGCACGTGAGCGGACGCTGATCTCGGACCTTTGCTAGGATGCGGGCGGTGGGCGATTCGCACGGAACGACGCTGAGCATCCACGCGGATGGCAAGGACGGACGGACGGGTCCGCGTCCCGAGCCGGTCCTCGTGCTGGTGCTCGAGTGCGGCCGCCCGCGCGCGGGCTCGGTGCGCTATCGGCTCTCCGATCTGACCGCGGTCGCGCTCGGTCGCGGCGGCGATCGCGCGTCGGAGCGCAGCGGCACCGAGCTGCACATCCGCGTGCCCGACAAGTGGATGTCGTCGAAGCACGCGCGCATCGAGCCGTCGTTCGGCCGCTGGGTGCTGGTCGACACCGAGTCGAAGAACGGCTCGATCGTCGACGGTCACACGACCAAGCGCGCCGTGCTCACCGACGGCTCGATCATCGAGCTCGGCCACACCGCGTTCATCTTCTTCGAGCGCATGCCGGTCGAGCCGTCGACGCCGGCGATCTCCGAGCTCGGCATCTCGAACAACACCCCCGGGCTCGTGACGCTCGATCCGACGTGGGCCGCCGAGCTCGCGCGCATCAAGCAGATCGCGTCGTCGGAGATCCCGATGCTCGTCGAGGGCGAGAGCGGCACCGGCAAGGAAGTGATCGCGCGCGCGATCCACGGCCTGTCGGGTCGCGGCGGCGCGTTCGTGCCGGTCAACTGCGGCGCGTTGCCGGAGAACCTCGTCGAGAGCGAGCTGTTCGGCTACAAGAAGGGCGCGTTCTCGGGCGCGCAGGCCGATCATCCCGGCCTCGTACGCACCGCCGACGGCGGCACGCTGTTCCTCGACGAGATCGGCGATCTGCCGGCGACCTCGCAGGCCGCGCTGCTTCGCGTGCTCCAGGAGCGCGAGGTCATGCCGGTCGGCGGCACGCGCCCGGTCTCGATCGATCTGCGCGTCGTCGCGGCCACGCACCGCGATCTCGATCAGATGGTGGCCGAGCAGACATTCCGCCACGATCTGTTCGCGCGGCTCGCCGGGTTTCGCGTGCAGGTGCCGCCGCTCGACGACCGCCGCGCCGACATCGGCCTGCTCATCGGCGCGCTGCACGCGCGGCTGTTCCCGGCAGAGCACCCCGGCTTCGAGATCGACGCCGCGCGGCTGCTCTTGCGCTATCCGTGGCCGCTCAACATCCGCGAGCTCGAGCAGGCGCTCGCAACCGCGCAGGTGCTCGCCGGTACGGCCGCGGTACGCGCCGAGCATCTGCCCGATACCGTGCGGTCGGGCCGCCCGCCGGGCGCACCGCGACCGGTCGTGCTCTCCGAGCTCGATCAGAAGGTTCGGGATCAGGTGGTTGCCGCCCTGCGCGAGCATCAGGGCAACGTGTCGGCCGTGGCGCGAGCGCTCGACAAGGATCGCAAGCAGATCCAGCGCTGGATCAAACGCTTCGGGCTCGATCCCTCGTCGTATCGCTGAAAGAAATCGGCCTCACCGAGCAACCGTTCGGCACGCTCGCGGCTCTTATGGTCGTGCTGCGCGCCGAACGCTTTCGGCAAAAGCGCCCTCTCTTCTGGCCGGCGCGCAGCACTATTACTTCTCCGCTCCGCTTCCGCTTCGCTGCTCACTATTGGATCGCGAGTGGCCGCGTCGAAGCCGTAGCGAAAAGGAGCCTCGCGAGCCCCGTTTGAACAGCGAAGCGGAAGCGGAATCGAGAAGTTAGTCGCCGGTCACGTGCCGGCTGAGCCCGAACAGCGTGCGCTCGGTCCACGCCGCAACCTCGCTCGGCGGCTTGCCCGCGAGGCGCCGCGTCGCTTCGCTGTGCGCCGGGATCGCGACGAGCCGGCGCGGCATCCGCTCGTAGAGCCGGCCCAGCGTCGCGAACGCGGCGTCGACGAGCATGTGATCGACGCGCGAGTACGTCAGCTCGAAGCCGCAGCGCAGACGCGGTGGCAGCATCGCGGCCGCGAGCACCTCGGCGACGCGACCGAGCGGCGGTTGCGTGCTGCCGCCGCGGCCGAGCAAGAACCGCGACATCTCGAGCGCGACCGGCGCGACGGCGAGCCGATCGCTCGCGAGCATCGAGCTCATGTAGTCCTCGTGCTCGGCCCACGTGCGCGGCAGGAGCTCGCGCGGGATCCCGAACAGCATGGCGAAGCGGTTCATCTCGAGCGCGTAGCCGTCGAGCTCGCCGGGCGCGAAGCGATAGCCGAGCCGCACGCGCACCGCGATCACGGTGTCGGTCAGCGTCGCGTGGACCCAGCGCAGCGCATCGGCGTCGTTGGCGTGATAGCGCGTGCCCGCCGGCCACGCGCCGACAGTGTCGGTCGTCTCACCGTGGACGCGCGCGTGGATCGCGTGCACACGGCGCGCGGCTGCGATCGCATCGTCGAGCTCGCCATACGCCATCGCGAACACGTGGCGGAACGTGCGCTGGAATCTTCCGATCACGTCGCTGCGTGCACGCGAGTGATGATCGACCGCGTACGCGACCATCGGATGTGCGAGTTGCAACAGCGCCGCGCGCCCTCCGCCGAGGAACACGCCGAGATCTCCCGCGAGCCGCCACGACGCAGAGTGCGGGCCGTGGATCCCTGCGCACGGATCGGACACCTCCGCGACGAGTGCCGCGAGTGCGGCTTCGAGATCGTCGCGAGAGACCACCATCGCTCGATAGTAGCGTGCGTTGCTGTCACAGCGCGGCGCGCGGCCACGAGAGCGGTCGCGAAGTGCGCGTGGCTTCCCTAGACCGTCCGGCATACCCGCTGCACATGAACCGAATCGCAGTGCGGACCATGCTTTCCACAGCCGGAGTTGAGACGGGACCCGAGCTCGACACCGACACGCTGCCAGCGGGAGCGAAGGCCGGACCATGGGTGATCGAGTCGCAACTCGGCCGCGGTGGCATGGGCGCGGTCTACGCGGTCACACATGAAGAAATCGGCAAGCGCGCCGCGCTGAAGGTCATGCACCGCGCGCTGGTCACCGATGTCGCGGCCGAGCGCATCCTCACGGAGGCGCGCGTCGTCAATCGCGTCGGCCACGCGAACATCGTCGACATCTTCGAGACCGGCCAGCTCGCGGACGGCCGGCTCTACATCGTGATGGAGCGCCTCGACGGCAAGCCGCTCGGCGCGCTCGCGATGGAGCAGAAGCTCCTGCCCGATCGCGTGATCGACATCCTCGTGCAGATCTGCGACGCGCTGGTCGCCGCGCACGCGGCCGGCGTCGTTCACCGCGATCTCAAGCTCGACAACGTGTTCCTGATCGACAACCCCGACGACCCGGCGAGCCCGAAGGTCAAAGTGCTCGACTGGGGCATCGCGAAAGAGGTCGCCAACGACGTGCGCCGCACGATCGACGGCCAGCTCGTCGGCACGCCGCAATATCTCTCGCCCGAGCAGGCGCGCGGCCTCGACGTCGGTCCGCCGAGCGACGTGTACTCGCTCGGCGTGATGGCCTACGAGCTGTTCCTCGAGCAGCTGCCGTTCGAGGCCGAAACCGCCGCCGAAGTCATGACGATGCACCTGCGGGCGCTGCCGCCGGATCCGCGCGAGCTGTGGCCCGAGATCCCGCACCTGCTCGAGAACCTCTTGTTGCAGATGCTCGCGAAGAAGCCCGACGAGCGACCGAGCATGCTGTCGGTCGCGCACGCACTCGAATCCGTTCGCGACGAGCTCGCGCGCCGCAAGCTGCCGCTCGAGATCCCGAACGAGCCGGTGGTGATCCAGCCGCGCGCCGCGCGCACGCGCACGTCGGGCCCGGCGCTCGCGGCGACGCAGCTCGCGGCGATGCATCACGGCCACCTCTGGCGCGTCGCGGCCGGTGCGCTCGCGCTCGTCGCCGCGGCTGCGATGTTCGGGCTCGCGCACGACAGCGACGCGACCCCGGCCGAGCCGATGAGCGCATCGCTCGCGCGCCCGCGCACGCCCGCGGCGCCACCGCTCGCGGTCGCCCTGCCCGCCGCGCCGGCGCCTGCTCGAGCCGCGGTGGCCGCGCCGATCGTCAAGCCGGCGATCGCCGCGCCGGTGCTGCCGCCCGCGGCGCCGAGCGCCACGCATCATTCGGCACCGCATCCGGCGACGCGCCGTGCGCCGGTCAAGCATCACGTGCTCGGGGCGCCGCGTGCCCACACGCCGAGCAAGCTCGATCCCAATGGGACGGTCGATCCGTACTCATGACCCGCGCGGTGGCGTTCCTCGTGCTCGCGCTTGCCGCGCCGGTCTGGGCGGACGATCTGGACGTCCCGGAGAAAGCACGCTTGCTGGCCGAGCGCGGCCGCGAGCTCCACGACTCCGGCGACTACGCCGGTGCGATCGCCGCATACAAGGAAGCGTACGTGCTCGCGCCACGGCCGGGCCTCCTGTTCAACCTCGCGCAGGCGTATCGCTTGTCGGGCGACTGCGACGACGCCGCGTTCATGTACCGGCGCTTCCTCGACTCGAACCCGGAGGCCGATCGCCGCGCGATCGCGGAGGCGAACCTCGCCACCGTGAGCAAGTGCGGGCTCGCGGTCACGCCGCCTCCGCCGCCGACGCTCGCGATCGCCACGCCAACGCCGCCACCGGAGCGCCCGTCGAAGCCGTCGACGACGACGCGCGAAGTCGGCACCTATCTCGCCGTCGGCGGCGCCGCGGCGCTGATCGTCGCCGGCGCGTTCGCGTACGAAGCGCATCAAGCGTCCGACGAGGTCACGCAGGCCTACAACAACGGGATGGCCGTGACGAACCTGTCGCAGCAGGATGCGGCCGGCCGGCGCGACGCGACGATCGCCGAGACGGTCGGCGCGATCGGCGGCGCTGCCGCGATCACCGGCGCGATCCTGATCGCGGTCGGGTTGCGCCAAGAGGCTCAGCACGTCGCGGTATCGCCGAACCTGCACGGCGGAGTGGTCCGTCTGTCATGGACCTTCTAGCGCGCGTTGCGATCGCGGCCGCGCTGGCGACCGGCTGCTACTCGCCCGACGTCATCGACTGCACGCTGGCGTGCGCGACGTCGGCCGATTGCGTCGAGAACCAGGTGTGCACGGCGGCCAAGACCTGCGCGTCGCCATCGGTCACGTGCAGCGGCGACGCGCCAGTCGATGGTGGCCCGGGTGGCACGAGCGTCCCGATTGCGGTCGCGATCACCGGCACCGGCGGCGTGACGATCGGCCCGATGACGTGCGCGACGCCCGGCGACGGCTCCGGCACGACGTGCACGCTCGAGGCGCCGGCCGGCATGCCGGCAATCGCGATGGCGATGCCGAAGGGCGGCGAGATGTTCATGGCGTGGACGTCGCTCGTGTGCGCGGAGCAGCCGATGAGCTGCACGTTCACGCCACTCGGGCCGACCCAGCTCGCCGTCGCGTTCGCGAAGAAGGACTGATGGCCTCGATGCTGCACCTTGCGCGCGCATGACGAGTCGCGCGCTGTTCGCGTTGGCGCTGCTCGCGAGCTGCTACTCCCCCGAGCTCTCGGACTGCGCGCTGCCGTGCGCGAGCTCGGCCGATTGCGCGAACGACCAGATCTGCACGACGGCGCAGCTGTGCGCGTCTGCGTCGGAGACGTGCGCGACATCGTCGAATCTCGTCGACGCGCCGCCATCGCGACCGCCGCCGCACGACGCCGGGATGGCGCACGACGCGAAGATGCCGCCGCCGCCGCCGCCCGACGCGCCGCCACCGCCGCCGATGGTCGCGGTGACGATCACGATCACGGGCACCGGCTCGGTGATGCTCGCAGGCTCGACGTGCACGTCGCAAGGCAACGGCGACACCAGCGGCGGCGTCACAGCGACGTGCACCGTGATGGTTCCCGCGAACACGGCGGCGAAGGCGATGGCGATGCCGAAGAGCGGTTCGATGTTTCAGAGCTGGACGTCACAGGTGTGTGGTGGCCAGCCGGCGACGTGTACGTTCACGCCGATCGCCGCGACCGCGATCGCAGCCCAGTTCTCGACGAAGAAGAACTAGCAGAGCGTGGCGCGCACGCACGCGGCGCGCTCTTGCGCGTAACGGTGGTCGAGCGGCGCGGATCGCGGCGGGAGCGCGAATCTGGCCTAGGTCTGGTTCGTGCAGATGCTCGCGCCATGAGCGATCCTCCGGCGGCACGAACGCTCGCGTCGCGCTGCCGCGCACCCGACGTGCCTCTCGCACCGGGCCAGCGCATCGACCAGTGGACGATCGTCGGCACGCTCGGCGCCGGCGGCATGGCGACGGTGTACGAGGTGCGTGGTGACGACAACGCGCCTGCGGCGATCAAGCTCGCACACACAGCGCTGCTCACGCCCGAGCTCACCGCCGAGACGTTCGTGCGCGAGGCGCGCATCGCCGCGGCGGTCGGTCATCCGGGCGCGATCGCGATTCGCGGCAGCGGCACGTATCACGGCCGGCCCTATCTGGTGCTCGAGTTGCTCGGCGGCACGTCGCTCGGCGCGCGGCTCGACAACGGCATGCCGCTGCCGCGCCCGATCGCGTGCGAGCTGCTGCTCGAGCTCGTCGACGTGCTGCGCGCGTCGCACGCGGCCGGCATCACGCATCGCGATCTCAAGCCCGACAACATCTTCATGCTCGCGCCGGGCGCCGGGCGCCGGCTCAAGGTCCTCGACTGGGGCGTCGCGCACGTCGCCGGCGAGCCCGACCCGTTCGACAGCATGATCGCCGGCACGCTGACCTACGTCGCGCCCGAGCAGATCCGCGGCGAGGCCCTCGATGCGGCGGCCGACATCTACTCGCTCGGCGTGCTCGCGTTTCGCCTCTTGTGCACGCGCGCGCCGTTTGCCGCGCCGTCTGATCTCCAGCTGATCAGGCTGCACTTGCACGCGCCGCCGCCGCGCGCGCAGACGGCATGGCCGAACGTGCCGGCCGTGCTCGACGAGCTGCTCGCGGCGATGCTCGCGAAAAACCCGCGGCAGCGCCCGGTGCTCGACGAGATCGAGCGCGTGCTGCGCGTGGTGCTGGCCGAGCTCGAGCCTCGCCGGTTCGCGCGCGGCACCGAGCCGCACGTGCAGCTGCGCCCGCCGCCGCGGTGGTCGTCGCTCGCGCTCGGGCTCGCGCGCGTCGCCGTCGTGCTCGGCGCTATCGCTTGATACCGAGCAAGCGCGTCGGGCGTCGGGATCATCCTCGGCGCTATCGCTTGATGCCGAGCACGAGCCCGTCGGGCGTCGGGATGCACACCGAGTCGCACGCGGCCGCGACCAGCTCGTGAAACGCGCGCATCGCGCGGCCTTGATCGGAATCCTCCGTCAGCTTGCCGAACAGGTACGCGTTGTCGCCGAGCACGAGGCCGCCCTTTTTCAGATTCGCGATCGCCCAGCGACCGTAGTGATCGTAGTTGACCTTGTCGGCGTCGATGAACACGGCGTCGAACGGGCCGTGCGACTCGAGCGTCGGCAGCACGTCCCTGCCGGCGCCGACGTGGACGGTGACCTTGCTCGTGACGCCGGCCGCTTCGACGTTGCCGCGCGCGACCTCGGCGTGCTTGGGCTCGTATTCGACCGACCACACGTGGCCGTTCGCGGGCAGCGCGCGCGCCATCTGGATCGCCGAGTAGCCGGCGAGCGTGCCGACCTCGACGACCTTCGATGCATTCGCGAGCTTCAGCAGCAGGTACAGCAGCCGGCCTTCGCTCGGGCCGACCTGGATCGCCGGCATGAAGTCGGGCGTCGCGAACGCGCGTGCGAGCCCGGTGTCGTGCGACGCGTGCACGCGGTTGACGTAGTCGAGCAGGTCCGGCGACACGTAGCGCGTGCCGGCGCGAGAGTCCTTGTCCGCCATGCCGGCAGCCTACTCGGAATCGTCGTCGCCGGCGGCTTCCCCCGCCGGGGATTCCCCAGGGTCTCGATACGGCCCGTACTTCGCGAGCTCGAGGAGCTCGGCCTCCATCGCGCGCTTCTCGCGTGCGACGTGATCGGCAATCGCGTTCGCGAGGCCCGGATGGCGGATCCAGTGCGCGGAGAACGTCGGGCTCGGCTCGAAGCCGCGGAGCAGCTTGTGCTCGCCCTGCGCGCCGGCCTCGAACAGCGGGAGCTTGCGCTCGATCGCGCGCTCGATGCCGGCGTAGTACGCGGTCTCGAAGTGCAGCAGATCGACGTGCGCGTCGGCGCCCCAGTAGCGGCCGTACAGCGCGCGCTCGGTCTCGAGAAACAACGCGCCGGCGATGCGCGTGCCGCCGGCCGTGACCTCGACCATGCGCATCGCGTCGGGCAGGTACTTCGCGAGCGCGTGAAAGAACCCCGGCCGCAGATAGTCGCGCCCGCCGTGGTTGTCGGTCGTGGTGCGATAGAACCGATCGAGATCGTCGAGCGCCGCCTGATCGAGCTCGCCGCCGGTCTTCCACGCGAGCGCGTCGATCGCCGCGCGTGCCTTCTGGCGCTCCTTGCGCAGCTGCTTGCGCTTGCGCGACTTGAGCGCGCCCAGAAACTCGTCGAACGACGCGTAGCCGCGGTTCTTCCAGTGAAACTGCATCGTCGTGCGGCAGAAGAAGCCGTGGCGCGCGAGCTCGTTCGCCTCCGCCTCCGTGCAGAACAGCCAGTGGATCGAGCTGACCTCGGCGTCGTCGGCCACCGCGCGGACGCCGGCGATCAGCGCGGGCACGGTCGCGGCGGGCGCGTCGGGCGCGAGCAAGATGCGGCGTCCGGTCGCAGGCGTGGCCGGCGCCGCGATCACGAGCTTGGGGTAGTACGCGATGCCGGCGCGCTCGCTCGCGTTCGCCCAGCCCCAGTCGAAGATGTACTCGCCGTAGCTGTGGCTCTTGAGGAACGCAGGCACGGCGCCGACCAGCCGGCCGCCGGCCTCGGCGAGGACGTACACCGACGTCCAGCCGCTGCGCCGCTTGCGCTGCGTCGCCGGGTCGATCGATCCCGATTCCTCGAGGGCGCGCAAAAAGCCCGTCTTGAGGAACGGCGACGCGCCGTGGTCGAGGCCGTCCCATGCCGCCGCGTCGAGCTCGCCGACCGACCCGACGATCCGGATAGCGAGTTCTTCCCCGGGGGACTTCATGCTAGAAGGCCCCACATGGCTCTCGACCCGCAGATCAAACAGAAGATCGACCAGCTCGTCGCATCGGACTCGGTCGTGCTGTTCATGAAAGGCACGCGTAGCTTCCCGCAATGCGGGTTTTCCGCGTCCGTCGTGAACATCTTGAACACCTTGATCCCGAAGTACACCACCGTCAACGTGCTGACCGATCCGGACGTGCGCGGCGGCATGAAGGAGTACTCCGACTGGCCGACGTTCCCGCAGCTGTTCGTCAAGGGCGAGTTCGTCGGCGGCGCCGACATCGTGCGCCAGATGTTCGAGGGCGGCGAGCTCGAGAAGAAGCTCGGCGAGCTCGTCGCGCCTGCGAAGCCGGCCAAGGTCATCGTCACGCCGCGCGCCGCGACCGAGCTCGCCGCTGCGCTCAAGGATGGCGCGCCCGGCGATGTCATCCACCTGACGATCACGCCGAGCTGGGAGCACCAGCTCGACATCGGCGCCAAGGAAGCGTCGCACGTGACGGTCGAGACCAACGGCATCACGGTGCAGCTCGATCGCGCGAGCGCGGCGCGCGCCGACGGCACGTCGATCGACTTCGTCGAGGACGCCCAGGGCTCCGGCTTCAAGATCGAGAACCCGAACCGCCCGGCGATCGTCCGCGAGGTCTCGCCCAAGGAGCTCAAGGCCCTGCTCGACGGCGGCAAGGTCCCGCAGATGTACGACGTGCGCACGCCGAAGGAGCGCGAGGTCGCGCAGATCGCCGGCACCAAGCTGCTCGACGACTCGGTGATGGCGCAGATCGACGCGCTGCCGAAGGACACGCCGCTCGCGTTCCACTGCCATCACGGCGGCCGGAGCCGCGGCGCGGCCGAGCACTTCCTCAAGGCCGGCTTCAAGACCGTCTACAACATGGCCGGCGGCATCGACGCCTGGGCGCGCGACGTCGATCCCAGCATCCGTCGCTACTAGCTGCCCGAGCCCGAGCCGGATCCGACTGCCGGCGTCTCGACGCGGTTCGCGAACATCTGCTGGTTGCCGACGAAGAACACGGCGCGCACCACGTCGTTGCCCTGCTTCTGGAAGTTCACGACGCTCTGAAGCTGCTCGATCCACATCTCGTGGTCGTTGAGCGGCAGCATGCGGAACGGCGGCGCGCCGCGTCCGGTGATGTACATGCGCTTGCCCTTGAGCGAGACCACGAGGTTCTCGCCCGACAGCGAGTACGTCCCGACGTACGGCGCGAGCTGCGCGGTCGTCGGGATCTCCGGCGGCTTGACGGTCTCGCCGGCCATCGCCTGATACAAGAGCTCGGCGAAGCGGTCGAACACGGCGGCCCCCGTCGACGCCAGGATCACGACGCCGCGGCGCGTCTTCGTGTCGAAGCCGACGAACGAGTGAAAGCCGCCCGTCTGGCCGTTGTGCCAGTAGCGGCCGGCGCTATCGATCTCCCAGCCGAGGCCTTCGTTGTCGCCGTCGGGATGGTCGAGCTGCGGCTGCTGCGTGAGGTGCATCGCCTGGCGCAGCGCCGCGTGCGATCCGGACGCTGCGTCGAGCTCGTCGTCGATCAGCGAGAGCATGTCGTGGGCGTCGGACACCAGCGCAGCAGCACCGGCGAGCGCGTCGAAGTACCAGTACGAGACCGGTTGGAGATCGGCGTTGGTGCCCGTCGTGCGGCGGTACTTGGCAGCCTCGGGCACGGACAAGAACGTGCTGCCGAGCCCGAGCGGCTGGAGCACGCGGCCCTCGAGCGCGACCGCATAGCTGGTGCCGAGCTTGCGGCCGAGCACGAAGCCGAGCACGCCGGCTCCGAAGTTCGAGTAGACGACGCTGGTGCCGGGCGTGCCGGCGAGCTGCGCGTGAATGAGATCGTCGTAGAGCGCCTCTTCGCCGTACTTCGCGTACGGGTCGGGCAGGTTTTCCTTGTCGCGCAGCGACGGCGGCAGCCGCGGCAGGCCCGACGTGTGGGTCGCGAGCATGCCGAGCGTGATCGTGCGCTTGTCGCGCGTCGGCGCGGTCACGCCCGGCGGCAGCAAATCGCTGAGCTCGGTCTCGAGCGAGACCTCCTGGCGCTGGATGGCGTCGGCGAACAGCAGCGACGTGAAGACCTTCGTGACCGAGCCGATCTCGAACAGCGTCGACGCGTCGGGCGGCTGGTTGCCGGGCCCCTTGCCGAACCCGTAGACCTCGGTCTTGCCGGCGTCGTAGAGGCCGACGACGATCCCGCTCGCGTACTCGGCATCGACGAGCGGCTTGAACAGCGCGGTGACGATCGCCTTATGCGGGGTTCGATCGACGACCACCGGCTTCACGGGGGCCTGCGTCGACGAACCGCAGGCCGCGACGAGCATCAGAGCGAGCCACGAACGCACGGGCGTAGCCTGAAGGCAATGCTCGCAATGCGCAAGACGTGAAAGGGTCACGGCGGGGCCGTCCGGTTCGTGCGACAGTGCACCGCATGCTGCGCTCGTTCGTCCTCTCCTTGCTGCTGGTGCCGGCCGCCGCGGTCGCGGGTCCCGAGGCACCCGTGATCGGCGGCTCGAACGCGCCGCAGGGCATGTGGCCGGCGACCGCCGCGATCCTGTACGGCAGCGCGAGCGACCCGTCCGCCGCCAACGGTGACCCGGCCACGAGCTTCGAGTGCTCGGGTGTCCTCGTCGCGCCGACCGTGGTGCTCACCGCCGGCCACTGCGTGCCCGGCGTCGAAGGCTCGGGCGCGGACTACATCGGCGATCTCACCGGCGCGCTCATCGGCGCGGCGTCGCTCGACGATGCATCGGCCGGCGATCTCATCACGCTCCAGAACAGCGACATCCAGGAGTATCCCAATTCGCAGACGTCGATCGACATCGGCATCATCAAGCTGCCGACCGCGTCGAAGTTGACGCCGGCCGCGATCGCCGACGGCTGGGCGAAGTTCGACATCACGAACGGCGCGAAGGTCGAGTTCGTCGGATTCGGCTCGATCGACAAGAACGGCGCGCAGTACATCCCGCAGGAACAGGAAGCGCAGTCGACGATCACCGACTTCGACTGCTCGAAGTCGGCGGGCTGCAACCCGGCCGCGATGCCCGACGGCGAGCTCGGCGCCGGCGGCAGCGGCATCGACACGTGCCCGGGCGATTCCGGCGGCGGCATGTACCTGCTCACCGGCTACGGCACGTTCGTCGCCGGCATCACCTCGCGCGGCTACTCGACCGACACGTTCGATTGCTCGCAGGGCGGCATCTACGCCCGGCCCGACAAGATCGTCGATTACATCGAGATGGTGACCGGCACGACCGTCGCGCACGGCCCGCACCCGACCGCCGACGCGATCAGCGCCGTCACCGGCGGGCTCGGCACGACCACGATCGAGACCAACGATCCGAGCTCCAGCGACCACCACTTCGCCATCACGACGCCGCCCGCCGCCGGCAAGGCCGCGGTGTCGGAGCAAGGCGACGTGCGGGTTTGCGCGGGCCAGGCGACCGGCTCGGACGCGGTCACGATCAGCGTGACCGATGCCAACAACTCGACGCGCACGCTGTCACTCACGATCCCGATCGCCGTGACCGCAGGAGCCGGCTCCGGCACGTGCGACGTCAACGCGTTCCCGTCGGGCGGTTGCTGCGACGTCGGCGGCAGCCCGTCGGGCTCGGCGATGCTCGTGCTCGTCGTCGGGCTGCTGCTCGTCCGCCGGCGCTCGTAGTAGGCTGCGCTCGTGGCCGAAACCTGGCGGACGTGCTCCGCGTGCAAGAACCCGATCCCGTTTCACGCGACGCACTGGGTGTGTAGTGTCTCGACCTGCACGCGTCCGCGCACCGGGTACGTGTTCTGCACGGTGAGCTGCTGGGACAGCCACGTCGCCGACGCGCGCCATCGCGACGCGTGGGCCGTCGAAGCGCGCGCGCCGAGCAAGGACGCGTGGCAGCGCGAGCTCGCCGCGAGCCCGCCGGAGCCGGCGCCCGCCAAGCCTGCGCCGCCGGCGCAGCCCGTCGTTCGGCGCGTCGTCGGCGAGGCGCCCGCGCCTGCCGCTGCGGCATCATCGCCGACCGCGCTCAACGACGTCGTCGACCGCGACGTGCTCATCGTCGTGTCGAAGATGAAGAAGTACATCAAGGATCGCTCCGGCATGAACTGCGGCGACGCGGTCGTCGACGTGCTGTCGGAGCACGTTCGCGCGATCTGCGACGAGTCGATCCGCGCCGCCGCGCGCGACGACCGCAAGACGGTGCTCGAGCGCGACGTGCCGCGCCCGCCGCGGCGCTAGCGGGATCCCGAGCCCTGCAGATCCGGCTGCATCATCCGGTCGGGATCGGTCGCCTCGGGTTGCGGCGTCCGTGTCGTCGACGACGTCGGCGCCGGGTGATGCATCGCGATCGTGCGCCGCGTCGTCGTCTCGGGGCCGACGGTCAGCGCGATGTGCTGGGTCGTGAAGCCATCGGCGCGGATCTCGAGCTCGTGACGGCCCGGCGCGACGTCGGCATCGAGCGCAGGCAGCTCGCCGAGCGAGCGGTGGTCGAGCGTGAACCGCGCGGCAGGCGCGCCGGCGAGCTCGATGTGAACGTGCCCGGCGGGCTCCGGCGGAGGCGACGCGGCGACCACGGGCGCCGGCTCGGGCGCAGGCTCGGGGTTGGCGGGAGGCGCGACGCCGGCCTCGGCGATCGGCGTGACGGTCATCATCGGCAACGCCGCGTCGATCGGCGCGGTCGATTCGGCCGGGGCCGAGCGCAGCACCGCGCGCACGATCAGCGCCACGCCGGCGAGCGCGATCACGGCCGCGATCGCGCGCACCGCGTAGTCCTTCGCGGTGCGCCGGCGCTGGATCATCGTCATCGACGCCGAGTCCGACGCGTGATTCTCCTGCGAGGCCGGCGGCGGCGGCAGCGGCAGCGCGGCATGCGCCGATGCGCTCGTGGTCGCGCTCGCGTTCGCGTCGACTCTGGCGATCGCCGACGCGACGACATCCGGCGGGATCGGCGTGGTCACCGCCTCGGAGATCCGGACCTTGCGGATGCGCAGCGGGCGCATCGGCGTGGTCGCGAGCTCGCCGCGGAGCCGCTCGAGCACGGCGCGCACGTCGGGCAGGCTCGGCCGGCCGCTCGGATGCTTGTTGAGCATGCCGAGCACGAGCTCGTCGAGGACCTGCGGGACCTCGCCGCGCAAGAGCGACGGCTCCGGCGCCGGCTCGATGAGATGCTTCGCGACCATCTCGGCCGCGTTGTCGGCGATGAACGGCGGCTTCCCCGTGAGCAGCTCGTACACCACGACGCCGAGCGAGTAGATGTCGGCGCGATGATCGATGCCGTAGCCGCGCGCCTGC
>Ga0268266_10003545_pt1 | contig 15494 bp, 13 predicted proteins | sample KBSS13metaG_FD_190356 | JGI IMG/M metagenome (GOLD analysis project Ga0268266, IMG submission 190356) | Switchgrass rhizosphere microbial communities from Kellogg Biological Station, Michigan, USA - KBS S1-3 metaG (SPAdes) (version 2) | ecosystem: Host-associated > Plants > Roots > Rhizosphere...
CTCGGCGTCTGGTAGCAAGGCGCGGACCATCGGCTTCAGGGTCTCCGAGCCGAGGATCATTGTCTCCTCGCGGCCGCGGGCGTGGAGCATCCGGTCGGTGAAGACATGGCCGCGCTCGGGATCGGCGCCGAGCTGGGCCTCGTCCAGCCCGACGAAAGCGAAGTCCCGCGCGTTTCCGTTGCCGCTCCCGGCCTGCCGGCTTTCGCTCATCGGCATGGATTCGGCGGTGCAGAGGAACCAGCGCGCGCCCTTCGGGACAATTTTCTCCTCGCCGGTGATCAGGGCGACCTGATGCGCGCCCTTCAGCTTCACCACCCGGTCGTAGACCTCGCGCGCCAAGAGGCGCAGCGGGAAGCCCATCATGCCGGAGCTGTGCCCGCACATACGCTCGACCGCCAGATGCGTCTTGCCGGTGTTGGTCGGGCCGAGGACGGCCTTGAGCGCGGCGTTCATCGCCCCAAGATCGTAAAGGCCGGGGCAAAGCGCAACAGATAAGCCACTCGGCTCAACCCGCTTTCGGCCTGCCGCAGCAGAGGGACGCGGGGCAAAAGTGTAATTTGACTTTAACCTGTTTTCTTCACAGTCCGGCCACCTGCCGGGCGGGGTTGTCAGGCGGGCATTTTTGGCGGGCGGGGACCGACCGGACTTGTTCCAGACGAACGACATACGCGGTGTTGCGGCCGGCGGCAGCGGACAGCTGGCGCTGGAGCTGCCCGCATTGCGTCAGCCCCCGCCGCTCCGCCAGGGCTTCGGCAACAAAGGGCTAGCCCGCCGCGGCGGTCCCTTCGCCAATCTCGACCTCGTCGTCGACCTCGGCCAGCGGATCGGCACGCGCACCTGGTTTCGCGGCCTCTTCACCTGCGGCGCGCTCTGCTATGGCGCCTGGTCGCTGGCCCCGGGCATCCAGCCCGTCCCCGGCGCCAGCCCCGCGCCTTATACCGATATCCAGCTGGAGGCGGCCGAGACGGTCTCGATCCAGCCCATGGCCTATGGCGCGGACACCGGGCGGCGAATGGCGGCGACCGACGCGGTCGAGCCACTGAGCCAGAGCCCGGAGCGGCCGATCGTCGACCTGCGCGCGACCCTGGGCCGGGGCGACGGCGTCGCCACCATCCTGCAGCGCGCCGGCGTTGGCGGCAGCGAGGCCGACCATGTCGCCACCCTGCTCGCCAGCATCGCCACCGAGCTTCGGCCCGGCACCACGGTCGACATCCGCCTCGGCCGGCGGCCCGATCCGGCCCAGGCCCGGCCGCTGGAGCGGCTCGCGTTCCGCGCCCGCTTCGACCTGAGGGTCGAGATCGTCCGCTCGGGCGCCGGGCTGGTGCTGAACCAGATCGCGATCCGGGTCGACGAGACCCCGATGCGGATCCAGGGCCGGGTGGGCGCCAGCCTCTACCGCTCGGCGCGCGCCGCCGGCGTGCCCGCGCGCGTGGTCGAGGCCTATATCCGGGCGCTGAACACGCAGGTGCAGGTGCCCGCCGGGATCGGCTCGGGCGACCTGTTCGACATCATCATCGAGCATCGCCGCGCCGCAACCGGCGAGATCGAGACCGGACAATTGCTCTATGCAGGCCTGGTCCGCTCGACCGGGCGGAGCCTGCAGCTCATGCAATGGGCCAGTGCCGACGGGCAGAGCCAGTGGTTCGAGGCGTCGGGCATCGGCCGGCAGACCGGCGGCGGCATGACCCAGCCGGTGCCGGGCGCAATCAGCTCCAGCTACGGCCTCAGGATGCACCCGATCCTCGGCTATGCGCGCATGCACCGGGGCCTGGACTTCCGCGGCGGCCAGGGCACGCCGATCGTCGCGGTGGCGGACGGCACGGTTGCCCGCGCCGGCTGGGCCGGCGGCTATGGCAATCAGGTGCGGCTGAACCATGCGGGCGGCCTCTCCACCTCTTATTCGCATATGAGCCGGTTCGCGGTCTCGCCGGGGTCGCGCGTGCGGCAGGGGCAGGTGATCGGCTATATCGGCTCGACCGGCCTCTCGACCGGGCCGCATCTCCATTTCGAGACCTACCGCAACGGCGCCACGATCAACCCGCGCTCGGTGCGCTTCGTGGAGCGGGCGGCGCTGTCCGGCAGCGACCTGGCGGCGTTCCGGAACCGGCTGCGTAATTTACTCGGCACGCCGGTTGGCGCGGCGCAGGCCCAGCGGCCTGCGACGGGCGCACCTCGTATTACGGGTTAGTGGTGGCGCCTAGCGCCCCTGGGCGCGCCAGCGTTTGACCACGCGGGAGACCATCGCCTCTTCCTCGCCGGTCTGCTTCCAGAGCGCGGAGAAGAGCGGGTCGGACGAGGCCGGGCAGCGGTCGCGCTCGAGATCGTCGAAGGAGACGCGGATCGGAATCGAGACGCCCTCGCCGCAGACGATGCACTCCCGGTTGCGGAGCGCCGGGATCACGTCGAGGAAGCCGCGCGCGCCTTCCGGCATGGCCGACTTCACGAAGGCCTGGTCGCGATCGTTGTTGAGGCGCATCGAGATGATCGTGCCGCACTGGGAGAGCACGCCCTCGGCGAGATCGGACGGGCGCTGCGTGATCAGGCCCAGCGAGACGCCATATTTACGGCCCTCCTTGGCGATGCGCTCGAGGATCTTGCGGACCGCCTGGCCGGACGAATTCTTGTCCGACGGGATGTAGCGGTGCGCCTCCTCGCAGATCAGCAGGACGGGGCGCTGGGCTTCGCTCCGCGACCAGATCGCATAATCGAAGACGAGGCGCGAAAGCACCGCGACCACCACGGAGGTGATGTCGGACGGCACGCCGGACACGTCGATGATCGAGATCGGCTTGCCCTTGGCGGGGAGCCGGAAAATCTTCGAGATGAAGGCGCCCATCGTGTCGGCGATCAGCATGCCCGAGAACATGAACTGGTAGCGCGGATCGGACTTCAGCTCGTCGATCTTGGTCTTGAGCCGCATGAAGGGCGCGGTGTCGGTGGCCTTGTTGAGCAGGCCCATCTCCGCGGTGATCGCGTTGGTGAGATCCGACAGAGTATAGGGGATGGGCGAATCCACGGTGAGCTTGGAAAGCCCCTCCGCCGCCCGGTTCTTCGCCCGCGCCTGCAACAGGCATTTGGCGAGGATGTCCATGTCCTGCTGCCGGTCGGCGCCCTGCGAGGTGATGATCACCTCGCAATGCTCCTCGAAGTTCATCAGCCAGTAGGGCATGGCGAGATTGTCGACGTTGAACAGCTCGCCATGGCCCTTGAACGCGGCCGAATATTCGCCGTGCGGATCGATCATCACGATATGGCCCTCGGGGCTCATGTCGCAAATCCGGTGCATGATGAGCGCGGCACTGGTCGACTTGCCGGTGCCGGTCGAACCCAGAAGGGCGAAATGCTTGCCGAGCAAAGCGTCGACATAGAGGGCGGCGCGGACGTCCTTGGTCGGGTAGACGGTGCCGATCTCGACATGGGCGCGGTCGTCGGCGGCGAACATCTGCTTCAGATCGTCGCCGGACACCGGATAGGCCTTGCTGCCGGGGATCGGATAAGCGGTGATGCCGCGTTTGAAGTTGATCAGCCGCCCGGTCTGGCGATCCTCGTCGCCCTCGCCGAGAAAGTCGATGTCGGCGGTGATGTTGCCGGCCTCGGCGTCGGTCACCCGCAGCTTGCGGACATTGGCAAGCAGCCACTTGTTGCCGGCGCTGATCTTGATCTGGCTGCCGACCTGCCCCGACATGGCGATGCTCGGGTCCTTGTCCTCGGCCAGCTCGAACAGGCGGTGGCCGGAAACCTCCACGCAGGCGCCACTGCCGCCGACCTCGATGATCTGGCCGATCGCCTCATGGCGCGGGATGAACGCCGGGCGCGGCGCCGGGGCGACCGAAGGGGTCTCCGCCGACTCGTCGCGCGACGGAAAATTGTGGAGATTCATCGCGTCGGTCATTTGGCGCCCTCAACTCGTGGCACCGGTGTCTAGAGCAAGAGGGTAAATAAGAGATTTCTCTTATCGGGCGTGGAGTTGCGGTGGGATACCGGGTTCCGGGACCGGCCCGCTGGAGCCGCCGCAGATCAACTACGCGTAACGCCGCTGGAAAAGCGCACTCGCGCCCCAGCCGAGTAGCAGCGCAAGGGCGACGCAGATGATACCGTAGGTCAGCGACCAATGCTCGGCGGCATTGGCGACGAAGCCCTCGAAGCCGAGCTTCTCGATGCGGATGTCGCGGGCGGCGCCGGCGATGACCCGGCCATCGGAGATCAGGAAGGTCTCAGCGGTGTAATTGCCGACCGGCACCCGGGCCGGAATCCGGATCCGGGCCGAGTAAAGCACGCCCTGCCGGATATCGACGCCGCTCGGATATTCCGCATAGAGCTGGTTGCGGCGTCTCAGGTCGATCAGGCCGGATTCGAACCGGCGCATCACGTCGCTGGAGACGCCGCCGCCCGGCGAGAGCTGGAGATTGTCGAGGCCGAGCTCGTAGATCGAGGCGGTGCGCTCGTTGAGCAGGCGGGACAGCGGCCGCGACGAAGCGACCGCGTAGAAAGCCGGGGCGGAGCGGAAGCGAACCCGCTCGACGTTCATCCAGATGCCGGCGACGCGCTGCTTCTCCCGGAGCACGATCCGCTCCAGCGGCCCCTTCACCACCACGGCGATGTCCGGCGGCCGCGCCGGGATCTGCCCGCCCGGATAGAGGATCGCGCCGAACAGGAGCAGCTCCGCGCCGGTGAAGGAATAGCGGATCTCGATATGCTCCTGCGACACGTCCGGCACGAGCCGCGGCTGGGCCGCGCCGGGGCGGGGCTGCGCCTGGCCGAGGATGAAGGGGGCGAGCAGGCCCAGCAGGATGATCCGCGCGCGCCTCACAGCATCTGCACCGTGTAGATTTCCTCCGGCCGGTAGGTGAGCTGGAGGCCGAGGCGGAAGGCGACGCCGAGCACGACGATGGCGAGGATCATGCGCAGCAGCTCGGGCTTCATCCTCTGCGCGAGGCGGGCGCCATATTGAGCGCCGATCACCGAGCCCAGCAGCAGCAGCCCGGCGAGTACGATGTCCACCGAGCGAGTGGTGGTGGCATGGACGATGGTGGTGATCGCAGTGACGAACAGGATCTGGAGCAACGAGGTGCCGACGACGACCTGCGCCGACATGCCGAGCAGATAGATCATGGCGGGGACCATGATAAAGCCGCCGCCGACGCCGAGCAGGACGGTGAGCATGCCCGAGATGAAGCCGAGCCCGAGCGGGGCGAGCGGCGAGATGTAGAGACCCGAGCGATAGAAGCGCCAGCGGAAGGGCAACATGGCGATGATCGGATTGTGGCGCCGCCGGACACGCTCCAGCGCCCGCTGCGACGGCTTTAATATGCCGAGCGCGGTCGCCGATTCCTTCGCCATCAGGATGCCGATGAAGGAGAGCAGGACGACGTAGAGGATCGAGATCACGGTATCGATCTGGCCAAGATTCTGCAGCAGGCGGAAGAGGAAGCCGCCGAGGATCGAGCCGACCACGCCGCCGGTGATGATCACCGCCCCCATATGGACGTCGACGCCCTTGCGGCGGCGGTGGGCGAGCACGCCGGAAATGCTGGTGCCGGTAATCTGCGTGGTCGCCGAGGCAACGGCGACGGCGGGCGGGATGCCGTAGAAGATCAGGATCGGGGTGGTCAGGAAGCCGCCGCCGACGCCGACCATGCCGGTCAGCAGGCCGACCAGCCCGCCAAGGCCGATGATGACCAAAGCGTTCACCGAGAGGCCCGCAATCGGCAGGTAGAGATCCATCGCGGCGGACCCTAATCGGGATCAGGCGGCGGCGGAAGGCGAGGGCCTCAAAAATCCGCAGCGAGGGTGAGCGCCGGGCCGGAGCGGGGCGCGGCATCGCCCGCGATCCGGAAGCGCCAGTCGGCCTGCAGGCGAAGATGGGCGCCGGAAACGGGCAGCCGCCAGGAGAGGCTTGGCCCCGCGTCGAGCCGTCGGGCGCCGGGCTGGGCCGCGCCCCAGGCACCTGCCCCGACGTCGACCGGACCGATGCGGCGAGCGACCCGGGCCGAGCCGTCCACGAACAGGTCGCGGGACCGCAGCCCGACGATCCCGGCCTGGCCGTAGAGATCGAGCCGGGTGCGTGGCGTGAGGCTCCGGCTGGCGCCGCCATAGAGGGTCAGCGCGAAGGCGTTGCGGCCCTCCCGGCCGATCCGCTGGCGGCGCTCGGCGAGGAGATTGAGGGGGATTGCGCGGACCGGGCGCCAGTCGAGGCCCGCCGCCAGCTCGGCGCCGGAGACTTGGCGGAGCGGCAGATAGGCCCGCACACTCAGCGCGAAGCCGTCGCCCAAAGCGTAGCTGATCCGTGCGCCGGCCTGGCTGCCGCCGAGCGTGCCACCCGGCGCGAGGGCCGCGTTGCCCTGGTCGTCGCGGACCAGCAGCCAGACGGACAGGGACCAGCGGGATTGGGAGGCGCCGGCGGGCGGTGGCGCGAACGTGGGCGGGTAGGACGGGCGCGCCCGCAGGGCGGCTGCCATCACTGGTTCGGTTCGGGATGTTCGTGGTGGCAAATGAGGCGAGAGCCGGGTGGCCGGCCGCGCGCCGGTCGGCGGAGCCGGGGGCCGGTCGCGACTTAGCGGGCTGAATTTCCGGCCAGCCACATCCAAGGGCAGGGTTAGAGGCGAGGCCATCGCTGCCCCGGGCGTGGGATGGGCAGCAAAAGCGACCGGCTCGCCTGGTGTTGCAGCGGCGACCTGGATTGGGCGCACCTCCTCCGGAAACAAGGGCATGAGGATTGCCGCGCGGACGCCGACCCAGAGGATCAGCAGAGTCACAAGGAAGCGGATCGGCGCGCGCGTCATTCGGCAGGCAATTGATGCGGGAAGACGTGTGCGGTCTTGTCCCAATGGGTGCGGCCGGACAGATAGCGGGCGAGCGCGCGGCGGGCCGCCATCATCGCGATGATGTTCGCGGTGACGGTGCGCGGCAGCGACCGGAGGCCCTCGCGCCAGCCATAGGCGGTGGCGACGAAGCCAAAGCGCATGCCGAGCCGCCAGAGCAGGAAGCCCGAATTGATCGCAAGCAAAGCGCTCAGCACCGGACCCGGCGTTGGCAGCGCGGCGGCGCCGAGCAAAGCGGCGAGCAGCAGGGCGACCCAGAGGATCAGCGCCAGATAGGCCGTGGCCATGACCAGAGCCGCGAGAAGGGACTGGCGGTCGCGCAGCCGCATCCAGCGCTCGGCGAAGCCACCCGACCAGCCGAGCCGATCCCAGCCGGCCAGCGCGATCCCGGTCATCCAGCGCGCTTTCTGCGCGACCGCGGCGTCGAGCGTCGCCGGGAAATATTCGCGGGTCGCGATCATCGACAGGCCCGGGCCCGCGGGCAGCCGGACGAAGGCGCCCCGCCGGCCCATGGCGCGCAGGCGGAGGCCGAGCTCATAGTCTTCGGTGAGGCTGTCCGGGTCGAACGGCGCCCCGCGGCTCTCTGCCAGCGCCGCGAGGGCCGCGCGCGAGATGGCGCAGCCGACCCCGGCGGAGGGCAGGCTCGCCCCGATGGCGGCGCGCACGACCAGCTCCTTGGCATGGGCCTCGGTAAACTCATCGAGATAATGGCCGGAGACGAAGCGGGAGCCGGGGTCGATCAGCGGCATGACGGGCAGCTGGACGAGGTCGTGGCGCTCGATCAGCGCGTCGAAGAGGGGAAGCTCGGCCGAATGGACGACATCCTCGGCATCGTGGAGGACCACTGCCTTGACCGTCACGCCCTCCGCCGCCTCGTCCTCCAGCATGCGCTCCCAGAGCCGGTTCAGGCAGTCGGCCTTGCTGGTCGGCCCCGGTGCCGGGCCGATGACGAGGCGGAGCTTCGGGCCGGCGGCGCCGCGGACGGCGGCGATGGTCGCCGGATCGTTGGGATAGCAGCCGACATAGAGGCGGTAATCGCCGTCGCCGAACCGCGCCTGCATATGGGTGAGCATGCGTCCGATCACCGCCGCTTCGTCCCAAGCGGGCACGAAGATGGCGAGCCGACCGGGCCGCGCCGCGGACGGCGGCGCCTCCGGCCTGCGGCGGAGCAGCCGGAGACCGATCCAGATCAGGTCGACGACGAGGTCGCTCAGCCCGAGCAGCAGGAAGCCGAAGGCGGCAAACAAGGCGGCCTCGTGCATGACGAAGCCGGCGGCCACCAGCATTATGTCGAAGCCCCCCATATCAGCCTCCGACTCGAAGCTGTAATCATCCATTTACGCGAGGTGAGTCGCAAGAAATTTCGAAAAGCGGTGGATTCATCCGATCCGGATGAATTTTTCCGGCCCAGGGGCGCCTCCCAAAATCCTCACCCCGGACTTGGTCCGTGGTCCACCTGTCCTTCACCACGACAGAAAGAAGATGGCTACCGGATCAAGTCCGGCATGACGGAAAGTCAGGCGACGTCCGGACTTCCCCATCGCCGCCGAAGCGGCCATGCTGGCGCCATGACCTGGCTCCGCTCCCTGTTCGCTCTCCTCCTTCTCTTCGCCCTTGCCACCGCCGCCGCGGCGCAGCCCCGCGCGCCCGCCCGCGACAGCCTCGACGTGGTCGCGCGCGATTACGTGCAGCTCGTGCTGGAGCTGGGCGAGCGCGACGAGGGCTATGTCGACGCTTATTATGGGCCGCCCGCCTGGCGGACCGCAGCCCGTGCCCGGCCGCGGACGGTGGCGCAGCTGACCGTGGGCGCGCGCCAGCTGGAGGCTAGGCTGCAGGCGATCCGGACGCGGCCCGCTCAGCAAATCGACCGGCGCAAGCTCTTTCTCGCCGCGCAGATCACCGCCGCCATCACTCGGCTCAGGATGCTGCAGGGCGAGCGGCTCAGCTTCCGCGAGGAGGCGATCGGCCTGTATGGCGTCGACCCGCCCTTGCGGCCGCTGCGCGAGTTCGACGCGGTGCTGTCGCGGATCGACCGGCTGGTGCCGGGAGACGGCCCGCTCGCCCGCCGCGTCGATGCCTATATGGACCGGTTCGTGGTGCCGCGCGCCCGGCTCGACGCGGTGATGCGCGCGGCGATCGCCGAGTGCCGCCGCCGCACCGTGGCGCATATCCCGCTGCCGCGTGGCGAGCATTTCACCCTGGAGTTCGTGACCGGGCGGAGCTGGTCCGGCTACAATTGGTATCAGGGCCATTATAGCAGCCTGATCCAGGTCAATACGGACCAGCCGGTGCGGCTCGGCCGGGCGATCGATCTGGGCTGCCACGAGGGCTATCCCGGCCATCACGCCTATAACATGCTGCTGGAGCGGAACCTGGCGCGCGGGCGCGGCTGGGTCGAATATATGGTCTACCCGCTTTACTCGCCGCAGAGCTTCATCGCCGAGGGCAGTGCCAATTACGGGATCGAGCTGGCCTTTCCGGGCGACGAGCGGCTCGCCTTCGAGCGGCGCGCCCTTTACCCGCTCGCCGGCATCTCCAGCCAAGGCGCGGAGACCTATATCCGGCTGCAGGACGCGATCCGCGACCTGAGCGGCGCGCGCATCGCCATCGCCGCAGACTATCTGGATGGGCGGATCGACCGGGCCGAGGCGATCCGCCTGACCGAGCGCTACAGCCTGATGTCCGAGGCGCGGGCGACCCAGTCCATTGCCTTCACTGACCAATATCGCTCCTACGTGATCAATTACGGGCTGGGCCGGGACCTGGTGGCGGCCTTCATCCAGTGGGGCGGTGAGGCGGACCCGGCGACGCGCTGGGGCCGTATGTCGCGGATGCTGTCCGAACCCTTCCTGCCGGGCGGGCTGCAGCCGGTTCTCCACTGATGCGCGCCTTCTTCGATCCGCGCCAGCTCGCCCATGCGCCGGCGCAGGAGCTGCACAATGGGAGCTTCGTGCCTTATGCCGAGACCCCCGCCCGGGCCGAGGCGGTGGCGGCGGCGCTTGGGGCGGTGGCGCCGGCCATCGACCATGGCGAGGCGGCGCTCCGGGCCGTGCATGACGAGGCCTATCTCGCTTTCCTCTGGTCCGCTCACAAGGACTGGCGCGCGGCGGGGCGCGAGGGCGATGCGGGCGGCTATGCCTGGCCGGTGGTCAGGCGGCGGCCGCTGGCGCTCGAGCGGATCGACGCGAAGCTCGGCGCTTATAGTTTCGACGCTTCCTCGCCCATCGCCGAGGGAACATGGGAGGGCGCCTATTGGTCGGCGCAGACCGCGCTCACCGCGCTTGATGCGGTGCTGGCCGGGGAACGCGCGGCCTTCGCTCTATGCCGGCCACCGGGCCATCATGCCGGGCGCGACTATCTGGGCGGCTATTGCCATCTCAACAATGCGGCGATCGCGGCCGAGGCGGCGACTGCGGCCGGGCGGCGCGTGGCGATCCTCGACGTCGATTATCATCACGGCAACGGCACGCAGGACATTTTCTGGGCGCGCGGCGACGTTTTGTTCGTGTCGATCCACGCCGACCCGCGGACCGATTATCCTTATTATTGGGGCCATGCCGACGAGATCGGGGAGGGTGATGGCGAGGGCGCGACCCTGAACCTGCCGCTGCCGCGCGGGGCGAATCTCGCCGCTTATCTGCCGGCGCTGGACCGGGCGCTCGCGCGAATCGCCGCTTCCGGCGCGGACCTGCTGGTGATCAGCTATGGCGCGGACACTTATGCGGGCGACCCGATCTCCCATTTCCAGATCGAGACGGCGGACTATCCGGTAATCGCCGGGCGGATCGCGGCGCTCGGGTTGCCGAGCCTGGTGGTGATGGAGGGTGGCTATGCGGTGGGCGCGCTCGGCGCAAACACCGCCGCCTTCCTCGCGGGCCTGACGGAGGCGGCACGCGGATGAGCTTCGATCTCTACCTGTTTCCGCCGGATCAGGCGGCGTTCGACCAGGCGGCCTTCGCGGCCCTGTTCGCCGGCCGGACCCATTATGTGTTGGCGCCGGGCGAGGCCCTGTACCGGGACATGCATACCGGGGTCTATTTCTCCTTCGAGCATGTCGTGCCGGATGCCCAGGAGATCGGCGAGGAGGGCGAGCCGGACCCGCGCTTCGACGCGCCCTATATTTTCTTCGCGGTGCACCTGATGCGCTCGCACGTCTTTGCGCTGGAAGCGGCGGCGGAGCTGGCGGCGCTGACGGACGCGGCGGGCCTGACGCTCTACGACCCGCAATCGGGGCTGGACGCCCAAAGGTTCGACGCGGCGGCGTTCGTGGCGGGCTGGCGTCATGCCAGCGAAGGCGCGAAGCTGGCCATGGCCGGCCGGCCCGAGACTCTGCGCAGCCTCCCTGCCGCCGCCAATGAAGAGATCTGGCGCTGGAATCTCGGGCGGGAGGCGCTGCGGGAGGAGGTCGAACCGGGTGTGTCCGTGCCCCTGCTCCAGTATATATCCGGGCCGAACGACGCGGTGCGGCGCGTGTTCGTCTGGCTGCTCAATGGGCAGACCCTTGTGCCGGACGGCGCCGAATGGGCCTTGCTGGTCGACGACCGGGCCAGCCCCGGCCTGCTCGCCCGGCTCAGAGGCAAGGCGAAAGGTGCGCAAATGCAGGGCGTCGTGCCGATCGCGGCGCTTGCCCCGCTGATCCGCAGGGAGGGCGGCTACCGCCGGCTCGATCCGGCGACGCCCGCTCAGGCGGCGGACCTGCTCCGCCAGGCCGAGCCACCGGGAGAGCGCCTCGCCGCCGACGCGGTGCTGGACGCCTAGGGCGGTGAGCACAGGCGTGGCGCCTGACGTCGAGGGCCGCGGCCTGGGCTGCCTGGTCGGTCTCGCGATCGGCGATGCGGTGGGAACGACGCTCGAATTCACGCGCCGCGATGCACGGCCCCCGCTCACCGACATGGTGGGCGGCGGGCCCTTCGGCCTCGCGCCCGGCCAGTGGACCGACGACACCGCCATGGCGCTGGCGCTTGCCGCCAGCCTCATCGCCCGGCCGGACTTCAACGCGCATGATCTTATGCAGCGCTTCACCGACTGGTGGCGGGAGGGCGAGTATAGTTGCACCGGCACCTGCTTCGATATCGGGACCACCACCCAGCAGGCGCTGGTGCGCTATCGCGAGACGGGTGATCCTGATGCGGGTGCCACCGATCCGCTGAGCGCCGGCAACGGTTCGCTGATGCGGCTGGCGCCGGTCGCCTTGCTCGGCGTGGCCGGTGGCGACTGGCGGCGCATCGCTCGGGAACAGAGCGCGACGACCCACGGCGCGGCGGCCTGCCTCGACGCCTGCGAACATTATGCGGCGCTGTTGATCGAGGCGATTCAGGGTGCGGGGCGGGAAGCGGTGCTGGCGCCGCGCCGGGTCGACGCCATGCCGGATATTGCCGCCATCTTTGCCTGCGGCTGGCGGGACAAGGAACGAGACCGGATCGCCTCGTCCGGCTATGTCGTGCACAGCCTGGAGGCGGCGATCTGGTGCGTGGGGCGGACGGAGAGTTTCCGGGAGGCCGTGCTGCTTGCCGCCAATCTGGGCGACGACGCGGACACGACGGCCGCGATCACCGGTCAGCTTGCCGGGGCGCTGTACGGCCTGTCCGCGATTCCGGAGGCTTGGCGCGTACGGCTCGCCTGGGCCGATCGCATCGAAGCTGTGGGCCGCCAGCTGCTCGGCCGGATCTGAGCCGTGGCCCCGGTCAGACGTAATGGGGCTCGCCGCGTTCGCGCAGCGCCTCATAATGGACCAGAGCGGCCTCGGCGCCAAAGGGAACGGGCTCGCCGCCACGAAAGGCCCATTCGCCGCGGTCGCAATCCTCCGCACGGATATAGCCTTTGATGTAGAGGCGGCGGCGGTGATCCGCGCTGTTCAGGCCCGAGGCGTGGACCAGATAGGGGTTCCACATGGCGAGGTCCCCCGGCTCGAGGACGAGGTCGACGACCGCCTCGGGCGCCAGGCCGGCCTCCACCAGAGCGGCATCGTCCATCGCCGTGCCGAGCACCTCAGCCGAAACGTCCAGCGGCAGAGGGCCGCGCCGGTGGCTGGCGGGCACGACGCGCATGCCGCCGCTGCCGGGATTGTGCGGGTCGATCGCGAGGCCGGTCTGGATATAGGACGTGCCGAGATTGCGATAGGCAGCCTCGGGCAGGCGGAAGCGCGAATCCTGGTGCCAGGCGAAGTCGCCCTTGCTGCCCGGGGTCTTCCAGTGGAGCTGGTTGATGATCTGCTTCAGGTCGCGCCCGATCAGGGGCTCCAGCACGCGTGCCAGCCGCCGGTCGAGCCGAACGGCGTTGAGCACGGGCTGGTGCCGGGACATCCACTGGACCATGCGCACTTGCGGTGGCCCCTCTTCCTGCGGCGCGACATTGTAGAAGAGGTTGCCATGGCGGAAGCTGCGGCCATGGGCGACGCCCTCGTCGTGGATCTGGTCGACGGCCGCGCCGATCGCCGCAATCTCGGCCGGCGAGAACAGGCCGCGGACGATGGCATAGCCGTCGCGGGCATAGTCGGCGACATAAGCGGACGACGAATCCGGCATGGCGAGGGCGCTACAGCTTCTCCGTCAGCTCCGGGACGATCTTGAACAGGTCGCCGACCAGGCCGATGTCCGCGACCTGATAGATGGGCGCGTCCTCGTCCTTGTTGATCGCGACGATCGTCTTCGAATCCTTCATGCCCGCGAGATGCTGGATCGCGCCGGAAATGCCGATCGCGATATAGACTTCGGGGGCGACGATCTTGCCGGTCTGGCCGACCTGATAGTCGTTCGGCGCATAGCCCGCATCGACCGCGGCGCGGCTGGCGCCGACGCCGGCCTTGAGCTTGTCGGCCAGCGGATCGAGCAAAGCGTGGAACTGCTCCGACGAGCCGAAGGCGCGGCCGCCCGAGACGATCACCTTGGCGCTGGTCAGTTCCGGCCGCTCCGACTTGGAGAGCTCGGCGCCGACGAAGCTCGAGAGGCCCGCGTCGCTGCCGGACACGCTCTCGACGTTGCCGCTGCCGCCCTCGCGGGCCGCCTTCTCGAAGGAGGTGGTGCGCACGGTGAGCACCTTCTTCGCGTCCGACGATTTCACCGTGGCGATGGCATTGCCGGCGTAGATCGGCCGGGTGAAGGTGTCCGGACCCTCGACCGAGAGGATGTCGGAGACCTGCATCACGTCGAGCAGGGCGGCGACGCGGGGCGCGACATTCTTGCCGGTGGTGGTCGCCGGGACGACGAAATAGTCGCAATGGTCGTTGACCAGGGCGACCGCGACCGGGGCCAGATTCTCCGCCAGATTGTGGCCGAAGGCGGCGCCGTCGGCGACATGCACCTTGGCGACGCCCGCGATCTTCGCGGCCTCGGCGGCGACTCCGCCGACGCCTTCGCCGGCGATCAGCAGATGCACGTCGCCCAGCTTCGCGGCGGCCGTGACGGTGGCGAGGGTGGCGTCCTTGATGGCGCCGCCTTCATGCTCGACGAGAACCAGTGCGACGCTCATGCCACCACTCCCAGTGCTTTCAATTTGCCGATCAGCTCGTCCACGTCGGCGACCTTCACGCCCGCCGAGCGCTTGGCCGGCTCTTCCACCTTCAGGGTGGTGAGGCGGGGCGCGGTGTCGACGCCATAATCCGCCGGCGTCTTGGTGGCGAGCGGCTTGGACTTGGCCTTCATGATGTTGGGCAGCGACGCATAACGCGGCTCGTTGAGGCGCAGATCGGTGGTGATCACCGCCGGGACATTGAGCTTCACCGTCTCGAGGCCGCCATCGACTTCGCGGGTGACGTCGACCTTGTCGCCCGAGACCTCGACCTTCGAGGCGAAGGTGCCCTGGCCCCAGCCGAGCAGAGCGGCGAGCATCTGGCCGGTCTGGTTGCTGTCGTCGTCGATCGCCTGCTTGCCGAGGATGACGAGGCCCGGGGCCTCCTCTTCCGCGACCTTGGCGAGCAATTTGGCCACGGCCAGCGGCTCGACCTCGTCGTCGCTCTGGATGAGGATGGCGCGGTCGGCGCCCATGGCGAGGGCGGTGCGCAGGGTCTCCTGCGCCTTGGCCGGCCCGATCGAAACCGCGACGATCTCGGTGGCGGCACCCTTCTCCTTCAGCCGGATCGCCTCTTCCACGGCGATCTCGTCGAACGGGTTCATGCTCATCTTGACGTTGGCGAGATCGACACCGCTGCCGTCGGGCTTCACCCGCGGCTTCACGTTATAGTCGATCACCCGTTTGACGGCGACCAGGAGCTTCATGTTCTCACTCTCCTCTGTGTTCCGGCGAAGGCCGGAACGCTGGCCAACGCTCCTGCCTGCGCAGGAGCACGACAATGCTACGCGGCGACCTTGGCAACCTCCGCGACGATCTTCCTTGCCGCGTCGCCGAGATCATTTGCCGGGACGATGGCGAGGCCGGAATCGGCGAGGATGCGCTTGCCCTCCTCGACATTGGTGCCCTCGAGCCGGACGACCAAAGGCACCTTGATGTCGATCTCGCGCGCCGCGGCGACGACGCCCTCGGCGATGATGTCGCAGCGCATGATCCCGCCGAAGATGTTGACGAGAATGCCCTGCACCGCCGGATCGCTGAGGATGATCTTGAACGCGGCGGTGACCTTCTCTTTCGACGCACCACCGCCGACGTCGCAGAAATTGGCCGGGAAGGCACCGTTCAGCTTGATGATGTCCATCGTCGCCATGGCGAGGCCGGCGCCGT
>Ga0268266_10003547_pt1 | contig 15489 bp, 9 predicted proteins | sample KBSS13metaG_FD_190356 | JGI IMG/M metagenome (GOLD analysis project Ga0268266, IMG submission 190356) | Switchgrass rhizosphere microbial communities from Kellogg Biological Station, Michigan, USA - KBS S1-3 metaG (SPAdes) (version 2) | ecosystem: Host-associated > Plants > Roots > Rhizosphere >...
GAGCCCTCAGCGCTGAGCCCTGAGCCCTCAGCCCTTAACCCTCAGTCGGCAGCCTTGAGCCCTGAGCTCTCAGCCCTTAGCCCTCAGTCGGCAGTCTTCAGCCGTGAGCTCTCAGCCCTTAGCCCTGAGCCTGTAACGTATCCCTGTGTGGTGAAACCCGTCGCCTTGTCCGGAAGCCGCGGTGTCATGCGAGCCGACGATGCGGATGGTCTGGCTGCGGCGTTTGCGCGGCTCCGGACGCTGATGCATCAGCCGGAAGTACGCGCTGAGCGCGACGAGGCACACGCGACTGCGCTCATCGAAGGATTCATTTCCGGCCGCGAATACGCGCTCGAAGGCCTGATGACAGCAGGACGACTTCAGACGCTGGCTGTTTTCGACAAACCCGATCCGCTCGACGGACCGTTCTTCGAAGAGACGATTTACCTCACGCCTTCGTCGGCCGGCGACGAGGTCCAGCGCGCGATTGAAGAAGGCGTCGGCCGCGCCGCCGCCGCGCTCGGCTTGCAGCACGGTCCGATCCACGCCGAGTGCAGAGTGGATGCTTCGACAGGCTCAGGGCAGGCGCCTCGAGTCTTCGTGCTGGAAGTTGCCGCGCGGCCCATCGGCGGCCTGTGCGCGCGCGCCCTCCGATTCGGGGTCAGATCTCGCGTTTCTCGTCCGGTTGGCCATAGTCCAACCAACCGAGAAACGCGAGATCTGACCCCGACGTCGCTGGAGGAACTTCTCCTCAGACATGCGCTCGGCGAGGATTCGACGACGTACGTCCGCGAAGAGAGTGCGTCGGGCGTCATGATGATCCCGATTCCAAGGCGCGGCATTTTTCGCCGGGCCGATGGTGTCGACGAGGCGCGCAGCGTTCCAGGAGTCGACGACATTCAAATCACGGCCAAACCGGACCAGCGGCTTGTGCCGCTTCCTGAGGGCGCAAGCTATCTGGGCTTCATCTTCGCGCGTGCGGCGAGCGCGGGCGAGGTCGATCGCGCCCTGCGCGCGGCGCACGACCGGCTCGTCTTCACGATCGACTCCGAGTGGCCGGTGCTCGCGGTGGGTGACGTGCACTACAATCAGCAGCATGGCTGATTCCTGCGAACCCTCCGGGAAACCGGTGCCCCCGGCGCCCGCCGCCAACACCAGCGGCCGCAAGGTGATGTGCGTGAAGTTTCAGAAGGAACTGCCCGGTCTCGACTCGATTCCCTGGCCCGGCGAGCTTGGCCAGCGCATCTTCGACAACGTGTCCAAGGACGCGTGGAAGCTCTGGGAAGAGCGGATGAAGATGATCCTCAACGAATACCGGCTGATGCCCTGGCAGAAGGAAGCTCAGGACCTCGTGGCCAAACACATGGAAGATTTTTTCTTCGGAGACGGTGCCGCCCTTCCGCCCGGTTACGTCCCGCAACAGGCCAAGTAGCAACCGTTTACCCACGCAGTCATTCGCTACTTGACACAAGCCCTTCTGTAGCAAACCGCTGCAACTCTACTGTAGACAGGGTTTCTGCCCATCAAGTAAGTCTCCGAACGTCAATCACTTGCGGATTCCGCCGCAAAAGGCTTCCGGGCACGGACTTTGATAATCGTTCAGGTGCGATGGGAGTCCGCCTGAACGGTTTCGCGTGTGGTTACGGAGTGAATTCTCCGGATGAGCCAGACGACCGCGATGAGGATTCGGACGAAGCGCCGGAGACGCCCCGGAACGAGGAGCGCCCTCCGCGCGTCGAAGATCCGCCCCCGGAACCAGAACCCAGGGGCCCATACGCCGTTTATGCATAGTCAAGGCTCGCAACTTTATGCACAGTCTTGACAGGAATACGGAGGGATAATCGGTGACTACAGGTGAACGCAAGGAACGGCGGGGATTCGCATCGATGTCGGCCGAAAAGCAGCGCGAAATCGCCAGCAAGGGCGGGCGCGCCGCGCACGAGAAGGGAACGGCTCACGAGTGGACCGCCGACGAGGCGAGAAACGCCGGCCGCAAGGGCGGTCAGGTGAGCCGCGGCGGACGAGGCCGCCTCATCGTGCCTTCCGACGCGCCGCAGATCGAGGCGCCTGTTGAGGGTGCGGCAGACAATCGTGCGGAATGACCTGTTCGATCGAGCGAACGCTTTGGAGGCGACTAACAATGGCAAGACGCGCCGCCGTGATCTGTGTGTTGACGCTCGCCGTGGCGGCGAGCGCGCACGCACAGAGCGGCTCTTCAGGGACATCCACGGGGCAGAGTACCACCGCCACCCAAGCGTCGTCTTCATCGACCGCGGAAGAGACGCGGCCGGCGACGACGACCTTCAACGGAGACACTGGTCTGTGGTTTGTGCCGACCGCCGAGGTTCTCGGTAAGGGGCAATGGTCGGCGAGCGCCTACCGTCGGGGCACGAACTGGATCCAGGGATACACGAACGTCGCTGATTTCGCCGGGACGTTCGCCTATGGGTTCGGTGGCCGCACCGAGGTCTTCGGGTCGTTTCTCGTGGATACGCGCATCGATCGTGATATCCGGCCGATCTTCGTGAACGATCCGGCCTTCGGCGGATTCATCGATCGGTACCCCAAGGTCAACCAGTATTGGACCGGCGACAACGTCGGCGACTTCTACGTCGGCGCCAAGTACAACATCCTGTCGGAGTCCAGGAACGATCCGGCCGCGCTGGCAATTCGCGGCATGATCAAGCTGCCGACCGGCAAGGCCGACGCCGGCGTGAGCACCGGCAAGGCGGACTTCTCGATCGACGGCGTCGTCAGCAAGGAAGCCGCGAAGCTGGTGGAGGTTTCGGGCTACGGCGGCTATGAGTGGCGCGGCAGTCCCGATGGGTTCGATATCCCTGGCGGCGCATTCCGCTGGGGTGCCGGCGCGACGTTTCCGTCGCGCAACTTCCTCCGTGTCGTCGGCGAGCTGAACGGCAACGTGCCGTCGAGCGATGTGGCGACGACGACCACGGCACTCCGGGGCGTCGACAACACGCTCTCGCCGCTGACCGCCAACACCGAGAACATCACGCGCGCGACCCTCGGCCTGACCCTCCAGACCAAGAAGGGGCTCTTCTTCGGCGCCGGCGTGAGTTGGAACGTTCCGACGCGCGCCCGCAGCGGATCGTTCACCGACGAGCCGGATGTCGTGGGCGACTACTACGACATGCAGTTCCGAATCGGCTATCACCCCGGCGTGAAGACGTACGCGCCGCCACCACCGCCGCCGCCGACGCCTGCGCCACCGGCCCCGCTCCCGGCTCCGGTGCACAACCTGAGCGTCAGGGCCGCGTGCGACCCGTGCACGGTCGAAGTCGGGCGGACATCGACGGTCACCGCGACGGTCACCGATTCGATCAGCTGCTCGGTCACCTATCGCTGGACCGCGCCGGGCGGAACGCTCGCGCAGCCATCGGAGCGTTCGACCACGTGGACGGCGCCGCAGCAGGAAGGCAGCGTGCCTGTAACGGTCACCGTGACCTGCCCGTCGGATAACAAGACCGCGTCCGACACGGTCAACATCCAGGTGACGCGCCCGCCGGTGCGGAACTATACCTTCGAGGACGTGTACTTCGACTTCGACCGCTACTCGCTGCGGCCGGAAGCGACGCGCGTGCTCGACGAAGCGATCGCCGCGCTGAGGGAGAATCCGACCCTGCGCGTGGAAATCGAAGGCCACACGTGCAGCATCGGCACGGCCGAGTACAACCTCGCGCTGGGCGATCGCCGGGCGAACGCCGTGAAGGACTACCTCGTCAGCCGTGGCGTGGGCGCGGATCGCTTGCGGACGGTGAGCTACGGCGAGGAGCGTCCGAAGTACGACAACAGCCGCGAAGAGACGCGACGTCTGAACCGCCGCGCCGCTCTCGTGGTCAACCTGCGGTAGTGCACACGAAGGGCTAAGGGCTGACGGCTAGGGGCTGATGAAGCCCTCAGCCCTAAGCCCTCAGCCCTATCGAGGATCCGACCATGCGGTTTGTGCACCTCTTCCTGATCGGCTACTTCATCCTCGTGGTGGGCGCGACGATGGCGCTGTGGAAGGCGGGCGTTCTGGCTCACGTGAGCGGAACCTGGCTCGCCATCAGCGCCGTCATTGTCATTGGCCTCGGCATCATGGTGGCGGTGTCATCGGCCAAGCCGGAGATCACCAGGGAGTAGAACAAGCGACCCATCCTGCCAGTCTTGCCTATCCCGCCCGTCCAGCCCCTCTCGCCCCTTTCTGAGTGGCACGCGTTATGGTTCCGTTGTGCGCAATATGCGTCTGGTGATGGCGTTCTCCGCCCTTGCGCTGCTGGCGGTTGCCGCGGCCTGCAAGGAAGGAGGCACGATCACGGTCCACAGCCTTTCGTTCAAGGGTGTTCAGGCCATCAACGAGGGCCGTCTGCGTGATGCACTGGCCACACACCAGAGCTCGAAAATTCCCTGGAGCAAGAAGTCGTACTTCGACCGGACCCGCTTCGACGCGGACCTGAAACGTATTCAGGCGTTCTATGCCGATCGCGGATTTCCGGACGCGCGCGTGACCGGGTTCGACGTAAAGCTCAACGACAAGCAGGATGAGGTCGATCTCACGGTGACCATCGTGGAAGGTGCGCCGGTCGTCGTGAAGGCACTCGATTTCTCCGGGTTCGAAGGCATTCCGGCGGGGCATCTCGACGATCTCAAGAAGCGCGTGCCTCTGAAAGTGGGTCAACCCAGGGATCGCCAGCTCGTCGTCAGCACGCACGAGATGGCGGTGAACGAGCTGAAGGATCACGGTTTTCCGTACGCCAAGGTCACGACCGGAGAGGATGACGGGAGCAACGGCAAGGAGGCGGTGCTGACGTTCACCGCGGAGCCGGGCGTGCTGGCGCATTTCGGCAAGATCGAGGTGGTCGGCAACAAGAGCGTCGATGAGCACATCATTCGCCGCCAGCTGACGTTCACCGCGGAGCCGGGCGTGCTGGCGCATTTCGGCAAGATCGAGGTGGTCGGCAACAAGAGCGTCGATGAGCACATCATTCGCCGCCAGCTGACGTTCAAGCCTGGAGCGCTCTACCAGCGGAACCTCGTGCAGGACTCGCAGCGCCGCCTCTACGGGCTCGAGCTGTTTCAGTTCGCCAACGTCGAGACGCTCAACCCTGAGCAGCAATCGGGCGCCACGAAGCCATCCGACTCAGGTCAGCAATCTGACTCGAGTCAGCCGCCTGACTCAGTTGTGCCGCCCGATGAGGTTCCCGTCCGCGTGACGGTCGCAGAGGGCAATCACCAGCGCGTGAACTTCGGCGTCGGGTACGGCACAGAGGAGAAGGCGCGTGTCGACGCGGAGTATCACCACGTCAACTTTCTCGGCGGCGCGCGGACCGCGGGCGTGCACGCTCGATGGTCATCGCTCGATCGCGGGATCCGCCTGGATTTCAATCAACCGTATTTTTTCCGCCCGCACCTCTCACTGGGAGTGGAGGGGCAGCAGTGGTACACGTACACGCCGGCGTACCGCGCCCTCGCGTCCGGCGCGAAGATGACGTTGACACACCGCACCAACGAGCGAACGTCCTGGGGTGTGTCGATCACCAGCGAGCACGACGTCAGCTCGATCACGGACGAGGCCTTCAACGATCCGACGCTGAGGAACTATTTCATCGCGCTCGGCCTGGACCCCGCGACGAAGGAACAAAACGGCACGCTGAACGCCCTCGGTGCCGATTTTCAGCACTCGACCGCCGACAACGCGCTGAATGCGCATCACGGATTCCAGATCGCCGCGCACACCGAGGAAGCCGGGCTCATCGTGCCCGGCAGCTTCAAGTTCTTCGCGACGTCGGTCGACGGGCGTCACTACCTGCCGCTCGGCGACAACCTCGTAGTCGCCAGCCGCCTGCAACTCGGCAACATCCGGCCGCGAGACGACGATCCGGCCAACGTGCCGTTCGGGAAGAAGTACTTTCTCGGCGGGGCGACCAGCATCCGCGGATGGGGACGCTACGAGGTCAGCCCGCTGGTCTCGGGCGAATCAGTGGGCGGGAACAGCATGTTGGCGTTCAGCGAGGAGCTGCGTGCCGTTCTTCACGGCAACTTCGGCGGGGTGGTGTTCCTCGATGGCGGCAACGTGTGGGCCCGATCGCTCGGCTTCGATCTCGGAGATCTGCGGTACGCCGTCGGCGCCGGGCTGCGGTACCAGACGCCGGTCGGCCCGATTCGCTTCGACTTCGGATATCAGCTGAATCCAATCCCGGATCTGCTCGTCAACGGGGAGCCACAGACCCGGCGCTACCGGTTTCACTTCAGCATCGGGCAGGCATTTTGAAGGCGGTTCCAGGCGGATGAGCATCGTCAAACGCGCCGCACACGTGCTGATCGTCGTCCTGACGCTGCTGATCGGTGCGACCGCGGCGGCGGTGATCGTGTCGCAGACGGCCTGGTTCAAGAACTGGCTGCGCGGATACATCGTGCGCGAGGCGCAGCAGTATCTCAACGGGACCTTGTCGATCGAGCGTCTCAGCGGCAACCTGTTCTTTGGCGTCGAGATGGAGAACATCGGGCTGTCGATGGACGGCAGCCAGGTGGTCTCGGTCAAGGATCTCGGGCTCGACTATAACGCCTTCGAACTGCTCACCAAGGGCTTGTCGGTCGACAGCATTCGCCTCAACAAGCCGGTCGTCTACCTGCGGCGCGAAGGAGATACGTGGTCGCTCAGCCGGCTCGTGAAAAAGCAGGCGACCGAGGCCGACCGCTCCGGTCCGGAACGGCCGATCGCGGTTGACGACATCGGCATCACCGACGGATCGGTCGTCGTCGAATCGCCGGTGGGGACGTCGGGCGTGGAGGTGCCGAAGCGGATCGATCAGCTCGACGCCAGGCTGTCGTTCAAGTACGAGCCGGTGCGATATTCAATCGAGATCAGCCACGTGTCGTTCCGCGGATCCGATCCGGCGCTCGCGCTCAACGCGCTGTCGGGAGGAATCGCCGTCAAGGACGACACGCTCTTTGTCGACAAGCTCGCGCTGCGCACGCCGGAGACGTCGCTCTCCTTTGACGGCGCGGTGCAGAACTACCTGACCACGCCGATCTTCCGCCTCAGCATCGCCTCTGACAAACTGTCCGTGCCTGAAATCGCACGCGTCGTGCCGGCGCTGGCGGGTATCCGGCTCCAGCCCTCGTTCAACATCAAGACGGACGGTCCGCTCGATCGCCTGGGCGTCGAGATGAACGTGCAGTCGTCGGCCGGGACGGCGAGCGGCAAGGTCGTGGCCGATCTCGTCTCGCCGGGACAGTCGGTGCAAGGCGACCTGACGGTGCGCCACCTCGATCTATCCGCCCTGCTGAACGACCCCAAACAGAAAAGCGACATCACGGCGAGCGCGCGTGTGGACCTGCACGGCGCGGCGTTGTCGAACGTCAACGCGCTGCATGGCACCGTCGCCTTCGATTCTGCGCGCGTGATGGCGGCGGGTTACGTCGCCGACCGCGTGCACGCCAAAGCGCGGATCGACGGCCGCGTGATCGCCCTCGAGGGGAACACCGCGGCGTACGGCACGTCGGCCACCGTTGCCGGGAAGGTCACGCTCCCGGATTTCGACAAGCAGTCGCGTCTCGTCTCATTCGACCTTCGCGGCAAGGCCGGCCACCTGGATTTGCGGAAGCTGCCGCGTCAGTTGAATGTGCCGCAGGTGGCCACCGACATCACCGCGGCGTATCACGCAGCAGGCAGCATCGGCGCGGGCGAGGATTCGAACCATCGTGCACCGGCGAACGGTTCGAAGCGCGCGAGAGCAGGCAGCACCCCTCCGGCGATGAACATCGCGGCCGATCTCACGTTCGAACCGTCGGATCTTGCCGGCGCGCGCATTTCAGGCGGCAGCACGGCAGGCGTCACGGTGAATGGCTCGAACATCGGCTATCGCGCGGATGCGAACGTCGAACACCTCGATCTGCAGCGCATCGGCGAGCAGTTTCACGTGCCGGCGCTGGCCGATGCCCGCTATCGGACCGCCGTCAACGGACATATCGCGGCTGAAGGGAATGGGACCACGCTGTCGGAGTTGACGCTTACCGCGAATGGGACGCTGAACGAGTCGTCGATTCTCGGTGGGACGATTCCGCAGCTGGCCTTTACGGCCGATGTCGCACGCGACACCGCCCATTTGACGATGAACGGCAGGTTTTCTGACGTGGATCCCGCCGTGGCGACCGGCAAGCCGGAGATGAAGGGGCACCTTGCCGGCACGCTCGACGGCAACGTCACGCTGTCCCACGTCTCGAGCGGCGTCACGCCGGACAGCGTCGAGGGCGACGCCAGACTCACACTGGAGCCGTCGGCGATCGGCGGGCTCACGCTCACGCGCGCCTCGGTTGACGCCACCTATCGTGACGCGATCGGCGAGATTCGCACGCTCGACGTCGTTGGGCAGGACCTGAATGTGCGCGCGAGCGGCACCGTGGCGCTGAACGACACGGGGCAGTCGAATCTCAAGGTCCACGCCGACTCCCCGAATCTCGAGACGCTTGGCAAGCTGGTGGAATGGCCGGTGAGCGGAATCGGCGCGATCGATGCGACGTTGACGGGAAACCGCCACGAGCTGAAGGCCTCGGGGAATCTCGTCGGCGACGGTGTGAAGTACGGCGAAAACGGCGCGCTTACCGTTTCGAGCACCTTCAACGCGGTTGCGCCGGAATTGGAAATCGCGGATGCCACCGTCGTCGCCGACACGCATGCGACGTTCGTGTCGGTGGCCGGGCAGGACATCAACGAAGTCGACGCCAAAACCACCTACAAGCAGAAGCAGCTCGACTTCGACGCCACGGCCAAACAACCGCAGCGCTCGCTCACCGCAGGGGGCGCTCTTCTTCTCCACCCGGATCATCAGGAAGTCCACCTTCAGCGGCTTGGCCTGCAGGCACAGGGTCGCAGCTGGCAGCTCGCCCCCGATTCGCAGGCCACGGTCAACTACGGACACGATGCCATCGCGGTCAAAGACCTGACACTCGTCAGCGGCAATCAGCGGATCGCCGCCGACGGCACGTTCGGGCAGCCCGGCGACGCGCTGAAGGTGACGTTGACGGATGTCGACCTTGCGAGCGTCGACGCGATGCTGCTGCGCCCGCCGCAATTGTCCGGAATGCTCACGGCGTCAGGAACGGTGACCGGCGCGACCAGCGCGCCGAACGTCGATGCCGAGTTCCGGATCGACAAGGGCGGCTTCCAGCAATACCGGTACGATTCGTTCGGCGGCACCGTAAAATACGCGGGTCCTGGCGTGACGCTCGACACGAAGCTGCAGCAGAACGCGACGACGTACGTCACCGCCAAAGGTTACGTGCCGACGGCATTGTTCAAGACCGGCCACGCTGAAACGGATTCGGCGGCACCGGCCGCGCCGGGAAATGGGGATCGGATCGATTTCCACATCGACAGCACACCAATCGACGTCGGCCTCGTGCAGGGCTTCATTCCGCAACTCACGAAGGTGACGGGTAGCGTGCAGGCAAAGATCGACGTGACCGGCTCCGCCGCCGATCCGCGTCCCAGCGGCGTCGTGAGCGTCGACAAGGCCGCGTTCACCGTGGCGACCACCGGTGTGGCCTATACGAACCTGCAAGGCAAGATCGAGCTGCAGCCCGACAAGGTGCACATCGACAACATCTACGTGCTCGACAACCACCAGAGCGCGCTGTCGATCACGGGCGATCTGGCGATACGCGAGCGTGAGCTCGGCAACGTGGAACTGTTCGTCACCGCGAGCGATTTCAAGGTGGTCGACAACAAGCTTGGCAACGTGCGCGTGAACACCAACCTGGAGATCGCCGGCGAGCTCCGCGCGCCGCGCATCGAAGGAGACTTCGGGATTTCGACCGGCGTCGTGAATCTCGATGAAATCGTGGCGCTGGCGTCCGGCTCCGCGTACGCGACACAGCAGACCGAGTACGTCACGCCGCCCAACGACGTGGCCACTGAACCAGCATCGTCATCACCGATGGATGCGCTCAAGATGGATGTGCGCGTCACCGTTCCGGAAGACCTGGTGGTCAAGGCGAGCGAGCTGCGAGCGCCCGGCGCACCGGTCAGCCTCGGCGCGATCAACATCACGCTTGGAGGCGATTTGCGGGCCACGAAAGAACCGGGCAAGCAGATCGTGCTCGTGGGCGCCGTCAACACCGTGCGCGGCACCTACGACTTCCAGGGACGCCGCTTCGAAATTCTCCGTGACGGCACGGTGCGTTTCGCGGGAGAGCCGCTCGACGAGATGAACCCGCTCCTCGATGTCCGCACGCGGCGGCTGATACAAGGCGTCGAGGCCCGCGTCAACGTCCGCGGCACGGTCAAGCAGCCCGAGATCGTGCTCAGCAGCACACCGCCGCTCGAGGAGGCAGACATCCTCTCGCTGATCGTGTTCAACCAGCCGATCAACTCGCTGGGCGAGGGGCAGCAGGCGTCGCTCGCTGCGAGGGCGCAGCAGTTGGCGACCGGCTCGCTGGCTGGCGCGCTTTCCACGTCGATCGAGAATGCGCTCGGGGTCGACATGTTTGAAATCAGCACGGCGCCCGACAGCGGCGCGACCGCGTCGGTGACGATCGGCGAGCAGGTCGGCAAGGATCTGTACGTCAAGGTGGAGCAGGGTATCGGAGCGTCGAACGAAACCAACTTCATCCTCGAGTACGAGCTCACGCGATGGCTTCGCCTGCGCACCAACATGCTGCAGGGCTCGGGGACGCAGCAGCAGCTGTTCCAGCGCGCGCAGGGGAGCGGCGCGGATCTGCTGTTCTTCTTCAGCTACTGATCGCGAAACACACGAAAAGATCGAAACACACGAAAAAAGGCCGTTTCGTGCGTTTCGTCCTTACGCATTGGCCAGTGACGAGACCTGCACGCGCGCATCGTTGAAGCAGGCGCCGCCTCCGAGATCGGTCAGCGTGTCCGGCACCAGCGCGGTGCCGGTGAAGTTGTTCCGGGTGCTGCGCCGCCAGAGCCCTTTGGGGAGGCTCACGGTCCCGGGACGAATGGCGGGCGTCACGCTGAGCGGGCAATGGACTTCGCCCAGCTCGTTGAAGATCCGCACCACATCGTTCTCCTCCAACCCTCGCCCGCGCGCATCGTCTGGGTGCATCAGCAATCTGACGTCGGGCCGCGGCAGCTCGCCGAGCGTCGAGCTGACCGTGCGATCGCTGGCCGGGGAGATGAGCGCCAGCGGATAGCGGTCGGTCCCAGGATCGGGCTGGTAGCGATAGAGCCCCATCGGCGTCGTCGGATCGAGCGCAGCGGGGAACAGGTTGACCTTCCGGTCCGGAGTGTTCGGGAACACATCCACGAACTGGACGGGAGCCGGACCGTACGGGGGCGACGGCATGGCGCCGTCCGCGAGCGTGCGGCCGATCGGCTCGGGAAGCTCCTTGAGCACGGTGACCATCAGATCGAGCTCACCCGACGGCTCGCCCGGCTTCAAGAGGCCAAGTCGGTTGCACAGCTCTCCGAAGACGTCGGCGTTCGTCCTCGACTCGCCGATCGCGTCGATCACCGGTCGTCCGAGGTCCATGGTGATGGATCCGTAGCCCTTCGCGAAGTCGTAGCCTTCGAGGAACGTGGTGTTCGGCAGCACGAGATCGGCGTAGAGCGCCGTATCGGTCATGACCTGATCGAACACGACCGTGAACAGGTCCTCCCGCTCGAGTCCGTGGATCACGCGGCGCTGGTCGGGTACCGTCGCTGCCGGATTGCAGTTGTAGACGAACAGCACGTTGACCGGCGGGTCGTCGTACTCGGTGAGCGCGCGTCCGAGATGGTTCATGTTCACGATTCGGGTGTCCGGCTCTGGCGCGTCGATCCACGTGCGATCGATGTTCCACGACGCCGAGTTGCTCATGGAGTAGCCGCCGCCTCGAACACCGAACTTGCCGCCGACCGCGGGCAGCGCGAGCACAGCCATCGCCGCGTTGCCCCCGTTACGGTTGCGCTCCAGGCCCCATCCGCACTTGACCAGTGCCGGCGAGCTCGTGGCATAAAGTGTCGCGAGCGCTTCGATCGCCGACGCCTCCAGCCCCGACACTTCTGCCGCGCGCTCGAACGTCCACGGCTCCGCGCGTTCTCTCAGCACGTCCGCGCCGCTGGTGTGCTCGTTCAGAAAGGCCGTGTCCGCAAAGCCGTTCTCGAACAGATAGCGATGAAGAGCCAGCGCGACGACCACGTCGGTGCCGGTCTTCACGGCGAGATGCATGTCGGCGTTGCGCGCGAGCGGCGTGGTGCGCGGGTCGATGACGACGATCCTGGCGCCGCGCTTCTGCGCTTCACGCAGGTACGGAATGATGTGAATGCCTGAAGCAGAAGGGTTCACGCCCCACAGCACGATCAGCTTCGCTTCGGGATAATCCTGATAGGTTACCGACGCCATCTTGCCGTAGAGCGCCATGTTGGCCGCGCCGGTCGGCGCCGCGCACAGCGTCCGAGCGAGCCGCGACGTGCCAAACCGCCGCCAGAGCTGCGCGTCGATGTTGTCCTGGGTGAGCAGGCCGTTCGATCCGCCGTAGGAGTACGGCAGAATCGATTCGGCGCCGGCCGTATCCCGTGCCTCTTCGAATCGGGTTGCGACGAGATCGATCGCCTCGTCCCACGTCACGCGCTTGAACTGCCCGGAACCCTTGCGGCCGGTGCGGACCGCTGGATAGAGCAGGCGATCGGATCCGTACACCCGCTCGCCGAACCGCCGCACCTTGGCGCAGATGTAGCCGTTCGTGACAGGGTTCCGGTGCGATCCGTCGATCTTCACGATCTTCCGCTGTTGCACGGTGACCGCCAGGCTGCACGCGTCAGGGCAGTCGAGCGGGCAGGCCGTCTCGACAACAGTGGTCACGCCGCCGAGCGCCGATCCGCCCGTCAACCGCTCAGGTTTGTCTGATGTCGCCATGCGGATACGATAGCATTTCGAATGCCGCGCGTCGTCATTGTCGGCGGAGGGTTCGGCGGGTTGAATGCGGCCCGCGCCTTCGCGAATACCGATGTCAGCGTCACGCTGCTCGATCGGCACAACTATCATCTGTTCCAGCCGCTGCTCTATCAGGTCGCGACGGCGTCGCTGTCGCCCGGCGACGTCGCGTCGCCGATCCGCTGGATTCTCCGGCACCAGAAGAACGTCGAGGTGCTGCTCGCCAACGTGCAGGCGATCGACCCGTCCGGCAACCGCGTCTTGATCGACGGCGATCAGTCGGTGCCGTACGACTACCTGGTGCTCGCTTCCGGCGCCGCGCACGCCTATTTTGGTCATCCCGAATGGGCGGAACGCGCGCCCGGTTTGAAAACGTTGGACGATGCGCTCGAGATGCGTCGGCGTGTGCTGCGCGCGTTCGAGGCCGCGGAGCGGGAGCCCGACGCCGCCCGTCAGCGGCGGTTGCTTACATTCGTCATTGTCGGTGCAGGACCGACAGGCGTCGAACTGGCGGGCGCTCTTTCCGAAATCGCGAGGCAGTCGCTCCGGAAGGATTTCCGCCGCATTCATCCCGAATCCGCGCGGGTCGTGCTGGTCGAAGGTGCGCCGTTCGTGCTCGCACCGTTCCCGGAATCTTTGCGCGCAGCCGCGCGACGTTCGCTCGAGCGGCTGGGCGTCGAGGTGCGCACGGGATCGGTGGTCACCGGAATCGACGACGACGGCGTCCTGGTTGGTTCGGAGCGGATCTCAGCCGGCACCGTGCTGTGGGCGGCCGGCGTCGCCGCGTCACCGATCGCGCAGTCGCTCGGGGTGCCGCTCGATCGCGCGGGACGCGTCACGCCGGAACCGTCGCTCGCCCTTGCGGCGCATCCCAACATCTTCGTCGCCGGCGACATCTGCGTGTTCGTGGAAAACGGCAAGCCGCTGCCCGGCGTGGCGCAGGTCGCGATGCAGCAGGGGACCTGCGCGGGGAAGAACATCCTGCGCGCCATTGCCGGACAGCCGCTCGAACCGTTCCGCTACAAGGACTACGGGATCATGGCGACCATCGGCCGGAATTCTGCGGTCGGGGACGTGTTCGGACTGAAGATCTCCGGATTCTTCGCGTGGATCTTCTGGATTTTCCTGCACATCTTCTGGCTGATCGGTTTCCGCAACCGCTTCGTCGTGATGACCGAGTGGGCCTGGGCCTACTTCTCGCTCCAGCGGCGGGTGCGATTGATTACCGGCGGCACGACCGGCACACCTTGACGTATCACGTGGCCGGCGGCGGCACCGCGTTCACACATCCTGGTGAATAATCGGGTTCCCATGAACAAAGACATCGCGTTCGAGATGGCTGTGTCCAGCGTGCGATTCGGCGTCGGCGTGACGCGCGAGGTCGGCATGGACCTGGCCGAGATGGGTGCGAAGCTGGTGCTCGTCGTCACCGACCCGATGTTGGCGAAGCTGCCTCCGGTCCATACCGTTCTCGAGTCGCTCGAGCGCAGCGGGATTTCCCATGCGCTCTACGACCGCGTACGCGTCGAACCAAGCGACGAGTCGTTCCTCGACGCGATCGCTTTTACGAACGCGCGGCCGTTCGACGCCTTTGTTGCGGTCGGCGGCGGATCCGTGATCGACACGGCCAAGGCGGCGAACCTCTACACGACATATCCGCCCGCCGATTTCCTGGACTACGTGAACCCGCCGATCGGCAAGGGCCTGCCGGTCCCCGGACCGCTGAAGCCGCTGCTCGCGATTCCCACCACAGCGGGCACGGGCAGTGAAACGACAGGCGTGACGATCTTCGACTACAAGAAACTTCATGCGAAGACCGGTATTGCGAACCGGCGGCTCAAGCCCACGCTCGGCTACCTGGATCCCGAGAACACGCGCACGATGCCGCCGCAGGTCGCCGCATCGACCGGGCTGGATATTCTCAGCCACGCGATCGAGTCGTTCACGGCGATGCCGTATACCGATCGCCCGCTGCCCGATCGCCCGGCGATGCGTCCCGCGTACCAGGGATCGAACCCGATCAGCGACATCTGGTCGATGCAGGCGCTTCGCATGGTGAACCGGTTCCTCGTGCGAGCGTTCGATGACACGTCGGACGACGAGGCGCGGGCGAACATGCTGCTCGCGGCTTCGTACGCGGGCGTCGGATTCGGCAACGCCGGCGTGCACCTGCCGCACGGCATGTCGTACCCGGTATCGGGAAACGTGAAGAGCTACACGGCGCCTGGCTACGCCGCGGATCATCCGATCGTCCCGCACGGTATGTCCGTGATCCTCAACGCGCCAGCCGTGTTTCGATTCACGGCGAGCGCGAACGCCGCGCGCCACCTGGAGGCGGCCGAAGCGCTCGGCGCCAACGTCGCTGGTGCGAAATCGGAGGACGCGGGGAAGATCCTCGCGGATCGCATCACCTGGTTCATGCAGCGGCTGCAGATGCCCAACGGGCTGAAAGCGATCGGCTATTCCTCGTCGGACATTCCCTCGCTGGTGGAGGGCACGCTGCCGCAGCATCGGGTCACGAAGCTGTCGCCGCGTCCGGCCGGACCTGAGGAACTGGCGCAGCTGTTCGAAGGATCGATGGTGGCCTGGTAACCACGAAACACACGAAACACACGAAACACACGAAACACACGAA
>Ga0268266_10003548_pt1 | contig 15488 bp, 9 predicted proteins | sample KBSS13metaG_FD_190356 | JGI IMG/M metagenome (GOLD analysis project Ga0268266, IMG submission 190356) | Switchgrass rhizosphere microbial communities from Kellogg Biological Station, Michigan, USA - KBS S1-3 metaG (SPAdes) (version 2) | ecosystem: Host-associated > Plants > Roots > Rhizosphere >...
CAACTGTTGCAATGCTTGTATGTGCGTACTCACCTTTCGGCGTGTCGCAAGCAGGTGCTCAAACTACTTACTATGTCGATCCTAACGGCAGCGACCACAATAATGGATCTGCGTCTTCTCCCTGGCTAACTCCTCAACATGCCAGCTCGGTCGCGCAGCCAGGTGACACTGTTCTTTTTGCGGATGGGACTTATGACCTCCCTGCCCAAGGCGGCACCGGTGATTGGTTTATCTCTTCCGGAGGAACATCTGACCACCCTGTCACTTATGCGGCAGAACATAAGTGGCAAGCCAAACTAGTAGGTCACGGCAGTGGCGATGGAACAACCGTTATCGGTATGGCGGGAGGCTACACGATCGTCAAGGATTTCGACATCACAGGATCTAACGCGAATGGTTTCAATCTGACGACCAACGGAACAAACGCTTCTTACAACCAGGCAGTCGGAAACTACATCCACGATATGACTACCCCGTGCAACGGCAACTCGGGGGCAGGAATCACGACTGGAAGTGGCGGCAATGATTACGCCGGCGTAGGCCACGAATCCGCCATTGGAAACATGATCGTAAACCTTGTCGCCGCTGGTGGTTGCCCTGGCGGACATCAGGCGTCAGGGATAGCCATGATGCTTCCCTACGGAATCGTAGCGAATAACATTGTGATCAATTGCGGCGACGCAATAGAAGCGTGGCACGCTGCGACAAATACTACTTTCTTCGGGAATGTAGTGCTGAATTCTGGACGGGGCCTAAGCATGGGTGCCGGCGACGCTCCGGGAGGGATCACCAACGACAACAGCCTCGTGCAAGACAACATTATTGTCAACGGAACCGGACCGGCAATCATCGAGACTGGTGGCACAGGAACAAATAACGTCTATAAAAATAATCTGGTCTTCGGCAGTAATACTTCAATTCAGCTAAGCAACGGACTTAAAGCCTCAAGCACGGTCGTCGCAGATCCAATGTTTGTCAACAACACAGGAAACGCCTCGGGCGACTATCGAATTCAAGCTAACTCTCCCGCACGTGGGGCAGGGCTGGCGCTAGCCGGCATTGCCACCGACTTCGCCGGAAACGCTCGTCCGCAATCGGGGGCGACCGATCTGGGTGCCTATGTATTTGATGTGAACAACACCACGCCAACCGCCACAGTCAGTGCAAGCCCGACATCCCTGTCTTACGGCGGCGGAAGTTCTACAATTTCGTGGAAGACCACGAACGCAACCAGCGCCACGCTTAATGGATCGCCCGTAGCAGTCAATTCATCAGTTGCTGTTACACCGATGGCCACGACTACCTACACATTGGTGGCGACATCAGCGTCAGGCCAAACCGCTACCAATGCAGCGACGGTGACGGTTTCAGCAGCGGGCGCTGTTGCTGCTGGAATCTCTGCGAGTCCAACGTCGATCGTCTCAGGAAATTCCTCTACGCTCACTTGGACTTCGAAGAATGCGGTCAGTGGTTCGTTAAACGGCTCAGCGGTTCCGATAAACGGCACGCTAGTAGTACGGCCAACAAGCACGACTACCTATCGTTTCACCGCCACCGACTCGTCAGGTGCAACAGATTGGGGTCAGGTCACAGTAAACGTTACGGCGGCTCCAAGCGGACCTGTCGCTGCGGGTGCTAGCGCGAATCCGGCTTCAATCCGTCGTGGTCAGTCATCCGTCATCACTTGGACCACAAAAAATGCTGTTACTGCAACGTTGAACGGGACATCCGTCCCGCTCAACGGTTCTGTCACTGTTACCCCAACTTCAACAGCGGCCTACCGAATTACTGCCACCAGTGCGACCGGGACGACAGATTGGGGGTCAGCCACCGTAACAGTCCAGTAACCAGAGGAAGGGCGGAGCCTGATATGGAATCCGGCCACCGCCTTTGCCCTCACAGCTTCGAGCCGGCTGCCTGTTCAAAACTGACATTCCTATATATAAAACGGGCAACCTCGGTCTTAAGGATGCACCGATACCGTAGCGGAACCCCAATCTGTCGCGCCCGTGGCGCTTTTTGCAACAACCTTATAACTGGTTGTTACGGTGGGACGCACAACGATGGACCCACTAAGCGGCACTGCTGCTCCGTTTAGTGTGGCTTTTACAGCGTTCTTCGTAGTCCATGTGATGACGGATGACTGGCCAGGCCCAATTGCCGACACACTGGCACTAACGCCGGCAGCGGGAGCAATAGCTTCAATTGCTGTTTGCGTTACCAGATTTGCACCCACGGCCATCATCGCTTCGTCAAGCGAAAGCCGCTTCCACCGCCCTGGCGAATCCGCCCGCAGCGCATAGTCGCCATCGGCTGTTCCCGTATTGTTCACAAATTTTGGATCTGCGTTGATCGTACCCGTTGCTTTCAATCCATTCTTTAGGCTGATACTTATATCTCCTCCGTAAACCAGGTTATCGATGTACTTATTGTGAGAGCCTGTTTTTCCCGTTTCAGCAATTGCTGTACTAGCGCTGTTATAGACGATGTTGTGTTGTACGAGGCTGTAATCATTAGTTCTCCCATACGGCGAATCACCGGCGCCCACAGTGATAGACCGAAGATTATTGACGAGGGTATTTCCAACAATCGCGACATTTGAAGCGGCGTGCCAGCTTTGAATGCCGTACCCGGCATTGATAACGATGTTATCGGCAATCACTGAATAGGGAGTTTCAGCAAAAAGCCCGCTAGCCTGATGTCCTCCGGGGCAACCGCCGTAGGGCGTGATATTCACGATCAGATTTCCAATCATGTCGTTGTGAGAGATCCCGCTGTAGTTATCTCCCCCTCCGGTCTCAATTGCTGTTCCGCTGTCGGAGTTACACGGGACGACCATATCGTGGACATAGTTTCCAATAGCTTGATTGTGGCTGGCAATAGAACCGGAGTACGCGAGGATGATGCCATTTGCGTTGCGGCCTGTGATGTCAAAATCTTGGATAACGATATATCCGCCATTCACTCCGATTACAGTAGAACCGGCCCCCGAACCTGTCCCCACTAACTTAGCTTTCCACTTATTTTTGGCTTTGTAAGTAATCGGCTTGCCGGGAGCGCCACTCGAAGCGAGAACGACGTCGCCCTTATATATGCCATCTAAAACAATCACCTTATCGCCGGGATTGGCTACCGCGTCCGCATGCTGAATCGTGGCCCAGGGACGGGTGTAGCTCCCGTTGTTAGTATCATTGCCTTTAGGACCCACATAGCGCACGGCACTCGACGATTCTTCGTTCACCGCATCATTGGCCTGCAACCACAACTCAGCCTGCGTGGATTGGCTAAGTTGCAATGTCGTCCACAGCTGGAAAGTGGTACCGAACAATAAACTCGCGAACTTAATTCTTTTCAGCACGAGATTTCACAGCTATAAACATCACGCTACAGGTCAGAACCTGGTGGCTTTACGCAGCGCTGCCGACAAATCCAGATACCATCGCCTGTGACCGATGACCATTCCAAATCTTGCCGATGAGCTGGCGCGTCATTTTCTCGTTGATATATACAGAATCCGCAATATTGATGCCGTTGGCTTCGGACATTCTCTTTTGAATCTCTGCGATCCCATCAGGCACAGAGACTTCGGTCTCAAAGCCTAGAGTTCGTGTGATTTTGGAAAAGTCCACATCGTAATCTCGCAGATCACTCGTGTTTGGGAGAAAGTTTACGCAGGCTGACGGGATTGCGGTGCAAACAAACTCGGCGATGTCCACAATTCGATGATTGTTTGTATCTGCCCCAACGTTAAAGATGTTGTTAGAGATCAAGGGCAAATCGCTTGAAAGAACATTCGCGAAGGCACGTGCAGCGTCCTTCACATGCAAGAAGGGTCGACGTTGCCCTCCTCCGCATATCTCCAATGTCTCTCTTTTGCATGCCCTTGCGGTCAATACATTCACAACAAGATCGAATCGCATGCGGTTCGACCAGCCGAAGAGTGTAGCCAGCCGTAGAATGGTCGGGTGAAAGGAATCGTCGGCCATCGCCCGAAGCGCTTTCTCGCAAACAAGCTTGTCGCGTGCATAGAACGACAAAGGACCCGTGGGTGATTCTTCGTTAAGATGGGATAGTTCATTAGACTGACCGTAGACGCTGCAACTGGAAGCGAAAATAAACCTGCTAATTCCCAGCCATTTACAGATGCCAGCCATAGTGAGCGCACTGCGATAGTTGCAACCGTAGGTAAACCCCGCGTCGAGGTCACAAGCAGGGTCGCCAACGAGACCGGCAACCCATATCATAGCCTGGCAGCCGCTCAGCAGCGGCAGCACCTCGTCCGAGTGAAGAGCGTCGATCTGTTCGCTACTGAAACAAGGGTTACCCTGAAGAGGGCGCAGGGCTGTATCGCCGAACCAGTGTGTGTCGATGGAAGCGACCTCGTACCCGACATTAAGTAGATGGGCACATAGAGTGCTACCTAGATATCCTGCACCGCCTACGACGGCCACTCGCGTAATTGCTGTTGCCATAATCGTTCCCTCCCGCATTTATCAGCCCTGCATATTTATCAACCTTGCGCTTTCGATACTGCTTGTGCGAATGTCCACCCCTTGTGCTTATTTCATCCAGTTCAGTTCTTCGATGGATTGCAATTGAGATTGCGCCAATATACGCCTCTTCCTTCGCAATAAATCGCGTCGTGAATGTTCGTGCAACCTCGGAGGCATGAGGTACACGAGCAGCATAACCAGGCCGATGCCGTTTGTAAGGAGCGCAGTTAAAAGTCCAGTGTTCGCAAGAGCAAAGGCGGGAAGGCCAATGACCAGAGCAGCCAAACGTTTGTCGCGGCCAAATGCCATAGAGTCATACAACCAGAGGACAAATGCGAGGAGCAGTGAAAAGACAATGATTCCAATGTAGCCAAAGTTGGCGTAGGCATCGGCCCATAAGTTTGCATTGGATTCCATGGCCGCATTATGAAAATAGGTGAAAGCAATTAGGTACGGCGGCTGCACAGCATAGGGGTAATCTACCAGTGACTTGAAAATGCTATGGCCTAATTGAGCGTGGGGATGCGAGGAAAAAAACTCATAGTAGTAGCCTGTTAGCAATCCTGGCAACGCGGTCATTCGCACGTTTATAAGTGCCGCAGGGGTCAACGCATAGCCAAAAAGCTGCAGCGCACCTGCAGCGGCAAAGATCGCGGTCCATGATGAAACTAATCTCGTTCCGAATGCCGTACCAAACCGCATCGACCATAAAAGATAGAGCAGAAGACCCGCTGAGAAAAACATAGATCGGAAGCCGGTAATCGAGTAGATGACAAGTTGTGCGGCAGCACCGACGATAACCCAGGATAGACGCCGCCACCTCAATCCCATAGCCATTACAAAGGGATTGATTACCCAAGCCTGCCAACTAATAGCGTACGCTACCTGACTAGGCGCTCGATCCAAGGTGTTCTCATACTGAGCGCGTACTACGTAAATATCTTGAAGTGAAACAAAATGAAATCGGAAGCCAAAGCTAGAAACCAGGGAGGCATAAAATATGGTGCTCAGCAGAATTAGGATGACACCAAATTCATATCTCTCGAGGTACACCCGTGGCAATGGGATGAGGGGAAGTCGGTAGACTAGTCCCACAAACGCGAAAACCGCTACCAAACAAGCTGCTAGCAGAACCGGACCGCCGGATTGGTCCTCAAGTGAACAGATTGCCACTAGACACGTTGGTACCAAAACCAGCAAGTAAAGCATCCAGTACAAGACTTGTGATGGACGTTCTAACTTGATTGGCATCCAAAGACTCGGGAGCCACGCTAGAAGCCCCGCAATAGCCTCTCGCGCTAATGTGGCTCTGGAGTGAAATCCCTCATATCCCCACCCCGGCACGATGACCAACTCGTAAACTACACCAAACGTCACGACGTATAACATGCAGGTCAACAGCATCCCCGCCCGAGAACGCAAAATCATGCTGTGCCAAGGGTAGCTCTGAACGGAACGGGCATAAGCTGTCATAGGTAAGATATGCATTAATCACGCCAGACCATACTCGAGTTGAAGTTCCTGTGACCAACGAATGACGTTCAACCAACGCCACACCCGACTGTCAAAGGCCTGCCGACCACTTACGATTTCACTCCATTGACCACGCATGCTTCCTAGATCCAAGAACGGTAGAGACGACGCTGCCTCACTGGTCAATGTCGATTTCACCCAACTATCAATAGCTTTCAACCATTCCTTTTCAGGCGTGGCAAAACCAATTTTGTCCCGCCGGTCGAGAATGCTATCCGGAACAATTCCTCTCATCGCATGGCGGAACACGGCTTTGGTAGTGCCATTTGGGGTAATGATGTGTTCCTCGGGAATCGAGAGCATGAATTCTGCAAGTTTGGGCGTAAGGAACGGTACGCGGCTTTCAATGGAAAAAGCCATTGAGTTTCGATCCTCATAGCGAAGCAGATGTGGCAAACTCGTCACAAATAACGTACGCAGCAAGGTTTGGCGTAACACATCCGGGCTTGCACAATAATTTACATTCGTTGAATCGACACCATATTTTCTGAACCAGGAAGCCTTCACCCATTTGGGCGTTAGCTCCTTTGCTACCAAGGTGCGCAACGGCGTCTGAAGAGAATGCGGCAAAAGATAGTCTGCACTGCACAAGAACAGCCAGAGCGCGTCAGTGTTTGGTGATCGTGACGCTCCACGAAGCAAACGGAAAGCCTCGCCAAATTGCTGCTGCCGGATCAGAGAAGCAAACCGTGCGCTCACGCAATATCGATATCCGCCCAATAGCTCATCCGCTCCCTGGCCATCGAGCATCACTGCGATGCCTCTTTCACGGGCCAGCTGGAAGACACGGTATTGCGCATAGACACTCGTACTGCCAAATGGCTCTTGTTGTACTCTGAGAAGCGCGTCGAGATCGTTCACAAATTCGGATGGTTGAGCCCGGACCTTGTGCACCTGAGCGCGGGCTGCATCGCCGACAATGTCAATCCACTTCTCTTCACTCAGCCTGGAGTCCTGCGCAATGTAGCTAATTGCGTGAATCTCCAGCTCAGGCGCTACTTTCCGCATGCACGCCACAATCGACGATGAATCGATCCCACCTGAAAGGGCTGTTCCGATTGGGACGTCACTTCTCAGGTGAAGGCGAATATTCTCAAGAAAAATGAGACGGAGTCGCTCGGCAGCTTCTTCGAACGAAATCTTGTTGGTAGGTTGCAACTCCGGTCGCCAATAGCAAACCGGAACCCCCAATACTGGATCATCGATGGAGACCTCAAGGTAATGAGCGGCCGGCAATTGTCGGACCCCCTCAAGCAACGTGGTGGAACCTTGATCGGATAGTCCGTGTCGCAGATAAAGAAGCAGATTATGTGGATCAACACTACGCTTCACATCGGCAAGCTTGAACAGTGTGTTCAACTCCGATGCAAACGCAAGACCGTCAGGCGAAGCGCAATAGTAGAGCGGCTTAATTCCGAAGAAGTCCCTAGCGAATAGAAGCGTACGCCGCTGCATATCCAGGAGCACAAATGCAAACATGCCAATGAAACGCTGCAGAGCTAAAACACCCCACTGCTCATATGCCGTGAGCAACACTTCAGTATCTGACTGAGAACGGAACGTACATCCGCAATCCTCCAGTTCCTTCCGCAGCTCGAGGTAGTTGTAGATCTCGCCGTTATACACCACGTAATAGCGCCCATTCTTTCCCATCGGCTGCCAACCCGCAGTGCTGAGATCAAGGATGGACAATCGGCGATGCAGCAGCATGACTTCACAGGCTTGCTCGCCTTCCGGCCATTCGCGGCCAAGACGCACCTCGCCCCGCGAATACAACAACCAACCCTGATCATCCGGACCGCGATGTTCGAGTGATCGCAGTACCGCTGGAATTCGAGCAGTTGCGCTGTCTGATGAATGCGTAACCAATCCCGCAACGCCGCACATAGTTTTCTACCGCATCCTCTGAGTTACTGATAGCAACGATCTACTGCAGCGACATCTGTTGTCGCCAATCCGTCCTCGTTACGAAACGTCTCCCCAGTTACAGTAGTTGGGCTTTCAGCTCATCGCGCGAAAGAGAAGCGTCCGTGGCTTGTTCGTGAGTGTGTGACGCCTTGGCTTCTAAGCATACGGCTCCGATATCGGTCTTATTCGTAGTGCATAGACCACCTTGAAGTAAGTCGAACTGCCATCGATGCCTAGGGCACGTAAGGAATCGACCATGATCGATCCATCCACAGGAGAGGTCACCTCCCTGGTGGGGACAATACCGTCTGACAGAAAATTTTTGGCCATCGGCCTCGACAACGATACGCTGCTCTTGCGATTCAATCTGCAGAAGATGGTCGCAATACCTCCCGATATCTGCGACCTCCATGATAAGGAAAGCGTGCAACACCGGATCATATACGTCCGGATCTCGCTTCAGGCGTGCTCGGAAGGTCAGGGAGAACTCCTCCCATGTAAGTTCACGCGCCAGAACTTTTGCGATCTGCCAAGCAGGCGCCGCGATTTCATAGTACTTAGAGTCGCTGTTCACGGATGCATAATCTACAGTTCGACGCCCGAAGTCGACACGTAACATCCGCTTGCCCAATCCATCGAGTTGGATGTACAGGGGCAAAGTTACGCGGTCCGCCAAGCTCAATTGCGCAAGCTTCCGGTTTAGCTCCATCCGAAGTGCTTCCAAAGTTTCTTCCGTGTCCACACGCTCATGTGACACGATTCTGTCTTCAAAATACCTTCTATACGAATCCGCGTATTCGGCGATGTACGTCAGGGCTTCCTCTTCCACGAAGCGCTCTTCGCCACAAGCAATAGTGCTGGATGACAGGGCGTCCAGCACATCCCCAGGCATCATTTCCGGAACGTAAATCGAAGTGTCCGGCAGCCGTTGCTTCAAGAAGTTGATGAACTTTGTAGCTCGCGGAAAGATGTTTACGGGCTGAGTGTTGAGATGAAACAGCAACGGATCCAAAAAGCACACCGGGCCTGCCGACGGGATGTAAACGCTTGGCTGAAGGAGTTCGATAGCTCTGGCAACTGACTCAAACTTAGCCAGCAGCTTCTTAGTTGAAACGGCTTCGTACTCATCGATCGGGTAACCATAACATGTGGGATGCCAAGTCGCGCCAGTAAATTGGCACGCAAATACCTTGATCGGCCCATCTTCGTGAACGATCTCGTGCAATATATCGAACAGTTTGCAATCATTCATATTCAGGAACGCAGCGTTACTGGCTTTCACCAAAATTGCAGAGTCCCTGTTTGCCCAAGAATCATCCACGTAAAACTTCAGAGATCCGCCAGGGATATTGATCTCCTGCTTATGGTGGAAGAAGATCATTTCTTCGCATTCATATTCTGAGAAATGTTCCATGAGGGCCGCGCGGCTGAACTCAGGAACTAATAGAGTGAACCTCCGAACCGGCAGAGTGTTCAAAAACTTGATGTCGAAGTGATCTTGATGTTCGTGGCTGATGTAAAGAAAAATGGATCGCCGCGAGTCACGTAGCTTCTCATAAACGAGCGGGGCGAGGTGATGATTACGAGGCATCTGAAACCAGGCCGCATCGAACGCGCCGGTTGGCGACAACCACGGATCCATAATGACGATACTGTCATCGGTTTCGACTATGAAGCCAGCATGACCCAGGTAAGTGATGCGCATATCTAGTGTCTCCGAGGGAGAAATATGTGGGGATAATGACCACGACACAAATGCTAGCGAGGCATCCCGCACTCCGACTGCGGTGTCGATTTGACAAGAATTCTCAATAAGACGAGATAGTAGATGAGGTATGCAGCGGTATTGACTAGGGAAAATGCCCACACCGTCTTAAACAAGCTCCAATGCGAGTGAAATGAAATTGCCCCCGCGGCAAACATGCTAGCCAGAATGACGATGTCATAGATAAGCTTCGCTTCTTGGCCGCGCAGAACGAACACCAGTCGACTCAGCGGGCTAACTATAAATTGCGCTATAAACCAAGGAGCCGAAATAGCAGCGAGTGTACCGGCGATGGCCCATTGATTTCCGAAGATTATCCCGAAGAACGGTCGACCAAATGCGGCAATTATGAGTGCGGGCACAAGTCCGATCCCAAATAGCCAGAGGCTCGTGCGCTTGAAAAGCGCGATCATGTCATAGGGATTGTCTCGTGCACATATCGCGATGCTGCTATGGAACGTATCGGCAACACTCGTCGCGATTAGTCCCAATGGGACCGCCAGAACCTTTTGTACCAAGGCATAATGGCCTCCAGCTTCCAAACCGTAGAGGTTGACTAAGAGTGGAATTGGAAGATTCGCAACCAACGTATCAACAAAAGTAGAAGGCAAAGAGTACATAATTAGTTTGCGGTTTCTACTCAGCGTGTGCCGCAGATCACGTGTGGAGGTGTCGAGCAGCAGGGAACGGACTTTGGACCACGCGTCCCGAACGATTTGCGCCATTCCCGTCGCTCGTCCTATCAGCTCCCCCAGCATTAATCCGCCCGGACCTCCTCCAATGAGCCCCAATCCCACTTGCGACAATGCGCGGGAAGCATGCTGTCCCATGGTGGTTTTTGAGATGAGACGAAAATGGCCGTGTCGAATTGCCCAATACCGAAACGCCGTGAACACCCCCATTAGAATTAGCGTCGGGATCATGAGTAACGTTGCGTAGGCCGGCACATCGCCGAATCCGAGCCATGAAAACCGAATTGCAAGATACATCGCCGCACCACTAAGAATGCTTACCGGTATGCTTAGAAGTGCCGACGCGAACGTCAATTGAGCAGCCTCCAAATCACTAGCTGCGGATACTATTCCAAGTTCGTATTTCAGTGAAACGCCGACCGATGCAACACTGATGAAGCTGGTGAATAAAGCCAGTTGACCGATTGCCTTTGCCGGATAAATGCGTGTTAGCAACGGCGCAGCTACAACGCTAAAGCCTTGAGCAGCGGCAGTACCGATGCTGAGCACAGCTGCGTTTCGAGCGAAACTCCAAGACCGTGCTCTCAGCATGAACCTGCCCATGGAGCCGACTCGGGTATACTCCGCGACAGGCAAGGATTTCACCGCTTCTGCTGCTTGCGAAATGGGAGCCGCCTCGGACATTGTAAGATTTGAGGGAGTTGCTCGGTGCTTTCGACATTCACCGGTTATTAACTCTATTGCTAGTCGGCACCACTCGGCGTAATAGGAGCGACCTGGTGGCCATCTGCAGTTCTGCTATCTGTTCTGAGATGTGTCGACCGACTCCACAGACGATAGACCAGTTCATACCGCTTCGCCCACAAGAACTCAAGAGTTCGCAATGTCTGGCGGACATCATTGAAACTCAGAAATTCCGTCGCCATGATATTCAAATAGAATGCCAATCGATTTGGTACCTTGAAACAGCGGTCAAGGTACATCCCAGAAACTTCCATGGCACCCCAGCCCCAGCTGTAGGCGAATGCGTACCATGCCACTTGACTGCACATTATGTAACGTGCCGTGTCACGGTTTTCCTCGGTGCCATCCAGAACTTCGCATCCATTCGCTGGATGCACTATCAAAATCTTGTCCAAATCATGCAAATAAATTGAAAATGGTTTTACGCGACCAATGAGGAATCGGCCGAATCGCGTGCGCATCATTCCCAAGGTCCTATTTACTGACTTTCGGAGAATGTCTATCGAGATTGACGGAGGCGTGGAATCGATCACTTTCGGATGAATCAGATCAGTCATGTATCTTTCAACAGCTTCGTCTGAACGGAACATTCTTCTATCTGAATTCCATTCGTCGCCTGGGTACATGAAGTTAACCCCGGGGAGGTTTAAATCCGCAATGCGTTGGGGACAGATGGCAAACTCATTCATCCAACTATTCTCCTGATTGCAAAAGTAAATAAAACTAGCGAATGGAATAGTTGCCTCGGGATGCAGGAAATTCACACGATGCTGTACATCTCGCAGCTTACGGTCGACTTCTCCTAATTCGTCGGTATGGTTTCCGATCCAGTTTGCAAATGAAAACTGAGTAAGCAGAATGGTTACCTCGCCAACAAGCTTCGAGATGTATGCGAGGTGGGGGGAGCTTACAATGCAATCGTTTAGATTCAATATGGTTATCCCCTCTGCACGGATCGCTATCCAAGAATCCATCGATCCTGCCGAGCCACACATCACTTCTACCCCACCGCGGAGCAGCACCCATTTGTTCAATTTGAGTTCTTGAACAGTGGGAAATCCCAACCCTCGCAATACCTTAGGAATGCGCCGCGAAGCATGCTTTTGATAGAGCATGGTCAGGCTCTCCCGTTGTTGAGTGGTAAGGCTCTTGAGAGTGGGGAAGTGGAGATGGTCAGGATGCTGGTGAGAAATCCAGACATAGTCGATTGTTTCCCAAGACACAGAAGCTGGTGGGCTAACCAGTGCCCACCCTTGGTTGAATGCTTTGCCAAACAACCACGGATCGCACAGCAGCGTGGTGCCGTTACTCTCAACACTGAAGCTTGCGTGGCTCACAAATCGAATCTTCATTGCTATTCCACAGTGGGTTCGATATCGCAACCGCAGACGCAAATGTACTCAGGAACCAATTCACGCTGCTAGAACTTCTGCGTCCAACACCCCACGGTCGGATAGCAAAGACGAATAAAACGACAGTAGGGTACGCTCCTCATTGGCCCAGTTGAAACGCTTCTCAGCGGTTCTGCGCCCCCGTTGCCCCATTGTTTCTGCTTCGCGGGGATTGGACACCAGGTATTCAATCGCTGCGGCAATCGCTTGGGTGTCCCGCGGGTCTACAAGTATTCCGCAACCGGCCTCCTGAACAATGCTTCGCCAAAGAGGAAAATTTGAAGCAATCACAGGAATCCCAGCAGCCATGTACTCGAACAATTTGGTAGGCTGTGACACGATGAAGCTCTTTTCAGGATGAAGTATCACCAATCCGGCCGACACTCCACTGAGTAAGTTGGTAAGGCCTTTGCGATCTAGCTCGCCATGCCAATTCACATGTTGCCATTGCGGTGTCGCAACCAGTTTATTCAGTAGTGCCTTTACATAGAACCAGCCTGCCAACTCGAGCCTCACGTCAAGCGCTCGCGGCAATAGATCCACCGCTGTCAACATCTCTCTTATACCGCGTGCTTCAGAGATTCCTCCGAAGTATGTCACCGCTCGCTGCCGGCTCTTCCAATCCACATTCGCTGACCGAGAAAATTCTTCAAGAATGGGAAAATTGTTCACGGTAACGATATTAGGATTCACGGTGACAAAACGATCCTTTAGAGCTGGGGTGGCTGTAATCAACCCACTCATAAATCCAGCAGCTGCATCCTCCAGGCGTTCCACGATCCATCGCAAAGGCTTGCGAACTTCCTTCGGTAAATACATTTTTAGAAGAATCTTCGTTGGTAGATCTTCGTGAATGTCATACACGACCCGTTTGCCCGCAGCACGGAGGAACAGACCTACGATGAGCAAATCTGGATCATGGACGTGATACAAGTCGCCTTTGACCCGGAATGCCTCGCGGCAAATAACAAACAGTTTGCTCGTAAACCTCTGAAGTCGACCCTTATTCGAGCCCAATCCACGCAGCTCGACCCCGTCAATGGTGCCATTGAGGTCATAGTTCCCCACTTGCACAACGTCGTAACCCGCTCGTGTGAGCGATCGGCATTCTTTATGAAAGATGCGCACGTCCAAGGCTGGGTGCGCTGAGGTCAGGTGTACGATGCGACTCGTCTTTCTATCAATGACCATGGTCTTCGCCTGTTGTCGGGATCGTCAAGTTCGTTAGAGCGAATTGCTTCTTAACTGGAAATATGCTCATCGAATTCCTTCGCACTGCTCACTTTGCGAGTGCGGTCTCGGAGGGGTAAGAATATGGTTTGCAGCAGGATGCCACAGTCGCTTCGAAATGTTGCCTGCTCGGCATACTCGATGTCGAGCCTCGCTTTTTGCGGAAGGATTTCTCGCACATAAAATGACGTCAATCGTTCTCGCGGAACCTTAGCTAACAGTTTTTCCTCATCGAAAAATTCGAGACTGGCGGCCCCCGTCATGCCCGGAGTTAATTCAAGAACCCTTCGATCTTCTGCTTTGGCCTGCAACCAGAATTCTTCCAGATCAGGTCGCGGTCCAATCAATGTCATATCTCCCATGAGTACATTGAATAGTTGCGGCAACTCATCGAGTTTCCGCCTCCGAAGCCAACGTCCGATCCGGGTAACGCGAGCGTCGCCATCTTGGGTGACACCTGGCCCACCTTGCAGAACCGTTTTCATCGTACGGAACTTCAGTAAAGTGAACTCTCGGGCATAGCGGCCTAACCTTTTTTGCGCGAAGAAGATCGGCTTACCTGAACTGATTAGGACACCTAAGGAAATCAGGACTATCACCGGCAGCAACAGGGCCAGACCAAGCCCCGAAGCAATGACGTCTACCCATCGTCTTCTACGCGATTTGCACCAACTTGAACCACAATCTGAGTGCGATGACGTATAAAGGTTAGCCGTCACGCTGCCCTCCGAATCTAATCCGCACACATCGGCGTACTTCGACAATTCCTCTGGAGCAGCTGCTTGACCGAGGCCACCACCCTCTCCACATCTGTCTCGGCCATATCCGGATATATTGGCAGAGAGATACAGCGTGTGTATGCGTCCTCCGCATAGGGGAAATCGCCAGAACGATATCCGTAACGGTCTCGGTAATAGGGATGCAGGTGAAGAGGAATAAAATGCACGCTCGTCCCGATACCTGCTTGCTTCAGGTGATTAATTAAATCATTGCGGCCAATCGCAAGCATTTCGGGTCGAAGCCGCAGTATGAAGAGGTGCCAGGAGTGTATGCCATTCCCGTCTCCTGAGGGCGGCATTTCCAACTCATCTATGTCGGACAATCTTCGCAAATAGAGGTCCGCAATCTCGCGGCGACGCATGTGAAATACCTCCGCCTTTTTTAGCTGCGCCAATCCCACTGCCGCAAGCACATCAGGCATGTTTGCCTTTAAACCTGCATCCATAATCTCGTAATACCATGAGCCCTGATTCGAGTATCGCTTCCATGCATCACCACCTATTCCATGTAGTCGCATCATCGATGCTCGTCTGGCATGTGCCTCATCGTTAGTGGTTAGCATTCCCCCCTCGCCAGTAGTGATCGTCTTCGTTGCATAAAAGCTGAATGCGGTTAGTTCTGAAATCGACCCCACGCGACGTCCACCATAACTGGCCGGAAGAGCATGTGCTGCGTCTTCAATCAAGTGAATCGAATGACGCTCGGCAAGCTGACGTAGCGCTTGCAAGTTGCAAGGTTCTCCCGCTATGTGTACAGCGATTATGGCGCGCGTCTTTGATGTAATTCTGCTGGCTGCGTCGACGGGATCAATATTGAAACCGCCAGGTAGGCTGTCGCATAGGACCGGTCGTGCTCCTCGGTAGATCACTGCCCCAGCTGTAGCGGCGAACGTGTAACTGGGCACCAGTACCTCATCCCCTGCAGTTATACCTATCGCATCAAGTGCTAGATG
>Ga0268266_10003549_pt1 | contig 15484 bp, 13 predicted proteins | sample KBSS13metaG_FD_190356 | JGI IMG/M metagenome (GOLD analysis project Ga0268266, IMG submission 190356) | Switchgrass rhizosphere microbial communities from Kellogg Biological Station, Michigan, USA - KBS S1-3 metaG (SPAdes) (version 2) | ecosystem: Host-associated > Plants > Roots > Rhizosphere...
AACGTTGCCGGGAAACACCTGGAAGTCCTGCCGTAAAATCTCGGGCGGCGCATAAACGGTGAAAGACTCGTGGTCGCAAACGATCCGCGAAAAGGTGAAAAAGAAGAAAACCTTTCGCGGGGTAATCTCGCTAACCGTGTTTTCCGCCCCCGAGACAACGTCGATGTAGTTGCGACCCAAGGCGGCAAAATCAATGATTTGCTTGAAAAAGTTGGGCGCCGGCGCCGTCGACGGCCGGCCGATAATGCCGTTGAGCGTCGGCTGCATTGAGCCGGTCGGAATCTTGAACGGCTGGATGAAGTAAGAACGGATGCCGATCGCGACCACGATCGCGACGAGAATCACTTCGACATTTTCGCGCCAGACTGCGTCTTTGTGCGGCGGAGTATGGGCCGTGAGGAGGGAGTCGAGCCGCTCCGATTCTTCATGGGTGGCGCGGTTGTCGCGCGCCTTCATCGCGGCGTGGACTTTCTCGACCTGTGCCTGCAACTCGGCGATGGCGGATTCGCTCAAGCGATCGCGCCGGTAACGAATCAACTTCTCCGCATGACGGATGAGCAGATGGCTTTGCTTGATGTAGCGCGGCTGGAACATGCGGCGAAACGCTAGCTGAGGAACGAGATTTGCAAAGCGTCATTGTGAGACAGAGTCGCGCCCATGCCGCCCAGAGGGCGGCATCTGTTTAGCCTCCGTAACTCCGCTCACGCAAACCGCGGCACGAGTCGCGTAGCGATTTCAGAAAGATAGCCCGGCACTTCAGTGCCGGGTCTGCCCCAGGCAAAGTCCCGCGTCGCGGAGCGACGCCTGAAGGCACACGTCCGCTCGTCCGTCGCTCCGCGACGCGCAAACTCAATTCAAGCAACCCCGGCGCTGAACCGCCCGGGCTAATTTCGTTGCGCTCCTCCGGGGAGCTTCCTGCAGCCGACGTTAAACAGATACCCGCCGAAGAGGGCGGCATCCACGAGGGCAACGCTTTACTGCGACGACTTTAGCACCTGAATAAAGGCCTCTTGTGGAATGTTGATCTTGCCGATGCTTTTCATCCGCTTTTTTCCCTCTTTCTGCTTCTCAAGCAGCTTGCGTTTGCGAGTAATATCCCCGCCGTAGCATTTCGCGGTCACGTTTTTACGCAGGGCCGAGATGGTCTCGCGCGCCACGATCTTCCCGCCAATCGCTGCTTGAATGGCGACCTGGTAAAGCTGGCTCGGGATGACCTCCTTGAGTTTCGAAGCCAGCTGCCGGCCGCGAGGTTCGGCACGATCGCGGTGGACAATGGTGGAGAACGCGTCGACTGGCTCGCCGTTCACAAGCAGATCCAGCTTGACCAGCTTCGATGCGCGGTAACCGGCATGCTCATAATCCATCGACGCATAGCCGCGGCTGATGCTCTTAATCTTGTCGTTAAAATCGACCAGGATTTCGTTCAGCGGGAGCTCGCAATGAAGCATGACGCGCCGGGTGTCAAGCGATTCGGTGTGATCCATCGTCCCGCGTTTTTCGAGGATGAGCTGGAGGATGTCGCCGATCGATTCGTTAGGGCAAAGGATGTAGGCACGCACGATCGGCTCGCGGATTTCCTCGATCACGCTTGGATCGGGCAGGTGCGCCGGGTTATCTACCTGCACGACCTCACCGCGCGTCGTCAGGACTTCATAGATCACGCTCGGGGAGGTCGCGATGATGTCCATGTCGTACTCGCGCCGGAGACGTTCCTGGATGATCTCCATGTGGAGCAGCCCGAGGAAGCCACAGCGATAGCCGAAGCCGAGCGCAACAGAGCTCTCCGGCTGATAGACGAAGGCGGAATCGTTCATCCGCAACTTGCCGATGGCGGTCTTCAGGTGCTCGAAGTCGGCGGTATTAATCGGATAAATTCCGCTGAAGACCATTGGGTGAATCTCCTGGAAACCGGGGAGTGGCTCCTTCGCCGGATGGCGCTGGTCGGTCATGGTATCACCGATCTTCAACTCGGAAGTGGTCTTGATATTGGCAATGACGTAGCCGACGTCGCCGGCCCGCAGCGTCGGCTGCGCGAACATCTTCGGGGTGAAGACGCCGACTTCTTTCACCTCGTAACGGGTATCGGTGCTCATGACCTTGATCTGTTGGTCGGCTTCCACCTTGCCAGAAAAGACGCGGACGTAGGCAACCACGCCGCGGTAAATGTCGAAAACAGAATCGAAAACCAGAGCGCGCAGGATTTCATCCTTGGGCTTGGGCGGTGGCGGGATGCGGTGGACGACCGCCTCCAGAATTTCGTCGATCCCGAGGCCCATCTTGGCGCTGCAGTCGATCGCTTCCTCGGCCGGGATGGCGAGAATTTCCTCGAGCTGACGATGAACCGACGGCAGGTCGGCATTGGGGAGATCAATCTTGTTGATCACCGGCACGATTGTTAGGCCCTGTTTGTGCGCGAGATGGACGTTGGCGACAGTTTGCGCCTCGACGCCCTGGGCCGCATCGATGATGAGAAGCGCGCCTTCGCAGGCCGCGAGGCTGCGCGAGACCTCGTAGGCAAAGTCCACGTGGCCGGGTGTATCGAGGAGGTTAAGCCGGTATTCCCGGCCGTCTCGTGCGGTGTAACGCATCGCGACCGGGTGCGCCTTGATCGTAATGCCGCGCTCGCGTTCGAGATCCATCGAATCGAGGAGCTGATCCTGTTTATCGCGGTCGTGAATCGTGCCGGTGCGCTCGAGCAAGCGATCCGACAAAGTCGTTTTGCCATGATCGATGTGCGCGATGATGCAGAAGTTGCGGGTCAGCTCGATCGACATGGAGGGGAGCACTATGCGGGCGTGCCAAAGGATGGTCAATTGAACCGGGCCGCGGAGAAAGCGTTGCGCGCTGGGTTAGAACCGCGACTCCTCAACCTTGTCATCCCGAGCAGAGCGAGGGACCTCGCAGTTGCAAGAGGCGCACCGTCTGAACGACAAAATATGGATTGCAGCTGCGAGCTCCTTCGTCGTCTGCGCGACTCAGAATGACAGGAGGGGGAAGGCGCACCGCGAATCTCAAATCATGATAACGCTGCGATCGCCTTCTGATAAGCTGTAAGCGTTTCATCGATGCTGCCAACCGTTACATCCAAGTCCCGCAAAAGTCCGTCCTCCAACCCGTAAATCCAGCCGTGCACAGTCAACTCTTGGCCACGCTCCCATGCGTCGAGAGCGATCGTCGTCTGGCAGACGTTGGCTACCTGTTCTATCACGTTCAGTTCGCAAAGTCGCCGTGCTGTCTGCGAGTCGTCGCCAATCTTGGCGAGAAACTCCTGATGTTTTCGACGTACGTCCTGCACGTGGCGTAACCAGTTATCGCTCAAGCCGAGCCGGTCCCGCCTGAGCGCGGCCAACACACCGCTGCAACCGTAGTGCCCGCAGACGATGATGTGGCGCACTTTCAACAGATCGACCGCAAATTGCATGACCGACAAACAGTTCAGATCGGTATGCACAACGAGATTGGCGACATTCCGGTGTACGAACAATTCGCCCGGCGACATTCCAACAATTTCGTTTGCCGGCACGCGGCTGTCGGCACAGCCGATCCAGAGATAACTGGGCGACTGTTGACGTGAGAGTTCGAGAAAGAAGTCGGGGTTGTGGCGGCGAATCCGTTCGGCCCAGGCTTTGTTCTTCTCGAAAAGGTGATTGAGGGTTCGCATCAAGGAGTGCAGACGCCGTTTATCTGGGAACAAGATCAGTTGCGGCTGAAAGAGGCGAGCAGAAATTGCGATTTCAGCACTCGGATTTCTCGTTCGTGGCTGCAGAATCAATCAAGATATCAGTCCGATCCACGGATCGGCAGCTCCCAAAGCCAGAACAGTCCGTCCTCGGGATGGTTCACTGCGCCGCGCGGTTGGAAGCCGCATTCTTGTACATCAGGCTGCTGGCGCACTCGCCAGATCCCCTCAGGACTCTACGAAGCCCCCAACGTCATCCTTTAGGACGCCACTCCAGTAGATAGCGGACAAGCGTTTGGTTATAGTCACGGGCGTATGTTCGGGCACGAAGATCGAAACTGAAATTCTGGGAGCGGGTCGCGAAAATCCGGAAGCGTTGCTTAATGAACCTGGTGCCGTAGGTGGCCTTGAGCTGCGGATAGTGCTCTAAGCCAGGAGCGGTTCCCTGGCGATCGATCATGATGAAACGGAAATCGCGCCGCTCGACCGCCGCCAGAGCGTCCTCCCGCGGGTGAGCGAACTCGGGATAAAGAAGATCGACGCCGGAAAATGAATCCTGACTGTTTACAAGGGGAATGGACACGAATCCGGTCCCAAGGATCAAGAGGACAGGGAGGAGTCTTTTCATCAGCGAGAACAAGATACGGTGTCGCAACGACCGCGGCCAGCGCAACGGGGTTAGCCGAGACCGGTGATTGCGATGCCGCGACATTGATTGGAAAAGCCGATCACGATGGCCCTTTCCGGGCAAAGAAATGCAAAAGAGGCGCGCCGTTCCCGCGGCGCGCCTCTTGCGAGTTCCAGCTTTAAGTATTGCGGCTATTTCTCGTAGCGCTTCGAAACCTCGGCCCAGTTGACCGTGTTCCACCAAGCCTTGAGGTAGTCGGGCCGGCGGTTCTGGTAATTCAGGTAGTAGGCATGCTCCCACACGTCAACGCCCAGTACGGGCGTGTTGCCGTCCATCAGCGGGCTGTCCTGGTTCGCGGTTGAGACGACCTCCAGCTTGCCGCTCTTGTTCTTGATCAGCCAGGCCCAACCGCTGCCGAAACGTTTGACACCCGCATCGGCCAGCTTTTCCTTGAACGCGTCGAGGCTGCCAAAGGCCGCTTTGATATCGTCGGCCAACTTGCCGGTCGGTTCGCCGCCACCATTTGGTCCCATGATTTGCCAGAAGAAGGAATGGTTCGCATGTCCGCCGCCGTTGTTGCGCACCGCGGTGCGAATGTCTTCGGGGACAGCGTTGAGGTTACTGACGAGGTCCTCGATCGATTTGCCTTCGAGGCCGGGTTTGCCTTCGATCGCCTTGTTCAGATTGGTGATGTAAGCCTGGTGATGTTTGTCGTGATGGATCTCCATCGTCTTTGCATCGATGTGCGGCTCCAAGGCGTCGTTCGGGTAGGGTAATTTCGGTAGTTCGTATGCCATAGGGTGAAATGTCGGGCGAGATTGCGCGCTTGGGTAGTGCTTTTTTTCTCGTCCGACGCCCGGGCGCTGACTTGCGCAAGCTCAGCGCTGAGGTTACTTCCAGCGAGTTTCACCATGGAAAAAATCTCCGTCCGCCGGTTGGCAAATCTGTCTCTCGCTCTACTGCTCGGCGCCTCCATGGCCTGCCAGAAAAAGTCAGAAACAGCTGGCGCGGCCTCCCCCGCTCCCTCCCAAGCTGCAACCGGCTTGCCTCCCTTCCAGCCGGCGCCGCCAATCACCGGCCCGGTCACGCCCGCGCTCGTCAGCCAGAATGCCGATTCCATCACGCATTACCTGCATTATCCGAAGGACGCCGACGCGGCAAAACTCGACGGGGCGGTCCAATTTTACTGCGACATTACCGAGGCCGGGATCGTTGAGACCACCCATGCGCTGGTCGCGAAAAACGCTGCGTTCAAACGCGCCGTGCAGACGGCACTCGATTGGGGTCGCTTCACGCCGGCGACGGTCGATGGCGAACCCGTGCGCGTCTACCTGGGCGGCACGGTGCTGTTTATCCATCAGAATGGAGAACCCGTCATCGTGGTCTCGCTGGCGACACACGATCGCGACCGAGTGGGCAAGCTGGCCAACTACATTCAGCCGCAATTGGTCGGCGGGCTGCGCCATACGATGGAGAAGGCAATCAGTTCGCTCACCCAAGGCGTTCTCATCCCCGGCAAGGCCGAGACCGTGGTGAGCGTGGATGCGAGAGGCGTTGTCACCGGCACTTCCGGAATCTCCGAAAGCCCGAAGAGCAGTGGCCTAGGTCTCCTGCTGGATGCCGCGGTAAAGCAAGCGCAGTTTACTCCCGCCTACGAAAACGGCACACCGGCCGCCGGCGGGATCAATGTGGTGGGAAATTTCGGGCAGTTCTAGGCCCTGGCTGACAGGTCGCAAAGGAGAAGAAAGCGTTCAACGTTTTCTTCTTCGCGGCCTACTCCCTTTGCCCATCGTCATCGGCCATCTTCTTAAAGTGAAGCTGACCAACGCGGCGTCCATCGGTTTGCGAGACGGTTACGATGTAATCCTCGATCGGCACCTGTTCGCCCTGCTTCGGGAGATGGCCAAGCAAGTGCGTGACATATCCGCCCACCGTGCTGACATCAGAATTCTCCACCTCGATATCGGCCAGGTCTCGTAACTCATAAAGCCCGAGCCCGCCGTCGACCACAAACTCATGGTCGTTTATCTTGCGAAACTCCGCCTTCTCTGCATCGAATTCATCCTGAATATCGCCGACCAATTCCTCGAGCACGTTCTCCATCGTCACCATCCCAACCGTGCCGCCGTATTCGTCGACCACGATCGCGAGATGCGCGTGCCTAACGAGAAAAAGATTAAGCAGCTTCTCGAGCGACATCATTTCCGGCACCGGGATCAGCTCCCGCCGGATCTTCATCAAATCCGGCTGCGGGTCGCGCATCATTGGCACCAACTCCTTGATATGGATCAACCCGATCGTGTCATCGAGATGCCCGCGACAAAGTGGGAAACGCGTATGCCGGGACTCAAGCGCCTTCTTCACGTTCTCGTCGAAGCTCTCCTCGATATCGAGATAGACCACCTCGCCGCGCGGCGTCATGATGTCACGCACCACACGCCGACGCATATCGAGCGCGTTGACCAGAATATCCCGGCCAATCGAAGAGACTTCGTCGGATTCTTCGCTTTCGTCGAGAATAAGGCGCAACTCTTCCTCACTGTGCGCGATCTCGCCTTCTTTCACCGGCTCGGTTCGCAAAATATGCCGCAGCACCCAATTCGACGAGACGTTTAGGAACCAGATCGCCGGCTTAAACAGGATGTAGAATATCCGCAGCGGACCACTCACGATCAATGTCGCCTGCAGCGGCTTGCGAATGGCCAGGATCTTGGGCGCCTGCTCGCCCAGCACGATGTGGAGGAAAGTAATAATCGAAAACGCAAGGAGGAACGAAATCGAAGTAATTAACGCGGGCGAGGTAATCCCGAGGAGCGCAAAAACCGGCTGCAGAATCTGCGCGAGAAACGGTTCACCGACCCAACCAAGACCGAGGCTCGCGAGCGTGATTCCGAGTTGGCAGGCCGACAAATATGCGTCGAGATCGCCTGCCACGGTTTGCGCCTTGGCCGCGCGGGTATTTCCCTCGTCCGCCAGTGTTTCGAGCTGGCTCATCCGAATTTTGACCAGGGCAAACTCCGCCGCGACGAAAAAACCGTTTAGAAAGACGAGCACGGCGATGGCGCCCAACTTGGCCAAGACCAGTTCAGGCGAATCCCAATGGTCAGTGACGCCCTCGGCGAGTGTCGCGAGGGCCAGAAAAGGTGAGGAAAAATTCATGGTGCGGATGCCAGGGAAGGCACCCGAGACCGGCCGTAGCGGCCAGCTACCAGCTCGACTTCGTCACCCCGGGAATGAGACCGGCGGAAGCGAGCTCGCGGAAGGTCAGGCGGGAAATCTTGAACCGGCGAATGAAAGCCCGGCGACGGCCGGTCACCTGGCAGCGATTGACCACACGGGTGGGGCTGGCGTCGCGCGGCAGTTGCGAAAGCCCGATGTAATCCTTCTTCGCCTTGAGCTCAGCGCGAAGCGCGGCGTATTTCTCCACCGTCTTGCGTTTGCGGTCGTTGCGATTGATCCACGAAGTCTTCGCCATAAGGAACGCGGAAGTTAGCGGGAAAACCCTGTTGCGCAACTGATTTCTCCCCGCTGCCACCCGGGATGAACGGGCCTATATCCGCGGCCTCGGCAAGAGTCCACCGGCCTTTGAAATTGTTCGCAGGAGCGCTCGCAGCGCTGGCGATTCATTGAGGACTCACGGCCGGGCCATCAAGATCCCAAATGGATCATGCCGGTGATCCATAGGCCGTGGCGAAGTAACGAGCTTTCTCGCTGCGACGACTTCGCCGGGATTGCTGACCCGGGTTGTTTAGGCCGATCGACTTCTCGGTAGCGGCGCGACCAGAGACGGCGTCCCCAGCTTCAAGGTTTCAAGCCATCGCATAGGTAATGAGACGCCTTCTAAGAATTTGGAAGGAATTGGCCGCGGGCGCGATTCGCGGCCAAGCATTCATTGACGTTACCGAATCAAAGTCCGAAGTAACAATATGATGGAAGATCGCATGCGGAACATCGAAGTGCGGATTCAGCAAGCACTCGGTCTTTCAGAAACCGAGCGGGCGAAGCTCTTGCAACTGGTCTCGACTCTTCGCGAGGAGGTTTCTGCTTTGGCACGGAGCCACGAGGAAGACGCGCGCAGCATCGCGCATTTTCTAGACGCCTCAACCCATGAGGCCAGCCGGATGACGAAGCAGCCTAAGCTGCTCGAAGCCGCCCGGCTCGGATTGACGGCATCGGTCGAGAATTTCGAGAGCTCCCATCCGAAGCTCTTCGCGACGGCCAACCAGGCGGCCGTCGTTCTGGCGAACATGGGGCTCTAACCTCGGGAGCCGCCGATTAGCCGGAGAGGTCGCCGGAAGCTAGCAACAGAGGGACGCGGAAATCCTTCATGTCCGCTCCGCTCTCGTTTTCCGCTTACTACAGCCTAATTTCCCGCTCCTCGTCCGAATGACTACTCTCCATTCGTCGTATCTTTGAACGCAATCCAAATGAACCAAGGAAGACAAAGCACCATGAATCAAACCATGAAAGAAGATAATAGGACGCAGCTCTCGGTGAAACCGATCCCGGAGGGAATGCATACGGTGACACCGCATCTGGTCTGTGCCGGCGCGACTGAGGCGATCGAATTCTACCAAAAGGCGTTTGGCGCCACCGAACTCTCCCGAGTGCCGGGCGAGAACGGGAAACTGATGCACGCCAGCGTGCGCATCGGCGATTCCGTCGTGATGCTGAACGAGGAGATGCCAGAATGGGGCGCCTTCGGCCCGAAATCTCTCAAGGGCTCGGCGGTAACGATCCATCTCTATGTTGAGAACGCGGACGCCGTCTTCGAGCAGGCAGTTGCCGCGGGCGCGAGAGTCACGATGCCACTCGACGACATGTTCTGGGGCGATCGCTATGGCAAGGTGGAAGACCCGTTCGGTCATCAGTGGTCAATCGGCACCCATGTGCGGGATGTGACTCCGGAGGAGATGCAAAAAGCGATGGAGCAAATGGGCTCCTGATGGCCGTCAATTTCGGCGTAGTTCGATGACGACGGTTTGACCAGTGAACGGAGAGTTGCGCCGGCTCTCGTGCGACTTTTCGACTCTCCTTAGGGTGGAACCGCGAGCGAAGCTTCGTAACTTAGAGGATGTTTCCGTTAGCGGGCAAGATTTTCCCGCCTGATGCCGAGGCGTTGCGTGCGACGCTGGAGGAGAGTTTGCGTCGGGTCGTGACGCCAGTCGGACCGATGGTGGCGTTGGAGGAGAAGAGTTATCCAGAGCTGGCCGCGATCCGCGTGACACTCGATGGCGCGAACGCGGGGGAGCGACCGCCGGCGCGTCCCGCGCCGGTCGGGACAGTCGAACCGGCCCTGCGGATCGCGCATTTCGAAATCAGCGCACGGCCGATTCTGGTGCATCAGGCGAAGGTCGAGCTGTCGTGCATTGCACGCGACGTGCAACTCGACCAGGCTCGCGACAAGGAGGGTAACGTGCTTCTGCTCTTGCGGGGCGCGGCCGAGGGAAACGTGACGGTCGCCGTCGCGCTGGCAGATCTCGAAGCGCTCGTCTTGGCGGGGGCGAGAGCGGAGGCGGACAAGCAAGGCGTGACGGTGGAGAGTGTGCGGATTGAGCTGCGGTCGCGCTCGGAACGCACGCTCGACGTGGTGGTACACGTCCGGGCGAGGAAGCTCTTTCTCAGCGCGGCAGTCAGGATCAGCGGCACCATGGCAATCGATGAGCAGTTGAACGCGTGCCTCTCCGGCCTCGAGTGCGCCGGGGAAGGAACGCTCGGGACGCTGGCCTGCGGATTCATCGCGCCGCACTTGCAGCGGTTCAATGGTCGCGAGCTTTCGCTCATGGCGCTGCCGCTCGGCGAAGTGAAGCTGCGTGACGTGCAGATCGCGGCCGATCGCAAATTGCGGATAACCGCGAAATTCGGGCGCGCGATTTAGTCATCCCGAACGCTGTCGAGCCGTAACGCAGCCCCGCTGGCGCGGGGCGAGGCCAGGCTTTTAAATCCCGTGGAGTAACCTGGAATCTTCGCCCTCCCAGATCGTCGAGTTGTTCCTGGTTAACGCGACGGGATCCTTCGCCTCCAGGGTACTCCGCTCGGTTGACAAAAATAATGCGGCTTGACCTGACCAAGCTGAGAGTGACGGAAGAACATGGCGACCCGACCTCCAAACTGGCCTGCCTAACACATGCTGATCAAGATTGGATTCGACATCGAATTTGAGCTCCGTGGCCCGACGCCGATGGTGCTAATGCTTTTCGTACATCCATCGCGCGAAAAGGATCTGCGTCGAGCTCAGGAGTTATGCGTCGAACCGGATCTCCCCATCTCGTATTACACCGACCTCTTCGGCAACCGCTGCGCGCGGCTCCTCGCGCCGGCCGGCAATCTGCGCCTCAACCTCGAGACACTGATCGAGGACAGCGGTGAACTCGATCTGCAATCGCCCAACGCGCTCCAGCATAAGATCGAGGATCTGCCTAACGACACCCTGGCTTTTCTCATGCCGAGCCGTTATTGCGAAGTGGACAAACTTTCCGACGCCGCGTGGAAGCTCTTTGCTGAGACGCCGCCCGGCTGGCCGCGGGTAAAGGCGATCTGCGAATGGGTGCACAATCACATCACCTTTGGTTATCACTTCGCCGACCCATCGAAATCGGCTTTTGATGTTTATACAAGCGGCGAGGGAGTTTGCCGCGATTTCAGTCACCTCGCCCTCACTTTCTGCCGCTGCATGAACATTCCGGCGCGTTATGTCACCGGTTACATGGGTGACATCGGCGTCCCAATTGTCCTGCCAATGGATTTCAGCGGCTGGTTTGAGGCTTACCTGGGCGATCGCTGGCATACCTTCGATGCGCGGCACAACGTGCCGCGCATCGGCCGCATCGTAATGGCGGTCGGACGGGACGCAGCCGATGTCGCCCTAACGACGAACTTCGGAAGTGCGACGCTCAAGAAGTTCTTCGTCATCAGCGACGAGATGCCTAACGACAAGGCCGCGATTTTGTAGGGCGACCGCTCCGGTTGCCTGATCCTCCCCAGGGCAGGCGGAGCGCCCGCCCTACAATTCCGCTACTGCTTGCTCAACCGGCGAAAGAGATACGCGCCGATGACGATGAAGAGCACATTCGGAAACCAGACGAGCAGCTCGGGATGGATCCTGGCATTGGCCCGCATTGTATCGGCGATGATGATGAAGAGAAAATAAAAGATCGCCACGATCAGGCCTGTGGCAAAGCCGACCGAGGTCTCGCGCCGGTGGGTGGTGATGCCTAAAGGCACGCCAATGAGCGCAAAGGCGATGCAGGAAAATGGGAAGGAAAAGCGTTTGTTTATTTCGGTCCGGGTCGCGCTCCGATCGCGGCGCGCACCAGACTTCAATTGCTCCATCAATTGCGCTAGGGAGAGCGAGGAACGCGTCGGCCGCTTTTTTTCCTTCTCGTAAAGTTCCTCCAGGCTGATCGGCAGCGTGCCCTCTGCGAGACTGATGCCATCGCGAATCCTGCGCAGATCGTAGGGATTTTTTGCGTCGCGTTCCTGGTAACGGGCGTCGTAAAGGTGCAGGAGAAGGCGTTTGTTAGGCAAATCAGTCTCCAGCATCCCGGTACGCGCATGTGTCACGCGGATCGGCAGCGAATGCTCATCCATCTGGAAGACGATGATGTTCTCCAGCTTATTGCCCTCCTTTTTTCCAACGTAAATTTTGCGCCCCGGAAACTGGTCGATCACCTGGTCGCCCCCGAAAAGCGCGATCGGGTTTTGCGTCGCGAGATCGAAGATGCTGCTGCGCAGTTTTTCTTGCGCGGCCGGGGCGACATCGACGTTCAACCAGAGACAAATCGCGGTGCAAATGACGGCGAGCAGGGCCAGCGGCACGCAGACCCGCGTCACGCTCACGCCATTGGAGCGGAGGGCGATCAACTCGTTATCCGCGGAAAGCCGGCCAAAGACGAGGAGAATCGCGGTCAGCAATCCCCAGGGAATCGTGAAGATGAGGGAGAAAGGCAGGACGTAGGCGATAAAGGTAAGAAGAAACTCCAGCGGTACATCGTGATTGACGAGGAGCGGGAGGAGTTTGCGAAAGATATTGCCGACCACGAGAACGAGGCTCAGCACCGCGATCGCGAAGAGCACGTTAACTATCAGCTCGCGGCCGACGAAGCGATCGATCAGTTTCATGGCAGCATTTGGACCTCTTGAAAGATCACCTGTCTTTCCTTCGGCTCGCTCTGGTTGTCCAGTCTTCAGTCGAGTTGGATATTGCTCGCCCTCGTGGACTCAGCCTGAAGGCGGCTACAGGTCCCACCGCGGTATTGCTGTTCTGGTTTGTTTCCCCTAGACCGCTTCTTCAAAGGACTGTGCGCGCGGTCGGCGCTAATCGCCAGTCCTGTTCCGATAGGCACGAGTGTGATGCGAGCCCGCCGCCGTCGCGGCAGAAGCCCTTGGGCGCTCGAAATTTCGCTAAGAGGGTAGACAAAAAAAATTATTCCAACGGCCTCGAAAAAAGGATTGCTTTTTTGTCATCGAACCCATAAGAGATGCAGCCAATTCGCCGCATACCCATCGGCATTCACTAGGATTAACATGAAAAACAACAACAAAGTCGTTGCCACTGATGCAGGTTCGCCCCAGCACTCGGACAACAAGGGGCCCAGCCGCCGCAGATTTCTTAGCCAGGTGGGTGCGGCTCTGGCTGGTGGCGCGGTCTTTGGTAAAGCCGCATTAGCCTCCGGCCAATCCAGCCCGGGCGTCATTGGGGATGGCACTGCCACCGAGACTAGCGTCGATCCGCGAGTGCGGCAGTCCTTTCTCATCCGCAAAGCAGCAGCCACTGCGGAGGCCCATATTCCGGTTCCGCCGCACACGACCAATGGCGATGAGCAGCGTTATAGCGACAAATCCGGCACCTACACCAAAGGCCTGCTTCAGGATGGCATCGGTCTCGTCAATCTTAACGCCTATGCCAGCTTCAAAAAAGCATTGAACAGTGGTCGGTTCGAGGATTGGGAAAACATCGTCATTGGCGGCACACGCACGCAAAACGGTCCGATGGGTTCCTACGCGTTTGCTTTGGAAGGCAGTGACGACGTTCAATTTGGCGACGCTCCTTCGCCGGCCAATCAAATCAATCAAATCGTAGTCCCGCCTGCCCCCGCACTCGCCAGTGAGGCCTACGGCACTGAGTTAGTAGAAATGTATTGGGCATCGCTGCTGCGTGACGTTTCTTTTAGCGACTACGCAACCGACTCCCTGGCCCACGCCGCGGCCGCGGAACTTTCGAGCATGCCGACCTACGCAGGTCCACGGAACAGTCGGGGCGAAGTCACGCCGAGGCTGCTCTTCCGGGGTCCCTATCCCGGTGAAACCGTCGGGCCTTACGTGTCCCAGTTTATGGTGCTCCCGACCTCGTTTGGCGCGCAGCCCCTCAGTCAACAAATGACAACTTACCTCAACGGCATCGATTACATGACCGATGCGGTCACCTTCCAGCAAGTGCAGAACGGGATTGACACCGGCCTTTCCGTCCAGATCGATCCGCAGCCGAGATTTCTCGATAACGGCCGCGACATGGGCGCCTTCACCCGCGTCGACGTGCTCTTCCAGGCCTACTTTGTCGCTTTCCTAGTCTGCTCCACCATGGGAGTCCCACGCAATCCCGGCAATCCGTATGTCGCCTCGACAAAACAAAATGGCTTCGGCACGTTCGGCGGACCCGACTACGCCGCGACAATTTGTGCAGTCGCCCGTCCTGCCCTCAATAGTGTCTGGTATCAAAAGTGGTTGCTCCACCTTCGCCACCGTCCGGAATCGGGCGGCGCGATCGCCCGGCAGATGTTAATCGGCAAGGGGAACACCCTCAAGGGTCACGTCAACGACAACGTGCTCAATTCCCAGGCCGTGCAGGAGAGCTTTAATAAATTTGGCGATTACTTCCTCGCGATGGCTTATCCGGAAGGCTCTCCCACCCATCCGGCTTACCCAACCGGCCACGGCACTGTCGCAGGAGCCTGCATCACCGCCCTGAAGTTCTTCTTTGACGGCAACTTCGTCATTCCAAATCCGATGGTCCCGACACCGGGCGGACTCTCGCTCGTCCCTTATACAGGGAACGACGCAGGCCAAATGACCGTTAATGGCGAGCTGAACAAACTGGCCCACAACGTCTCTTTCGGGCACGGCATCCTCGATGGCGTCCACTGGCGGAGTGACACCGACTCATCCATCCAGCTCGGCGAAGCAGTCGCGATCAGCATCCTGCAGGATCGGGCGCTGACTTATGCGGAACCGTTCACCGTAAACCTGACGAAGATCGACGGCACGATCGCGACCATCTCTAATCAATAGCTTGCGGCCGCAACGGCCCGGCGAAGAGTCGTCGTCGTAGTTTGCTTCCGACGGGAGCTTGCTAACTTGATCGCCGCATGCCGGACGGAATTTATGACGTGGCAATCATCGGCGGTGGACCGGCGGGGAGCACTGCGGCGACGCTCCTCGCCCGGGCGGGGCGACGCGTGATTATTTGCGAGCGGGAGAAATTTCCGCGCTTCCACATCGGCGAATCGCTCCTGCCGGTCAGCATGAAGACCTTCACCCGGCTCGGCGTGCACGAGAAATTCGAGCGCGCCGGCTTCCTCAAGAAATACGGCGGTGAAATGACCAGCGCCTGTTGCGATGTGGGCGTGAAGTTTTATTTCAAGGATGGTTTCCGCTCACAAACCGAATCCTCCTACCAGGTGCCGCGCGCCGAGTTCGACCAGGTGCTGCTCGACCATGCGGCCGAGAACGGAGCCGAGGTGCGCGAGCAAACCGCGGTCAAAGGCGTGGAGTTCTATGACGATCGGGTGGAGTTGAAGGTGCAATCAAAATCAATCGCCCCCGAAAAAATCACGGCCCGATATGTGATCGACGCGAGCGGCCGGCATTCGGTCCTGGGCAACCACTTCAAACTCAAAGAAACCTATCCCCACCTTCAGAAAATCTCGATCTTCGCCCACTATGAGGGGGTGGAACTTGAGGAGGGCCGGGATGCGGCCCTTACCCGAATGGTTCGCGCCGCCGATCGGTGGTTTTGGTACATTCCTTTGCCTAACGATCGTTCGAGCATCGGCATCGTCTGCGACACCGCGCTTTACAGGCAGGCGAAAAAATCGCCCGAAGAGTTCCTCGAACAATCACTCGCCGAGCAACCCTTCCTCGCCCGCCGCATGACCCACGCCCACCGCGTGACCCCGGCT
>Ga0268266_10003552_pt1 | contig 15474 bp, 10 predicted proteins | sample KBSS13metaG_FD_190356 | JGI IMG/M metagenome (GOLD analysis project Ga0268266, IMG submission 190356) | Switchgrass rhizosphere microbial communities from Kellogg Biological Station, Michigan, USA - KBS S1-3 metaG (SPAdes) (version 2) | ecosystem: Host-associated > Plants > Roots > Rhizosphere...
AGATCCCCCTGGTCATCAGCAACCGGAATTCGCCATTGCCGGTGCTGGACTCGACTCGGCTCCTGGCGTGGGCGGCGCTACGCAAAGCGATCGCAGCGCACGTTTAAGAAGAACGATTGATCTGTCGATAGAGGGCGCCGAGAGGCGCCCTTTTCTTTGCCATGCTGTTCGGCTCTAACCGTGAACGGCGTGATGAAGGCTGAGAGAACTTGTCGAGGCTATTTCTTGGCGGGTTGATTGGCGATGATCATGCTTGAGATTTTGGCGTATGTGGCGGCGGGGACAATGCCTTTGGTTTTGAGCTGAGTTTTGTTGGCATAGGGGCGGCCAGCAATGATTTTGCCGGAGTAGGCGTCGCCAATACCGGGGAGAGCTTTGAGTTGATCGGCAGAGGCGGTATTGATGTCGATCAAATCAGTTTTGGCCGTGGTCTGGGCAGATTTAGCGGAGGATTTCGCCGCAGTCTTGGCGGAAGAGGATTGTGCGGTGGCAGGGAGGACGCTGAGCAGGGAGCATGCGGTCAACCCAAGGATGAAGGTGGTAAAACGTCCGAGTCGCATATATATCTCCTTATTGCGAGAAGTTGATGCAAAGGTGTGCTTGGCGAGGGAGCGAGCCGAGGAGCGGAACCATGCTAATTGGTTGGGTCGGTCGAAAGGAAGAGCGACGGGCCACAAAAGAAGAAGGGGCGCTCGGGGCGCCCCCTTGGAGGTAAGGTTCAATTGACTAATTGAGACGCTGATCTTCGGTCCGACGCGAACCCTTGCGACGATCGAACTTGTCGGCCCGCCAGTCAGGTGCCCCGCTGCGGCGGTCACGGTTATTCATGCGACGATCAGGGATCTTGCGGGAGTCAGGCAGGACCACCATCGCCGTGGTGCTTGAGTCGAGCTTCATGGCTCCTTCTGCCATATCCGCTTTGCCAACAACATTGCCGCTGGTGAGCAGCCGGTCGAGTACTGGGATTCTGGCCCGCTGGCTCTCGATATAGTCGACGCCTTCGGCGGTCAGAGCGAAGTCCGAGTTGTCCGCCTTGGTAATGAATCCCTTTTTGGTGAGATACCAGGTGGTGAAGTCGAGGTAGTCGCGGGGGAACCCCATGCGATGTTCGATCTCAGCCAGGCTGACTTGCGGGTTGTAGGGATTCGACCGACGTTTGTAATACAGGACCGCGAGAACCGCGAGGCGACGGTTGAGCTCGCCCTGGACCTGGTCCATAAAATCGACAGTCTGCGAGAGCGGCACCTGGCGAACGGGCTCTTCACGCTCGTATTCGCGATCGTATTCGGAGCGGCGGTCTGGGTCGGAAAGGACGTCGTAGGCAGACTTCAGAAGGAAGAACTTCTCAGAGTCCCCCGTATCAGGGTTGTCGGGATGGAAGCGAGATGCGAGGTAGCGGTAGACACGATGAATGGTCTCGTAATCCGCGTGGGGACTGATCTGGAGGAATTCGTAGTAGTCCAACGACTGCGTCGCTTCTAGCATTGGGAAGACCTCTGAGAGTTTTGCTGCTCTTGATATGAGGAATCTTGCATTGGGGAAGAGACGGCAGCAATCACACGATATGGGTAGGCATGGACTTGCGTAACTAAAATCCAGAAGCCGAAGGAAAAACGGAGATTAAATTTGCGAGTAAAGCGAAACAGGATCAATGGTTTATGCAGGCGGTGGAATCTGGAAACGATATGAGTTGTAGGAGCGGTGGCGCTTTCGTGTGATGCGGCCTCGCCCATTGGAATTCACTGGGCAGTGGCGCACTCGCCCGCTTCGGGTAGCCTCGATATACTCAGCATTTGGCGCGCAAACTACGCGCGAGGGAGATGGTGTTTGTCCTTCAGCCGCCGCGGATTTCTGAAGTCGCTATCCAGAACCGCTCTTGTTTGCTCACTCGAAGACGTTTTGAGCCTGGCCCGGCCCCTGTCAGGACAAGCGGCTCAGAAGCCCAAGGGCAATTCTCGTCAGTCGTACGAGGCACCCACACGACCCGCTCCCAAGGGACCCGCATCGCCGGTGACTGGAACGCCGCTTGGTGTGAAGTTTGTGGATGTTGCGAAGGAAGCCGGGCTGAATGTCGAGATGATATTCGGCGGCGAGCACCGCAACAAGTACCTGCTGGAGACGACCGGATGCGGGGCAGCCTTCTTCGACTACGACCACGATGACTGGGTCGATATCTTCCTGGTGAATGGTTCGAGGCTGGAAGGTTTCCCAAAAGGAAAAGAACCCGTCTGCCGGCTGTTCAAGAACAATCGGGATGGAACGTTTACGGACGTGACGATCAAAGCGGGACTGGCGCGGTCTGGATGGGGACAGGCGTGCTGCGTCGGTGACTATAACAACGATGGATGGAACGATCTCTTCGTCAGCTATTACGGGCAGAATTCTCTTTTCCGGAACAATGGGAACGGTACGTTCACGGATGTGACGAAGGAGGCAGGGCTGATGCAGGACAGGCTGCGTTGGAATTCGGGCTGTACGTTTTTGGATTACGACAAGGACGGACACCTGGACCTGTTCGTGGGGAACTATATCGATCTGGACTTGAAAACGACTCCTCTACCAGAAGACGCCAACTGCACGTACAAGGGAATAACGGTGGCGTGCGGCCCTCCGGGGCTGGAGGGCGGGAAGAACATTCTGTATCGCAACAAGGGGAACGGAACGTTTGAGGATGTTAGCGAGAAGGCTGGAATGTGGGGGACGCTGGGGACGTACGCTCTGAGCTGCGCAGCGGCGGACCTGGACAATACCGGCTGGCCGAACATCTACGTTGCGAATGATTCAACGTCGGCCACGTATTACGTGAACCAGAAGGATGGAACATTCAAAGATCAGGCGATCGAGGCCGGTGTGGCGTATTCCCCGGATGGAAAGCCGCAGGCTGGGATGGGCGTGTCCGTCGGCGACTACAACCGCGACGGGATGCTGGACATAGTGAAAACAAACTTCGCGGGTGACACCGACTCCCTATATATGAATCTGGGAGATGGGTCATTCGACGATCGCACCTACCAGGCGGGGCTCGGCATCAACACCCGGCTGCTGGGTTGGGGTCTGAGTTTCATCGATATCGACAACGATGGGTGGCTCGACATCCTGGTCGCGAATGGGCACGTGTATCCCGAGGTGGATGGGACACAGGTAGATGCGGCGTATGCGGAACGCAAATATCTTTATCGCAATCTGCGACAGGGGCAGTTTGAAGATGTGAGTCTGGGTGGTGGGTCAGGAATCACGACAGATGCGAAGGCGCGCGGGTTTGCGGTAGGCGACTTCGATAATGACGGCGACTTGGATGCAGTGGTGAATTGCGTCAACGCAATTCCGCAACTCCTTCGTTGCGATTCGACGACGGGCAGAAATTGGGTGAAGATTCGGCTGGTTGGAACGAAATCGAATAAGACTGGAATCGGAGCGCGTATAAAGGTCACGGCTCAGACCGGAACTGGTTATGTCGGCGGTAAGAGCGTAGCGATGTTGACGCAGATTGAGGATGTGAAGTCGTGCAACGGTTATTATTCGGCTAGCGATCTGCGCATCCACTTCGGCCTGGGGGAGGCGAAGAAAGTGGATTTGGTGGAAATCCAGTGGCCATCCGGCGCGGTGGATACCTTGAGGAATCTTGATGTGAACCGACTTTACGTGGTGGAAGAGGGCGGGAAGATTCTAAAGAACGAGGCACTGGTACCGGCGAAGAAGAAAGCCTGAGATCCAGATGAGCCAAAATATGCGCGACGATGTAGTTCGAGTTGTCGAGACTTACATCGACGCGGTGCGACGCAACGACGCTGCAAGCCTTCCGCTTGATCCTGAGATCGTCTTCGAAGGCCCGCTCGGAAAGTACGAGGGAATCGAAGCATTTGTGCAGGGACTGGCGGATTTCGTACCGGTACTGAACGGCATCAAGGTGTTGCACATGACGGCGGACGACGACACGTGCGCAGCGGCGCTCGAACTCGATACGATATTCGGAGTGATTCCCTTCCTCGAATATTTCCACCTCAAGGATGGCGTGATCATTTCAATTCGGGCTTACTACGATCCGCGCCCAGTCTTGGCTGGTCTAGAGCGCAGAGCAACCAAATAGTTGCCTGTCAGAATAGGCGCGTGGAGCCCTTCTCGTGATCGAGGAGCCAGCGTTTGCGTTCGATGCCGCCGCCATAGCCCGTGAGAGAGCCGTTCGCGCCGATAACCCGGTGGCAGGGAACGATGACAGCGACTGGGTTGTCACCGTTGGCGGCACCCACAGCACGAACAGCGGTAGGGTGGCCGATGCGTTCCGCCAATTTGCCGTACGAGGTGGTTGTGCCACAAGGAATGTTGCGCAACTCGTTCCAGACCTTCCGCTGGAAAGGTGTGCCGCCAGTAGCGACGGGAATGTCGTCGATGGCCGTGAGTTCTCCCGCGAAATACCGAGAGATAGTTGACGAAAGCCCGTATGGATTTCGAGCAAGCTCGAACTGGAAGCCGTCCTTGCCGTAATGCAACTGCAATTGGCGCCGCACGACAGCTTCTTCCTCGGTGAAGAGAGCTACTCGGAGATTTCCTTCTCTGTCCGCCGCGATCATCATAGGGCCGATCGGGGTGGGGATGAGATCGGTTTCTAGCTGTATCGGCTCGAGCATTTTTTGTGGAGTTGTCGTTGGATTGTGCAGCACTCGAGTTGAATTTTCGCACAGATGAGCAGAGGGTTTTACATTGCGGTGACAACCGGACTGTCAACCGAGCTGTGCGAAATCTCGTCTTCTCGCATAGGCAGGTCTTAGAACGACGGCGAGAGCTGGTGGAGCGCAGAGTCTGTCACGCCTTCGGTTGGCCGGTCCGGCGACCATTCTGTTACTGACGATCGTGGCGGCGTGCGCGGACGGCCGGGTTGAGGCTCGCCCGAAGTGGAGGCGCGCGATCCCGAGCATCCGCGTCGTGTCACCGCAAAGTCTACGAGAAATACCGAACGACCCCGATGGCAGTGCGGGGGTCGGGCTGCGGAAGGATTCATCTCGGGCGAGTTGCACACGTGAGACTTCAGGTGTCCGCTATCAGCTGATGGAAAAGGGTGGCAAGGTTTGGCTGAGATACCTATGGGAAACGAAGGATCCTGACCGGGAACTGAACGGACGACATCGGTTCGGAGAAGCGCGGGAGGACCTATCTCTTCGAGCAACACGGGTAATTGGCTTGAGACGCGGATTTACCGGTACAGCAAGAAGAAGGTCTGAGAGATGGCGCCAGAGGGAGGGCGACGAGCCAGTGGGAAGCTCTCTCTCTCGGAGCGAATGCAAGAAGAAGTCGAGTCGATACAGGGGACATCGTGGTGGCTGAGAGGAATGACATGCCGAAGAGAGCAGTCGCCGAAGAGCCTGGACAAAAACGAATGTGATGTTGAACGGGGAGATTGAGCCTGGCCGAACCAGAACCGATTTGCAGATCAAGTTTAGATGGAGGATCGACGGTTCAGGCGTGTTGGGGAGATTGTTCAGAATCAACCGTTTGATGGAGAAAAGAGCCGATCTGGAAGCTGAGCTGGCCCATGCTGCTTCTCAATTTCCGCGCATCGCATGACCCAGATATTTGACATATCAAACAAATACGAAATCTGAACGTTTGCCATATACCTTGTTCGGCTTTACCCCGCACTGACTTGGGCTGGGAGGGTGGCGGCCGAGAATTGTACTCACCTCTCATATTCAGCTAAATCGCTTTATATGCTGGCTTTCGGCATTGAGAGTGGGGGCTCAAGAGCGCCGCATTTTCATCCGTGCTCGCCAAGTAAAGGTTTCCCCGTAATGTCATGTCGATTTGAGCCTTTTATTCAAACGTTTTCTGTCATTTCGCGTTGACAGAACGTTGCATTTTTAAGTAGTGTTGCGTTTGCTCCGGAGTCTCTAAATTTATTGCTCCCTATCTGTGTTCGGGAGGGGCGACGCTGGAAAGCGAACCTGTCAACGCGGCAGGCAAGCAGTACCATAGCCGACTAGCCAAAGTCGAAATGCCAGGCGGCAGAACCACCATAAGTTGAGAAAAGAACAACGGCATTACTTTTCAGGAGACCGCATGAACAGATTCCTTCGTACAGCACTTGTGCTGGCAGTATTTGCCTGCGCAAGTACGCTCCTCGTAGTGACGGCCAGCGCGCAATCGGTTTACGGATCGATTTTTGGCTCTGTGTCCGACAAGAGCGGGGCTGTCATTCCGAACGCTACGATTACCGTGACGGACGAAGCCAAAGGCACCGTCGTCACCGTTCAATCCAATGGTTCCGGTGACTACACTGTCCCGCACCTCATCTCTGGCGTGTACGACCTCAAGGTCGTAGCTCAGGGCTTCAGGCCTTTTGAGACGAAAGGCATTCAAGTCGCCGTAGACACGGCGCCACGTATCGATCCCACGCTTGAAGTCGGTTCAGACACTGGTACCACTGTAGAAGTCAACGCGGAGTCCGTGCCGCTGCTGAAGACGGAAAAGGCAGATGTAGCCACCGTATTCGACCAGCAGCAGGTATCGAGCCTTCCCGTTGGCGACCAGAATTTCACCAATCTTCAGCTTTTGCTTCCGGGCGCACAGCAACTTGGCTGGTCCCACGCGGCAACAGAAGACCCTCAGGGATCGAAGCAGATCCAGGTGGACGGCCAAGCCTTTGGCGGCACGGCTTTCGAACTGGACGGTACCGACAACCAGGATCCGATTCTGGGAATCATCGTCATCAACCCGGCGCTCGACGCTGTCACCGAGACGAAGATCACTACGCAGAATTTCGACGCTGAACTGGGCAAGGCTGTCTCGGCGGTCGTCACGGCGCAGACTCGTTCTGGAACGAATAAATTTCATGGCAGTGCTTATGACTTCCGCACGGGCAATGCCAACTACGCAAAGAATCCTTACAGCACGGCTCCGATTCCAGCCGGCCTAAAGAACCGCTACGGCGGATCCATAGGCGGCCGCGTGATCCGTGACAAAGCGTTCTTCTTCGGCAACTACGAAGCACAGCGGTCAAAGGTAGGAACGTCGAACGTTGTATCAGTTCCGACGCAGCACCTGATCAACTCCTGTCTTGGAACCGAAGCTCCCTATGCGGGAACAGTGGCAGGTTGCGACTTCAGCGAGTATGCAAATCTCGTGTCGACCAGAGCTGACAAGCAGCTTGTCTATGACAATCCGGACGCCACACACTCGAATCCGTTTCCAAACAATGTCATTCCGGCCGCGCGGCTTTCCGCTCCGGCGCTAGCGATTTTGACACTGATGAAACCATACGCGCCCAACAATGGCGCTTCACCGACAGATCAGACGTTTCTCTACAACAACTTCAGCGGCAGCGGTTCGGGTCTGTTCAATGCTGACCAGTGGACAGTACGCGGCGACTACACCCTGAACGAGAAGATGCACGCGTTCGGCCGATTCTCGCGCTTCACCGACACTCTCTCGGGCAAGGCAATGTTTGGCGATGCGGGTGGTGTGGGCTTCGGTACCGGCGGTCTCGCCGGCAGCTCGAAGGGAGCCAATGACAGCTTGGCGTCGGGCATGGACATCGCTATCAACCAGAACCTCCTCACTGATTTCCGGATCGGCTACTATCGCTATAACATCACCACCGCCAAATACGACCAGGGTGATGAATTCGCGACGCAGATTGGCATACCGAACATCAACGACGGCAGTTATTTCAAATCGGGCGCGCCTGGATTTGTTATTCCTGTTGGTATTGGTGGTAATAACGTGAACATCGGAGCCGGTCTGAACATCGGCCGTTGCAACTGCCCGCTGACTGAGAAGGAATCACAGCTGCAGTTCGTGAACAACTGGACCCGCGTACTGGGCGCACACACGGTCAAGGTAGGCGTTGATCTTCGTTTTGCGAACAACCTTCGCGTGCCGTCGGACACCGACCGTGCGGGCCAGTTTGATTTCGCAAGCGGACAAACCTCCAACCAGGGCGACCAGGGATCGGCATGGGGCAGCTTCGTGCTCGGTAATGTCAACCACTTCGGTCGTTACGTATCCGTCTCCACCGACGCAAAGGAAGCGCAGAAGCGTCTCTTCTTCTATGGACAGGACACATGGCGAGCGAACAAGAACCTGACCTTGAACCTTGGTCTGCGTTGGGAGCTCTATACGCCGGAAGCCGTTAACAAGGCCGGCAATGGCGCACTCCTCGACCTGAGAGATGGATACATGCACGTCGCCGGTATCGGTGGAGTGCCTCTCAATATGGGTTGGGAGACTCACAAGCCAAAAGGCCTCGCGCCGCGTGTTGGTCTCACATATCAAATCGATCCCAAGACCGTTTTACGTGCCGGCTATGGACGCAGCTTTGACCTCGGCGTTTTCGGCTCGATCTTCGGTCACGTCGTAACTCAAAACCTTCCTATCCTGGCCGCACAGAGCGTGCAGACAGGCTCAACCACGGTAGCCGCGTTCAACATGAGTGCAGGTCCGCCGGAAGCAACGCTTCCTGCGGTTCCTTCGAATGGACTCCTGCCCGCCCAGGGCTATTCGGTTAGCCCCAAGGCACGTCCTAACCCGCTCGAATTTCCAACGATCGATGCGTGGAATTTGAGCATTCAGCGCGCGCTTACGGCGTCAACAAGCCTCACGGTTGCCTATGTGGCAAACAAGGGCACGCACACGCTGGGCGATACAAACCAAAACAACACTAACCCGAACGAGTCCGCGCTGTTCTTGCCTGCAGCGTATAGCGTCACTGGACAAGCCCTCAACTGGGATCCTGCAGGTGCAGACGGAACGCTCACTCCCGGTTACTCTGGCGGCGTGAAGAACGGTGACTACCTGAAGCGGTATTACGGTGGCTCGCTCGCCGCTTGCCGTGACGCTGCTTACGCCACTCCAACGAGCCCCAATATCCAGCCGGGTATGTGCGGATGGAACCAAGGCATCAGCTACTACGGGGACGACCAGAACACGGAGTTCGATGCTCTTCAGGTCACCTTGTCGCAGCAAATGGCAAAGGGCCTGGCGTTCACTGCTAACTATCAATGGGCCAGTGCATATGGCGATCAGAACGGTTACTGGACCTGGGATCATCACGTGACCCACCTCCGGGACAGCAACGTGCGTCGGCAACAATTGACGGTATACGGCAGCTATGACCTTCCGTTTGGCAAGGGCAGGCAGTTCGCTACAAGCAGCCGAGCCGCGGACCTGCTACTCGGTGGATATCAGATCTCGGGAACGGCCAGCATTGCCAGCGGCTTGCCGTGGACGCCCGGGTATGACGACTTCAACGCAGGCGGAACAGGCAACCCACAAAACTGCCAATGGAACGTTGGCGGCACCGCAGCTCCGTGCCGTCCGAATGCCAGCGCGCACATGAAGACCAACCTGACTAGCTTCGATGCGACGAAGCACCAACGTACCTTCTTCACTGCACAACCTCGGCAGGGTGGAATCTTCTCGTTCCCCGGCCTCGACAAAATCGGCAATGCAGGCGCCAATACGTACTTTGGGCCATCGATCTGGACTTCGGATATGTCGGTTTCCAAGACCTTCTCGGTCTGGGAGAGCGTAGCCATCAAGTTCAGAGTGGACGCCTTCAACGCCTTCAACCACATCACCGCAGGACAGCCCAATAACGATGTCCTCGGCGGCGGCAGTGCAATCGAAGGCGACCCGGCCGGCAATATCACCGGTATGGGACAGGGATGCGATCAGCCGGATTCAAGCTGCGGCCCGCGCCACCTGCAACTCGCTCTTCGCGTTCAGTTCTAAGCGAAGGAGCAGCACCAACTCGGAGGGGAGCTTCGGCTCCCCTCTTTTTCTTGCATTGATGAGCGTGACGAGGTGCAGCCTTGTGCAGTCAAAAACTCTGTAAATCGATGGGAGTTAAACTGACTCCATCAGGTAAAAGATGAAGAACGCGATTCGAATTGCAGTATTTTGCTTTTGGCTTGCAGCGATTGGAGCACAAGCACAGGAAGGGACAGCAGCACCGCCCGGGAACGCGGATGCTACTTTCGAGTCTGCCAAGGAACTCGCCGGTAGAGGGCGTCTGGACCAGGCGATGGCTCAGCTGAACCAACTAGCAGCACAGACTCCAGAGGTTGCTGGTGTCGAGCGGCTGCGCGGGATGATTTTCTATCAGCGGCAGCAGTTTCAGCCGGCGATTGCAGCGTTTGCCAAGGCCGCAGAGCAGGATTCGAACGACCATGAGTCAGTCGAGATGCAAGGCGTCAGCCTGTTTCGGATGGGACGAATCCAGGAGGCATTGCCACTGCTGGAGAAGGCGCGTACCGGAGTTGAAGCAGCAAATGTGGATCCGAACTACGTGCTGGCGTTGTGCTACGCGGATATGCAGCGGTACGACGATGCGCGGCGTGAGTTTGCCAGCCAATATGGGTTCGAAGCGGATTCGGCGGAAGCGCATTTGCTGACAGGGCGTCTGTTTCTGCGAAGGGAGTTGCGCGACCCTGCAGGAGCGGAGGCAAGCAGGGCGCTGGCTTTGAATCCCTCCCTGCCTCTTGCGCACGAACTGCTCGGAGAGGTGGAACTGGCTCGTGGCGATACCGCAGGCGCGATTCGGGAGTTTGAGTCGGAGCGCAAGATCAATCCATTGAGTCCGGGCCTGTACGACCGGCTCGGAGACGCGTATCTCCGTAGCGGACAATACGCAGAAGCGCAGAAGGCTTTGAACAGGGCCGTGTTGCTGGAACCCGGTTCGACAGGGCCTTACATTCTGCTTGGGCAGACATTTCTAAAGCTGAAGCAGCCCATTCAGGCCCTGCACTATCTCGATCGCGCTGAGAAAATGGACCCGTCGAACTACATCACGCACAATCTGATGGGTCAGGCGTATAGGGCTACCGGGCAGATCGAAGATGCAAATCGCGAGTTCAAAATCGTGGTCGACCTGCAGCACCGCAACGATCCGAAGCCGGCGGAGAAGTAGAGAATGCCTTCGGGTTCATCCGGATTCGGCTGGGCAGCATGGGCGTTGGTTGCGATTGCGACTGTGGCTTCCAGTCAGAAGGCAACGAAGCCAACGGTAGACGCAGTCAAGCGCGCGGACGCGGCGTTTCGCGCTGGTTACGCGGCTCGTCAGTCAGGCAACCTGGAGGTTGCGCGAAGCAACTTTGCAGAGGTTGTTCGACTGCAGCCCCGGATTGCCGAGGGACATCAGGCGCTCGGCGCCGTGCTCGTGGAGATGGGAAGGCCGCTCGATGGAGCGAAGGAACTTGAAGCAGCCGCGAAGATCAAGCCCGGCGATCAGGGAATCGAGACGAACCTTGCTTTCGCGTATGCGCAGGTGGGAGATCGGAAAGCAATCGCCCATTTTCAGACAGCTGAAAGTCTGTCCCATCAGGCTGGAGGCGCGCCGCTGGATGCCTCCTTTTATGACGCGTACGGTAGGGCGCTTGCCTCTGCAAAAAAGCCTAAAGAAGCTGCCGTGCAATTCGTGGCGGAAGAATCGCTGACGGGCCCCCGCGCAGATATTGAGGATGCTCTTGGAACGCTTTATGCGCAGCAAAGCAAGTGGGAGGAGGCGCGTCCCAGGTTTGAACACGCTCTGGAATTAGATGGGGCATACGTACGGGCGCGAGTCCATCTCGCCATGGTTCAACGAATGCAGAAGGATTTGCAGGGCGCTTTGAATACCCTTGGCCCCGCAATTGGAATGGACCCACCCAATGCAGAAGTGTTGATGGAGGTGGGCCGAACCTTGGCGGCAGCCAGCAGGGACGAGGACGCCTTGCAGCAGTTTGACGCTGCTTTGAAAGCAGACCCGAGGACGCCGGGTGTGCAGCTTGAAATGGCAATGACACTGCAGCGGCTGGGCCGGCAGCAGGAGGCTGTGCCGTGGTTTCAGCAGGCGATTGAGCGGGAGCCAAAGAACGGGATGGCGCTGACGAATCTGGGGCTGGCCCTGACGCTGACGGGCAAGGGCAAGGATGCGCTGGAGTACTTAAAGCGCGCGCTTGCTGAGAATACGAAGGATCCGGTGATCTATAAGGATCTTGGAGTTTGCCACATTCAGCTCTCTGCGTTCGATGAGGCGATCGAGGACTTCAAGAAGGCTTTGGTGCTGGATCCTGACGATCCGCAGGTTCACTACGATCTCGGTCTGGCGTACAAGTTCAAGGACCGTACCGATGAGGCCGTGGCAGAGCTGAGCAAGGCCGGTCAGATGGATCCAAAGCTGCAGGATCCCCCCTATACGCTGGGCATCCTCTATATGCAATTGGGCAGGCTCGACGAAGCCGTGACTGAATTGCGAAAGGCGGTAGCGCTGCGGCCGGAGAATGGCGATGCTTGGGCGATTCTGGGAAGCACGCTGAAGCAAGCTTCGCGTCTGCCGGAAGCCGCAGAGGCGCTGAAGAGGGCAATTCCGCTACAGCCGGGACAGCCGGGGCCGCGCGTAACTCTGGCGGGAGTGTTGGCGGAGCAGGCAGGAAATCTGAGCCAGCAGTCTGATGCGGCGGAGTCGGCGGGAGATCATCAGAAAGCCGAGGGTCTTCGCGCGCAAATGAAACAGCTGCGCAGCGAGGCTAGCGACTATCGAAAAGAAGCGGCAGAGCTATCGCGTACCGCCGTGAGCCGGCAGCGTGCGAACTTTGCGCTGAACGCAGGGAATCAGCAGATGCTACGTGGAGATATTGCTGGTGCAATTTCCCGCTACCAGGAATCTGCCTCTGCAGACCCGACGTTTGCCGAGGCGCATAAGCAGCTCGCTATTGCGTATGAGCGGCAGGGGCGCGCGGATGAGGCGCGAGCAGAACGCGCAAAGGCGGCAGAGGCCGGCAAGACGCAGTAGAATTCTCCTTCACAACTTCTGCGGCATTGGAGCCCTCATGATGAATCGGGTCTCGCTCTCTGGTATCGTGTGCCGTTCTACGACCTATCGCCTTCTTGTGCTTTTGTTGATCCTTGCCGGCTGCGGAGTTGGGCTGGCGCAACAACGATGGACGGAGCAGCAGGCGAATGAGTGGTATGGAAAGCAGCCGTGGCCGGTGGGCGCGGACTTCTTGCCGTCGACAGCCATCAATGAGCTCGAGATGTTCCAGGCCGACACGTTTGATGAGGCGACGATCGATCGCGAGCTAGGATGGGCTGAAGCGGCGGGCATGAACACAATGCGCGTCTTCCTGCATAATCTCCTTTGGGAGCAGGATGCGAAGGGGTTCCAGCAGCGGATAGACCGGTTCCTGGCGATCTCGGCGAAGCATCACATCCGGCCGATGCTCGTGTTGTTCGATTCATGCTGGGATCCGAACCCTAAGCTCGGACCTCAGCATCCTCCCATTCCGGGAGTTCATAATTCCGGGTGGGTGCAGGCGCCTGGCGCAGCGATACTGTCGGATTCGTCGCTGTTTCCGAAGCTGGAGAAGTATGTTGAAGGTGTAGTCGGCGCATTTGGGAAGGACCAGCGCATCCTGGCGTGGGATTTGTGGAACGAGCCGGACAACGGAAATGATTCTTCGTATCTGCATGGAGAGCCGAAGAATAAGAACGAGATCATTGCGGGACTACTGCCACAGGTGTTTGCGTGGGCGCGTTCGGCGCATCCAACGCAGCCGCTGACGAGCGGGGTGTGGCACGGGGACTGGACGTCGACGGGTACGATGACGCCAGTGGGGAAGATTCAGATCGAGCAATCGGATGTGATCAGTTTTCACAACTACGGCTGGCCGGAGGACTTCGAGGCGCACGTGAAGATGCTGCTGCCGTATCACCGGCCAATCATCTGCACGGAGTACATGGCGCGGAATATAGGCAGCACGTTCGATACGATTCTCCCGATCGCGAAGAAATATCATGTGGGCGCGATTAACTGGGGACTGGTAGCGGGCAAGAGCCAGACGTGGGTTCCTTGGGACTCGTGGCAGCGGCCGTATGTATCGGATCAACCGGCTGTGTGGCAGCACGATGTTTTCAAAGCTGATGGGAAGCCTTATAGAGAGCGGGAGATTGAGGTGCTGCGGGAGATGACGAAAGGCAGCAATTAGCTTCCGGCTTCTTGCTCCAGCCTTGTTCTTACGGATTTAATACCCCGCGTGAACGCGCGTGTTTCTAGCTTGCGACGTGATCTTCTGACGGCCTATAGTCGGCGCATGGATTCGAAAAGTCGACGGTCATTTCTCAAGCAGGCTGCGATGCTTGGCGGAGCATTTTCGGCGAACAGCTTGTTTCAGCAGGCGCATGCGGCGGAGTTTTTGCGAGCGGGATCACGAATTGCCGGGGTCAGCCCAGAAGTTGCTGCGCAGAATGAAGACTACTGGAGCATCATCCAGCGCGCGTACTCGGTGAATCCCAATCTTATCAATCTGAACAACGGCGGGGTGTCGCCGGCGCCAATTGTGGTGCAGCAAGCAGTGGAGCGGTACAACGAGCTCGCTAACGAGGGGCCTTCGTACTACATGTGGCGAGTTATCGATCAGGGGCGCGAGCCTCTTCGAGAAAAGCTGGCGCTGCTTGCCGGGGCGAAACCGGAGGAGGTTGCGATCAACCGCAACTCTACGGAGTCGCTGAACACAATTATTTATGGGTTGGATTTCAAAGCCGGCGATGAGGTGATCGGGGCGAAGCAAGATTATCCCAACATGATCCAGGCATATCGTCAGAGGGCGATGCGCGATGGGATCGTTTACAAGCAAATCAGCTTCGATTTTCCGATTGAGAATGACGAGCAGATTGTGAAGACTTTCGAGGAGGCAATCACGCCGCGGACGAAACTAATTCACGTGACGCACATGATCAACTGGGTGGGCCAGACCATGCCCGTAGCAAAGATTGCCGACATGGCGCACGCGCATGGAATTGAGGTCCTGGTCGATGGGGCGCATTCATTCGGGCTCATGGATTTCAAGATCCCTGATCTGCACTGTGAGTATTTCGGCACCAGCCTCCACAAGTTTCTTTCCGCACCGATCGGAACGGGAATGATGTGGGTGCGCCAGGACAAGATCGAAAAGGTGTGGCCGCTGACCTGCAACGACAAGCCGCGGTCGGGCGATATCCGGAAGTTCGAGACTTTGGGGACGAGGAGCTTCCCGCTCGAGCAGGGGATCGGAGAAGCGATCAACTTCCATGAAGGGATCGGGGCAAAGCGGAAAGAAGAGCGAATCCGATATTTGAAGGACTACTGGGCTTCGCGCGTGCAGAACATCAAGAAGGTGAAACTGCACACGTCATTGAATGCAAAGTACTCCTGCGCTATTTGCGGCTTGAGCATTGACGGCTTGACCCCGGCGGAGCTGGAAGCCGAGCTGTTCAACAAGTACAAGATTCACGCGGTGGGAATTGTGTGGGAAAACATCAGCTGTGTGCGCGTGACGCCGCACGTATACACGCCCCTTGCCGACCTGGACAAGCTGGTGCGGGCGATCGAGACGATTGCGGCATGAGCCGGATTCAGCCACGCGGCTTCCAGCCGAGCCAGTCGAGGATCCATTGCCAGGTGTTTTCCAGGGTGTGCGGCGTGGGCGGCGATGGCAACGATGCGGTCGGAAAGCTGACGGACTTGCC
>Ga0268266_10003555_pt1 | contig 15458 bp, 15 predicted proteins | sample KBSS13metaG_FD_190356 | JGI IMG/M metagenome (GOLD analysis project Ga0268266, IMG submission 190356) | Switchgrass rhizosphere microbial communities from Kellogg Biological Station, Michigan, USA - KBS S1-3 metaG (SPAdes) (version 2) | ecosystem: Host-associated > Plants > Roots > Rhizosphere...
GTTGCGGGCTATCGATGCTCGCACGGCGCACCCGTGCGAGCATCGATAGCCCGCAACGTCGCATCAGCGCTCGCCATCAGAAGCCGTTGCGGACACTCGGAGGCCGGCGCTCCGGGCGGTGCTTCGTAGTAGGAAAGCCCTCGACAAATAGTCGAGGGACTCCACGACCGCAGGTGTGCGACGTACTTCCAACGCACAATGCCGGTCTCAGCGTCGAGAGCTACAACATCGTTTTGGGGCAGGCAGACATAAACGAGATCGCCCACCTTAAGCGGGGTGACCTCAAAGGCCACATTTTTGGTGGACGGCCAGTCGAGCTGATAGCTCCAGACCTGCTGGAGGTCATGCACATTGTCGGGAGTGATCTGATCCAGCGACGTGAAATGCGAACCGCCCGCATCACCGCCGTAGTAGCGCCAATCGGCGCCGGCGGGCCCCGCGCCACCGCTGCCCCCGGCGACACTACCGACACCGACGCCGCCCCCGGCAGTACCGACATCAGCCGCGACACTGCCGACACCAGCACCGCCCGCGGCGCTAGCGCCACCAGCCGCCGGCGCGGCAATCACCAACCCCGCCATAAGCAAAAAAATCGCGGCGCAGAGCAACCGGCCGCCGCGACGCCAACTCATGCCAACCCACGCCGCGCATGCGGAAACACAAAATACAGCCCCAGCAACACGAACAGTCCCAGTCGCGAGGCTAACGACCACCCGTCGAAGCCAATCTCCCACAGCGACCAAACCACCGTGTAGGCGATGATAGCCAGGTACACCCACATCCCCGCCCGCCGACCGCGCCACAACAGCACGGCAGCGACAATCAGCGCGATGCCCGTGATGACGTAGTAGAGCGAGCCGCCCAATACAGCAAGCTCAACACCGCCCCCCCCGAGAGCAACTCCCAGCAAAAAAAGCAGGATCGCAAAGATCCACGGAGCAGCCCAAACCGGTGCGAGCGACATTCAAGGCGCCTTGCCCGCTTCCGCGGGTGTTTCAGGGTTGGGAATATCGCGCGGGGCCAGGCGCGACAGGAATTTCCACTTGCCGTTCTCGCGGACAAACACGTCCTCGTACCGGCCCGCCAGGCGCGGCACGAGCTTGTTGTCCTCGGTGCGGCCGAAATTCGTCCAACGGGACGTCGCAGTCGCCCGGTCACCGTCCAGGTGAACGACGCAGTTCGTCATGAGGTGGAAGCTACGAACCTTGGTGGGATCGTGCGGCGGCATCGAGCCGAGGGATTTCCGCAACATCGCCAGGATTTCCGCTGGCCCGGTGGCCGTGCCGAAACTCCCGGTCCACGTACCCTTTTGCGCGAACAGTTGGGAGTAGCCCACCCAATCACCGGTATCGAGGCGTTGGCCGTATTCGATCAGGAGATCACGGATTGCGTCGGTGTCCTCCAGACTCCGCAGCCGCGATTCGAGCTGGTGCATCCGGGCCTCGAGGGCCGAGCTACCCGCCGAGTCCGCGGCATGACAACTCCCCCAGCCCGAAGCCGTCACAGCCCCCACCAACAGCACCGCTCCAAGGCGGCACCCCCTCGCAACAGCCAGCAGTCGCATTCACCCCCCTCCTCCGCGCCAGCAGGTCAAACTAGTGCGCGGGTCCCTCCAGAACTCCCGCCACTTTCAGGCGGATTTTGTAAACCGCATCGCACGCAGCGACGTAAAGCGTCTTGCCATCGTTAGCGCCGAACGCCACGTTGGTCGCGCAGATCTGTTTCTTTGGCTCGGCACCCAACACCGGCAGGTTGATGGTGCCGAGGAGCTTTCCCTGCGCAGACGTGACGCGCACGAGCCCCGGGCCCGCACCACCGGTGGAATAGATATTCCCGCGAGTATCCACACGCATGCCGTCCCCGATACCCACGCCTTCGGTAAATAACGAGCCCTCGCCCAGGGTGTCATCCGGCTTGACGGCATAACGCATCATTTTCTTGAACGCTGAAAGATAGAGGAACTTCTCGTCTGCGGAGAGCGTAATGCCGTTGGGAATCCCTCCAAGCTGCTGCTGCGAGAGCAGCCGGGTGGTCTTGCCATCCTTGATCAGCCAGACGCCGTCCTCCATCTCCTTCTGCGGGCTCTTCATCGCGCCACGCAGGCCGAAATCATTGTCCGTGAGATACACCGCGCCGTCGGACTTGATGGAGATGTCATTGGGGCCGTTGAAACGCTTGCCTTCACCACCACTGGAGAGGACCGTGTGCTGGCCGTCTTTCTCCAACCGCATGACCTCGCGATCGTCATCGGCGCACCACAGAATCCGCCCCTGTGGATCCACTCCCGAGCAGGAAGGCCCGATGAGCAGAACATGCGAGCGACCGGCCCGGGTCTGCGCCCCCACGTTATCGACATCCTCACCGGTGTACCCGGCCTTCTCCATGAACACGGACACCGTGTTGTCAGGCGTGATCTTGTAGAGCACGTTGTCCAATAGGCCGCCGACCAGGAGGAAACCGCTTCCCTTGCCGTCGCGCACCCAGGTCGTGCCCTCGTTCAGCCCGAAGCCGGTCGCAACGAGCTCGACCTTGGCGTCCGGCGCGATGAGCTCATCGAGACCCGGATCCTCACGCGTAATGCTGGCCGGCCGTGGCTGCGGAGCGGGCCCGTCCCCTCGCATCGACGGCTCGGCGGCCCTTAAAACGCCCACACCCGCGAGCACCGAAATCGAGCCCACCAGGACGGTCAGGAAGCGCTGCATGTCGAGGTCCCTTCAGTAGAAGTCGCGGCGTACCCTCAGGAAAAACTCACGCGGCGGCGCGACGTTCGAGGACACGTTGACCGCCCCGCCGTTGAAGAGCTGATAGTAATAGAATTTGTTCGTGATGTTGGTGACTGAGGCCACCGCCGTCCATTTGCTGTCACTCGGCGCGTAGGTAATCTGCCCATTGAAAATCGAATAGGCTTTGACCACGTAGTTCGGATCGACCGGCTGCGTGGTCGAGGGGTTGAAGGTCTGGTCGCTCTGGAAGTTCCAGTCGATGCGTGGCGTGAGCGTGCTGTTGGCGAAGAACGGCAGGCTGTACTGCACGCCACCGGAGAAGTTCCAACGCGGCTGCTGCAGATTGCCCGGGGCGATGTAGCCCGGTTGGCCCGGCGTGGTGACGCTCGACTTGAAATTGTTGTACCCGCCGCTGAAATTCACCAGCAGCCGGTCCACCGGCTTGCCCGTGAACTCGAACTCCATGCCGTCCACCTTCGCAGGCCGCGCCGAAGTGATGAACCACGGCACGGACGACTGGCTCGGATAGCCGTAGCAAGCCTGTTGCGTGGGTACCCAGGTGGGCGTCCCGGGCTGCCCCAGACACTGGTAGCCCACCTCCGTAATCAGGCGCTTGCTGTAATCGCTGTGGAAGACATCGATGTTGAAACGCAGGCGGTGGTCGAGCCACTCGTTCTTCAAGCCCAGCTCGTAGGCTGTCAGAGTCTCTGCCGGAATCGGCGAGAGTTGCTGCGCCGTGTTCACGATGGTCGTGATCCCCGGCGGGCGCGAGCCCGTGGAGACCGAGAAGTAAGCCATCGTGTCCGGCACGATCTGGTAGCTGGTGGAGGCAAGCCAGTCGATCCGATGCTCGTCCGCCGTGAAGGGCGTCGGAATGACCAGCAGTCCCGGGTGATCGAAATGGTAGGTCAGCTCGTTGTGGCTGTAGCGCAAGCCCCCGGAGACGTGCCAGTCGTCGGTTATCTTGAAGTCCACGTGCCCGAACGCCGAGGTCGTGTGTTTGATCGCGGTGTCGGTCTCGTAGAAGTTGTCGGCAATGTAGCCGATCGTGCCGTTCGATTCGGCATGCGAGGTGAGATAGTAGGCGCCCGTGACCCAGTTCAGGCGATCGGCCAGCGACAAGCCGTTGACGCGCAGCTCACCCGTGTACTGCTTTACCGGTTGGACGATATAGGTCTCGACGTAACCGAGCGGTGACTCGTCGCCACTTTGCATGACGGTGTCACTGTAGTCGCTGTAGGAGAAGATGCCCTTCGCGTGGATCTTGCTCGTGATGTCGTAGTCCAGCTTCAACCAGGTGTTGAGCGCATCCATCTTGGACGCATTGGGATAGCAGAACCCGTTCGGAATCGGGATATAAGGCGCCTGCTGCACGACGTCCCCGCCGAAGGACGGGCGGCAGAAGGTCGAATAGCTGGAGTAAGGATGCCCGGCCGGCGGCAGGAAGCGGTTGTCGTACTGGATGCCGAACAGCTTCTGGATCTCGGTGTTGTAAACCTGTACCAGCGCGTTGGGGTTGGGATACGGGTTCGTGACCCTGACCAGCAGCTCCGGGGAGTCCTGGTCGTCATTCTTCGCGTAGCTGATCGCCCAGTTCGCCTCGAACGGCCCGCCGGGCGCGTAGCGCAACATCAGCTTGATGGAGGAGTCATTGGTGCCGCCCTCCTCCCCGATCTTACAGCCGCGCTGGTAGGAGCCGGGCGAGCTCAGCGGCAGGGTGCCCGCCAGTTGCGGGGTCCCCTGCGCCTGCATCTGGCAGGTGAAATCCAACAGGTCGACGAAGCCGTCCTGGTGCTCGACGCTGCCGGAGATGCGCATGAACAGGTCCGGCATGAGCTTGGTGTCGAAGGCGGCGTCGACCTGGATCTTGTTGAACGAGCCGTAGGTGCCTTCGATGTAGCCGGTGTCGTCCCCCTTGGGTGTTTTCGAGTACAGGGCAATGGAACCACCGATACTGGCGTTGCCCTCCAGGGTGCCCTGCGGGCCGCGCTTGACTTCCACGCGATCGATGTCCGCAAGGTTCAAGGCCGCGCCGACCACCGTGCTGTGGTAAACATCGTCGATGTAGATGCCGACCGCCGGCTCGCGGGCGTAGCTGGCGTCGTTCTCGACGACACCGCGCATCACGATGGTGGGCGCCCCACCCTCATCAGCATCACCAGGATGGGTATATAAGTTCGGGACCAACGCGCCGAGGCTCGTCACGTTGGTGACATTCGCGGACTTGAGCTGGTCGGTAGTGACCGCCGTGATGGCTAGAGGCGTGGTCTGCAAGTTTTCCCGGGTGTAGCGCGCCGTGACGGTGACTTCCGAGAGTCCTTCGTTACGCGACTCGCTCGAGTCGGCCGACGCCTGGGGCGCACTCTGCGCCGCCGCGACCGTCGACAACACGAGGAATGCCCCGGCCAGTGGCAACAAAGAATTGGTCATCGCCCTCCCCCTTTCACAACAGACGAAATCTCGACACCCCAATGCTTCTCCAGCGCACGCACCAACTCGCTCACACTGCTGCCGCCGGGAATCTCGCGCTGCGTGCGCTGCCACAACGCCTGGTTCGCCGCTGACAACGGCACCTCCAGGTTGTGGTCCCGCGCGATCCGCAGCGCGATATCGATGTCCTTCACCATGAGATCGAGCTTGAAAGGATCATCGAAGCGACGCGTCAGGATGCGCTGGCCGATGTGGGTGCGGCTGATCCAGGACATCCCGGTGGAAACGTTCAGCACATCGACCATCACCGCGGGATCCAGGCCATGACTGCGGCCGATGGCCAGCCCCTCGGTGGTGGCCAGGAAAGTGACGGCCGTGATCAGGTTGTTGATCGACTTCATGGCGTGACCGGAGCCGACTCCCCCGAGGTGGAAGATCGACTTCCCGAGCACCTGTAGGACCGGGCGGACACGCTCCACCGCGACCGGCTCACCGCCCACCATGAACACCAACTCGGCCTTTTCGGCGCCCATCTGGGCACCCGACACCGGCGCATCGACCATACCGATACCGGCCTCGGCCAGGCGCGTGGCAGTCTTGCGCGTGTACCAGGGCTCCGACGACGAGGTGTCGAGTAACAGGGCGCCGCTGGAAAATCCGGCGGACAGGCCGTCCGCCCCGAACACGACGGACTCGACTTCGCGCCCGTGGGGTAGCATGGTGATGACGATGTCCGAGGCGGCGGCAACGGCTCGTGGAGAAGCGACGATCGTGGCCCCTGGGGCGCGCGTGCGCAGCCGCTCGAGCGCCTTCGGATCGACGTCGTAGGCGGTCAACGGATAACCGGCCGGCGGCAAATGGCTCGCCATGGGCAAGCCCATGACGCCCAGACCGACGAACCCTATTCGTGGCTTGGACACATACCCCCTTCCTCGCGCATTCACTGCGCGTATGGTCGATGAGGAGGGTAGCAGCGCCACCAGGAACGATTCGCGTAAGCAGCTTTCGCGAATAGCAAATGTTGATTTGACGCACAATCCCTCGCGCTTCGGACGCGCACATGGCGTAACCGGGCACCGCTCCCGATTCAACACAGGACAACATCTGCATGAAAGTCGCGTTCATCGGCGTAGGCACCATGGGCAAGCCCATGGCCGCCAACCTCGTCAAGGGGGGGCACCAGGTCCGGGTCTTCGATTCCAACACCGCGGTGGCGGCGAAAGTGGCGACGGAAATCGGCGCGACCGCCGGCACGCAGCTCGAAGAGCTCGGCGACGTGGACTTCGTTGTCACGATGCTGCCCGACGGAAAGGTCGTGCGCGCGGTGACGCTGGATGAAGGCGGCATCGCCGCCTGCGCACGCGGCGGCACGATCATGATCGACATGAGCTCGAGTCAGCCCATGATCACGCGCGAGACCGGCGCCGCACTGGCTGCGAAAGGCATTACCCTGATCGATGCGCCGGTCTCGGGTGGCGCCGAGCGCGCCATCACAGGCACCCTGACAATCATGATCGGGGGCAACGACCCGGCCGCCATCGCCACAGCCAGGCCCGTCCTGTCCTGCATGGGTAAAACACTCTTCGAGGTGGGCCAGCTCGGCTCGGGACACGCCGCCAAGGCACTCAACAACGTGGTGGCCGCCGGCAATTACGGGGTACTTACGGAGGCATTACTGGTCGCCGCGCGCTACGGTATCGACCGGGAGACATTGGTGGACATCATCAATGTCTCCACCGGGCAGTCCTTCATTTCCTCGGTCGTCATGAAGAAATTCGTCGTCCCGCAAACGTACAACACCGGGTTCAAGATCGGCCTGCTCGCCAAGGATGCGAACATCGCCGCGGATTTGAGTGCCGGCCTCGGCTGCGCGACGCCCTTCATCAACCTGACGGACGCGCACTGGGCGCAGGCGCGCGATGCGCTGGGTGCCACCGAAGACCATTCGAAAGCGATTCAAGTGTGGGGCAAGAACGGAGCATCCCGATGAGTGACAATCAAGAAGCCTTCGCCCGCGGCCTGGCGTTGCGCCGCGCGATGTTTGGTGTGGCCGGCGCGGACCAGGCGGTCGAGTCGGCGAGTGAGTTTTCCAAGCCCCTGCAGGAGATGGTCACCCGCTTCTGCTTCGGCGAGGTCTGGCAAAGACCCGGCCTCGACCGCAAGACCCGCAGCCTCATTACCCTGTCCCTGCTCATCGGCAGCGGCCGCTTCCCGCAGTTTCCGGCACATGTCCGTGGCGCGCTGGCCAACGGCGTCTCGGCAGAGGAGCTGCGCGAGCTGGTCCTGCATGCGCAACTGTACTGCGGCATTCCGGCCGCCGTGGAGGCTACCGCCCTGTGCGAATCGGTTATCGGTAAATAAGCCGCTCCCCCTGAAGGCGAAGGATGCGCTACTCTGAAGCCTTCCGGCTTGGCCGGTGGCCGCACGTGAGTGCGCGCAGATGAGAGGGGGCGGCATGAATACGATCATCAATATCAGCGCATTTTTGCGCGTGGCCCGACTGGGCAGCTTCTCCGCTGCAGCCCGCGAGTTGAAGGCCGTCACTTCGGTGGTGACCAAGCGGATCTCGCAACTCGAGAACGAGGTCGGCACCAAGTTGATCAACCGCTCGACCCGCGGCCTGGCGCTGACCGCGGCGGGCGAGCGCTACATGCCGCACTTCGTGCGCCTGGTCGCCGCCTACGATGAAGTGTTCAACGGGGTGGGCACGAATACCCGGCGTCTCGAAGGCTTCGTGCGCATCATCACTCCGCCGACCATCACCTCGATGTTCCTCGGCACCATGTTCACCAACTTCCAACTGCAGAATCCGCGGGTGGACATGGAGGTGATCCTGATGGAGCGCTCCATCAATCCGCTCGAGGAAGGTTTCGACCTGGCGCTCGGCGCCTGGCCGATCTCCTATCCGAACGTCATCGACGTCCCGCTGTGCCGTTATGAGTTGGTTACGGTGTGCTCACCGTCCTATCTGCGGGGCAAGGACCAGCCCACCCATCCGACGGAGCTCGTCGACCACCAGTGCCTGACGACCTCCCTGTTCCGCACCACCTGGGGATTCACCCACGCCCGCGGCTCCATGACCGTGGAGGTGCACTCCAGGATGCAATCGAGCGATAGCCGCATGGTACGCGACGCCGCGCGCATGGGAATGGGCATCACCATCCTGCCGCGCCTGCTGGTCGACGAAGACCTGCGCGCCGGCGCGCTCGTCCAGTTGCTGGAAGACTTCCCCGTCACGGCCTACTGGGTCAAGATGTTGGTTCCGCGGATCAAGATGAACCGACCGGCCGTGAGCGCGTTGGTGAATTTCCTCAAGGACAGCACGCACGCGGCGGAGTTAGCCAAAGCCGCGGGGTAGCCCACCGTGAATATCCACCATAGCCCCCACGGGGATATCGATACCCCACGACAGTCCCTGTCAGACTTCGTGTTGGATGCAGGTCGCGGACAGGCACCAGCGCCGGCACTCGTCGATGGTGTCACGGGCCGGGTCGTCACTTACGGGGAGCTGCGCGAGCAGGTCCGCCGCACCGCTGCAGGGCTGGCCGCGCGAGGGGTTCGTAAGGGTGACGTCATAGCGCTGTGGTCACCGAACTCCCCCGAGTTTGCAATCGCGTTTCACGGCGGCGTGCGTGCCGGTGCGACGGTAACTCCAGCAAATACTGGATACACGGCGCACGAACTGGCCCACCAGCTCAGGGACGCCGGCGCGAAAATGCTCATCACGACGGCCGCACTCGCGGATAAAGCGCACGCGGCGATCGCTGAATCGGGTCGCGTCATCGAGCTGGTCACCACAGACGCAGCCCCTGGACTCCCGTCGCTTGCGGCGATCGGACGCGACGCGCCTGCACCGTCGATCACTATCGACCCGCTGACTGACGTCGTGGCGTTACCGTACTCCTCGGGAACCACCGGACTTCCCAAGGGCGTGATGCTGACACACGCCAATCTCGTTGCGAACATCCTGCAGATCGAAGCTGCCGAGTCTACCCGGCCGCACGCATTGGTCGGCGCGCTGCCGTTCTTCCATATCTACGGCCTGGTCGTGATCCTGAACTTCGGTCTGCGGGTTGGTGCGGCGGTGGTCACCCTGCCGCGCTTCGATCTCGAGCGGTTTCTCGGGGTCTTGCAGAGCTGGCGCATCGAGCTCGTTCACATCGTACCGCCGATCGGGCTGGCGCTCGCCCGACAGCCGTGCGTGGACAACTTCGACCTGCACAACCTCCGGACCCTGTTTTTCGGGGCGGCGCCACTGAGCCCGAGCGTGAGCGAGGAGCTGCGACGGCGGCTGAAGATCGAGGTCAGACAAGGTTATGGCATGACCGAGACGAGCCCCGTCACGCACTACCAGGACTGCGTCAGCACCGTGCGACCGCGATCCGTCGGGCGCCTGGTCCCCTCGACACAATGCCGGATCGTCGATGTGGAATCAGAACGAGACGCGACGATAGACCAACCCGGCGAGGTCTGGATACGCGGCCCGCAGGTCATGAAGGGTTATCTCAACAACCCGGAAGCGACGGCACGCATGATCGACAATGAGGGCTGGCTGCGCACCGGCGATATCGGGACCGTCGACTGTGACGGCTACCTGACCATCGTCGACCGCCTCAAGGAACTCATCAAGGTCAAGGGCTTTCAAGTAGCGCCCGCGGAGCTCGAAGATCTCCTGTTAAGACACCCGCGGATCGCTGATGTCGCCGTCATCCCGGTGCCACACGAGGAATGCGGCGAGGTCCCGAAGGCCATCGTGGTCCGACGCGGGGAGCTCACCGAGGCCGAGGTGATCGAGTTCATACATCCGCAAGTCGCGCACTACAAGCGGCTGCACCACGTCGAATTCATCGACGCGATCCCCAAGTCCGCGTCCGGGAAGATCCTGCGCCGGGTGCTGGTAGCCCGCGAGCGCAGCTCGACACCTTCCTAAACCAACCCCGACGCTATCGCCCGCAAAACCGCTTTCGTCCGGTCAGTCACGCCGAGCTTGGAAAAGATGCTCGAAACGTGGTTTTTCACGGTGCCCTCACGAAGTGCCAATGCCGCGGCGATCTCGCGGTTGCCGATCCCACTGGCCATCAGCCGCAGAATTTCCAACTCGCGCTCGGTCAACGCGTCGAGCACGCCAGGTACGTCGCTCTCCTGGGAGTTGGACTTGCGGATGCCCTCGCGGGCAATGTCGGAAACGAGCGGCGCATAGAGGTAGGTCCCTCCCCCGGCGACGGCATGCAGCGCCTCGAGCAGAGTTTCAGGAGAGGCCCCCTTCAACAGGTAACCTCGAGCCCCGGCCTTGACCCCCTGTATGAGCGCGCTATCGTCTTCGAAGGTCGTCAACAACAGGGTCGGCGGCAGGTTGCCTCGAGAGGCCAGGGTCTCCACGACCTGGACTCCGTTGAGCTTGGGCATCCGCACGTCGAGCAGCAGGACATCGGGCTTGCTCGAGGCGATGACAGCGAGGGCAGCCTCACCGTCCCCAGCCTCGGCGGCGACCTCGATACCACCCAGAAGCTCCAACAGGGCTTTGAGACCGCGTCGCACCAACTCCTGATCATCGACCAGGCAAACGCGGATCAAGCGGTGCCTCCAGGCGATGGTAGGGTTCCTTCAACGGTAAAGCCTCCATCCGCCGCGCTGGCGACGGACAGACTGCCACCGAGCATCTCGAATCTCTCACGCATCCCAGCCAGTCCATTCCCGATTGAAAACGTGCCGCCACCGTGCCCATCGTCGTGAGCCGTGATCACGACCGCATTGGGCCCGCTCTGCAAATCGATAACCAACTCCGTGCCGTGCGAATGACGGAGCGCATTGGTGATGACTTCCTGAACGCACCGGACGATGGTTTCGGCCCGCGCCGGATCTGACACCGTGAGGTCGGGAGGAATCCGCAAAACGACCCGCAACCCCTCGGCGCCGTCCGCCAGCTTCTGCAGCGCCGCCTTCAGATCCGCCGGCTGCACGCGAAAGCGGCTGACCACCGATCGCACCTGGTCGAGGAGCTCGCCGGCAGCGTTACGCGCGAACCCCACATGTTCGGCTGCCGCCCCGTTCGTCAGCTTACCCGCCACATCGAGATGGATCGTGAGCGTCGTGAGCGTGTGCCCCATGATGTCATGCAGATCACGCGCAATGCGCAACCGCTCCGCCAGTCGCGCGCTTTCATCCAGGATCGCCTGGTTTGCGCGCAGCTCGGTGTTGGCACTGGCGAGCTCATCGCGGGCGGCCGTCTCACTGCGCGCCAGTTGCCCCGCGCAGAGTGCGAAGAACTGGAAACCAGCGCAACTGATCAGCACCATGACCCACATGGCGTGCGTCTCGACCTTGCACGGAACCAGGGCGAGAGCGATTACCTGCGCAATCGTCACGACGAGCGCCGGACGGAAATCCAGGAGCAGCGCGCACTGCCAACCGACGATGACGAGCAGGCACGAGACGATGAAGCTCGGATACAGCCAGACCAGGGCGAGTCCACTCAAGGTTTGTGCCGTGAGCAACCACGCGTCGCGGCGGGTCATCTGCGTCGAACGCTCGCCGGCCATGAGCCCATAGGCCACTATGAAAACAACATACGCCGCGGTCCACTTCAGCGCCCAATCGGGAGTCTTCGCCAGCAGTGCCGGCTCGAACCACGCGGAGTAGACCGCCCGGATCCCCGCGGCGGCGATCATTGCACCGCCTGCGAAGCGCAGATACCTGTTGCGACGTGCCAGTTGATCCATGCGGATCGAGTGTAGTCGAGCCGCAGGAAGCCTGTCGCATGACTGGGGTCATGGGTCGCGTCCATGACCCCGGCTACTTACGGCCGCGGTGGGGCGCAACCCACACTGGTGCCGTCCAGGTTCAACACACACTATTTTGGAGAGACGCATGAAAGCTTTGCTGATGGGACTCGCGATCGGGATAGTGACGATGACTCAGGCGGTGCAGTCGGTCGAAGCACCGAAATCCGCGCCGCAGGCAGCAGTAGCCGAGGCACCCGCCGTGCCCGTGACGCCCGCACAGGCGTCGTTCGACCGGCTGAAGACGCTCTTTGGCCGCTGGGAAGCACCCTTGGGGAACGGCAAGACGATCGTGGACACTTTCCAGCCGTTCGCCTTCGGTTCGGCGATCCTCGCCGAGGAATGGGTCGGTGGAGAGCAGGTCACCTCAACCGTGTTCTACGTGGTCGGCACGGAGCTCCGGGCGGACCACTATTGCGACTACGGGAATCAGCCCCGCTATGTCGCCCAGCCCTCCGACGATCCCAACATCATCGACCTGGCGATGCGCGACGTCACCAATCTCGATACGCACCCGCGCCACTTTCACGCCACGACGTGGCACCTGCTGGATGCAACCCACATGACGCAGGACTGGCAGGTCGAGGGCGGCCCGAAAGCCAGCGGAAGCGTGCACCTCGACTTCGTGCGACACGACAACGAGCCGGCGTGAGCCCGGCCAAGGGCCGCGGCCGTGCACAGTCCACAGCCGCGGCTCAACAGTATTTTCAAAAGGCCACGAACCCGACATACTCCCCATCTGAATCAGGGAGTTACATATGGACCTGGAAGCACCCCGGAGCCCCCGCCCGTACCTCGGCATCGTGGCGGCGATCGCCCTCTGCTCTTGTGGCGGAGGGGGCGGTGGCGGCGACTCGACCAGCGGCAACCCGTCCCAGTCGGGCAGTGGCGGCAACGCGAACGTCTGGACGCCGGGGGTCTTCAAGCCGTCCGCGAACTTCCAGGCGCAATGCGCCGCGCCCCGCAGCGGCACCGACCCGGTGACAGGCAAAGCCTACCCGGATGTGAAGGGCTCGACCCTCGCCGAGAACAACTGGCTGCGCTCCTGGACGAACGAGCTCTACCTCTGGTACGACGAGGTGGCGGACCTGGACCCGTCTGTCTACGCAACGGCCGACTACTTCAACAAGTTGAAGACGACCCAGACCGACTCCGCGGGCCAGGCGAAAGACAAGTTTCACTTCACCTACACGACATCGACCTGGGAGACCCTCGAGAGCACCGACGTGCAGGTCGGTTACGGTGTCCAGTGGGTCCTCGTGTCGGCCACACCGCCACGGCAACTCCTCATCGCTTACACGATCCCCAACACGCCGGCGACCGCTGCCAATCTGGCCCGCGGCGCGGAGATCCTGACTATCGATGGCGTGGACGTGATCAACGCGGGCGACCAGGCGAGTGTCAATACGCTCAACAGTGGGATCTCACCCGGCAAGGTTGGCGAATCGCACACGTTCACGGTACGCGATCTCAACGCGAGCACGACGCGCACCGTGACGATGACGGCACAGAGCGTGACCGAGAACCCGGTTCCCGTAGTGACGACTTTCCAGACCAACCTGGGAAAAGTGGGCTACATGGTGTTCAACGACCAGCTCGCGACCGCGGAGTCCGGCCTGGTCAACGCGGTCAACCAGTTGAAGTCCGCCGGCATCAGCGATCTCATTCTCGACATCCGTTATAACGGCGGCGGCCTCCTGGACATCGCCAGTGAGCTGTCCTACATGATCGCCGGCCCCGGACCGACCGCCGGCAGGACGTTTTACAACCTGCAATTCAACAGCAAGAACCCCACGACCAACCCGGTGACCGGCAAGCCGCTCGCGCCGAACGGCTTCGACACCTCGACCCAGGGATTCTCGGTCAGCGCCGGGCAAGCCTTGCCGACACTCAACCTGGCACGGGTATTCGTTCTGACGGGCCCCTCCACCTGCTCCGCGAGCGAGGCCGTCATCAACGGTTTGCAAGGCGTCAACGTCCAGGTCATCCAGATCGGCACGACGACTTGTGGCAAGCCCTACGGGTTCTACCCTCAGGACAACTGCGGTACGACGTACTTCTCGATCGAGTTTCGCGGCATCAACGCGCAGGGATTCGGGAACTACCCGGACGGATTCAGCCCGTCCAACAGCATCTCGGCGGCTAACGGGGCTTCCCTGCCCGGCTGCCAGGTAGCGGATGACTTCTCGCACGCTTTGGGTGACCCGGCGGAGGCACGGTTGTCAGCCGCCCTGGCCTACACCGCCAACCCGTCGTGCCCGGCACAAAGCGCTACGCCGGGCGCGTTGAAACACATCCGGCGGCCGCTCTCCGCCACAGATGGTCAGATCGTCCGGCCACCTGTGCGAGAGATCATGGTTGTGCCGCGCTAGGCTGCTTTTCCAGCGGCCAGGGCCTGAACATCGGCGGCCCGCAGGGCTTTACCGCCGATTGCCCAATCCCCGCTCTCGAACTCGTTGATGCGGACCCAGGTCACCGGGCGCATGTTCTCGCCTTCCACGGCGATCATGGCTGCGGTGACCTTGTCGATGAGGTCCTTCTTTTGCGCGGGCGTGAAGACGTCTTTGATTACATCGATCGTTACGAGGGGCATGAAGGGTTCTCCTGGGTATCCGCGCGGCGGGTGATTCCGCCACCGGTCCGCGCAGAGTGGCAGGTTCCCGGCGCGCAAGCTTGCAGGCCTCCTGGAGAATTCCTGGAGATTCCTGGGGCCGGGCGTCTGATCTATCCAGGAGCCTGCCTGACTGATGATCGCCGTAGCGAGGGCGCCCCTCAGCGAGCAGCCAAATCTTATGAAGACAAACGGCGATCGTTACCCGGGCGTAGCCCGGGGTACTATGTAAGGGTAACGATCGCCGAAAGATGCCGCTGAGAGGCGGCCGCAGTAGGCGAGCATCAGTCAGGCAGGCTCCTGATGATCTACCAGTTCGGCCACTTCGAGCTGGACCTCGCCACCCTGGAGTTGCGGGCCAGCGGCGCGCCACGCAAGCTCGAGCCGCAGGTGTTCGGGCTGCTCTGCCTGCTCGTCGAAAACCGGGATCGCGTCGTTTCCAAGGACGAGATCATCGAAAAAGTCTGGGATGGCCGTGTCGTTTCCGAAGCTGCCGTGTCGAGCCGGGTGAAATCCGCGCGGCAGGCGCTCGGGGATGACGGCCAGGCACAACGCCTCATCAAGACCGTACACGGCACGGGATTCCGCTTTGTCGCGGAAGTCAGGGCGGCGCGGCCGAAGAAGGCGGCGGAAACGCTCTCACGACCGTCGCTTGCCGTGTTGCCCTTCCGCTTGATCGGGAACGATGCGCGCCATGCGTCATTCGCCCACGCGTTGCCCGACGAGTTGATCACGGAACTATCACGGTTACGTTGGCTCTTCGTCACGTCTCGGGGCTCGTCCTTTCGCCTTCGCACGTCCGATGCGGAGGTGGTCGACATCGGCCGGATGCTCGGCGTGCGCTACTGTTTGGATGGCACGATCGAGCTGCTCGACCCAAGCCTCGTGATCACGGTAGAGCTGGTCGACACCCTC
>Ga0268266_10003557_pt1 | contig 15449 bp, 11 predicted proteins | sample KBSS13metaG_FD_190356 | JGI IMG/M metagenome (GOLD analysis project Ga0268266, IMG submission 190356) | Switchgrass rhizosphere microbial communities from Kellogg Biological Station, Michigan, USA - KBS S1-3 metaG (SPAdes) (version 2) | ecosystem: Host-associated > Plants > Roots > Rhizosphere...
CCGAGCCGGTGCGGGCAAACTGCCGTCACGCCTCACATTACCGCTGCACGCAACCGCGTGCACGGCCGGCCGATATCCCCGGCCATGCAGGATTATCAGGCCGCGATCGCCGAGATGTTCGAGCGCAGCGTCGCGGAGGCGTGCACCGCGCTTGTCGTGCCGCCGGAGACCGAACGGCCGGCCGAGGCGCGCCGCATCGTCGGCCTGCTCGCCGAGACGATCGCCGGCTACGCGGCGGGCCTGGTCACGCGCGAGCTCGGCCATGCGGTCCACACCTGGTTCGGCGCGGAATCGGCCGCGCTCGTCCACGCGGCCGCGCCGTTGCCGCGGACGCGCGCCAAGACGCACGAGGACTTCGATGCACCCGAGCCGACGCTCCGCGAGGAGCTCGTGCTCCGCCTGCGCGCGCGGCTCGCCGAGACTGCAGCCGAGCTGCGCATGATGATCGAGGTGGTGGCGGCGCGGTTGCCGGGGGACAGGACCCGCGCCGCCACCGCGATGTTCGGCGAGCTCGCGCGAACCGCGCAGTACGACGATCGGCTCGCCGGCGAGATCGCGCTGGGCTGGCGATGCGCGTGTGCGGCGATCGGGCACACGCCGATGCCCGACGTCGCGAGCTCGCCACGCGCCCGTGATCTCTGGCGGATCTGGTCGGAGCTGGTGGGAAATCCGACGGCGTCGGAAAGCCGACAGGGCGCTCAGCGAGACGGATTTATCGCTCTCGTGAGCTAGTTGTGAGTTGCGTGCTCAACAAAATGAGCCTAGATTCATCTCCGTGAGCCCGCGTTCTACTGCACGTAAGCCGGTCATGCGGCTGCGAGCACGCGAGGCGGCGTCGACGGTGATTCTCGAGGCTGCCGAAGAGGTGGCGTCGCAGCGTGGGCTCGAGGCGACCTCCACGGCCGCGATCGCCGAACGTGCGGGAGTTGCTGTCGGAACGCTCTACAACTATTTCCCGGACCGCGACGCGCTGATCGCCGCGCTGTTCCGGTATCGCCGCGACGAGCTCGTGCCGCGCATCGTGGCCGCCGCGGCCGAGACCAAGCACTTGCCGTTCGAGCAGCGCCTGCGCGCCTATATAGGTGGCGTCGCGCGCGTGTTCGACGCGTTTCGCCCGTTCTGTCGCATGGCGATGTCGGCCGAATCGTCCAAGGTGCGCGGCAAGTCCATCGTGATGGAGACCGTGACCCGCGAGCTGACCGAGATCCTGCGCCCCACGCTGCGCGCGAAGGCCGAGGACTACGCGCTGATGATCTTCGGGGCATTCAAGGCGCTGATGCAGTTCCGCATCGAGCACGACGAAGCGTTCGAGCCGTCGAGCGGGATGATCGTGGATACGTTTTTGCAAGGCATGGCGGCGCGATGACCGCGATCGCTCTACCTCACGCGCCTGCGCAGCCGGTCAATAAGTGGCTGGTCGCGGTGTCGATCGCGTTCGGCTCGCTGATGGCGACGATCGACTCGTCGATCGTCAACGTCGCGCTGCCGAACATCCGCGGCGAGCTCGGCGCGAGCATCCAGGAGATCACCTGGATTTCGACCGCCTACATGATCGCGATGGTGCTCGTCATGCCGCTGACGGGCTTCCTCGGCGGCTTCTTCGGCCAGAAGCGCGTCTACCTGACGTCGATGGTGTTGTTCGTCGTCGGTTCCGCACTCTGCGGCACCGCGCGCACGCTGCCGGCGCTGGTGTTCTATCGAATCCTGCAGGGCTTCGGCGGCGGCGCGCTGCAGCCGACGCAGCAGGCGATCTTGCGCCAGACGTTCCCGCCCGAGGAGCAAGGCATCGCGATGGCCATGTTCTCGATGGTCATCATGATCGGACCGGCGGTCGGCCCCGTCCTCGGCGGCTTCATCACCGACAACTACTCGTGGCCGTGGATCTTCTACATCAACCTGCCGGTCGGAATCATCGGCATCATGATGACGCTGCAGAACGTCCACGAGCCCGAGGACGTTCGCGTCGCCAACCGCGCGCGCGCCGAGACCGCGCGCAAGAACCTCGACATCGCCGGCATCGCGCTGATGGTGATCGGAGTCGGCGCGCTGCAGTACCTGTTCGAGGAAGGCCCGCAGGACGACTGGTTCGACTCGATGGAGATCCGGATCGCGGCGTTCGTCGCAGCGGTCGGCCTCATCGGATTCACGATCCGCGAGCTCACGGCGACCGCGCCCGTCGTGAACTTGAAGATGTTCAAGGACTCGACGTTCGCGTCGGCGACGGTCATCGCGTTCGTGATGTTCGGCATGCTGATGGGCAGCATGTTCCTGTTGCCGGTGTTCGCGCAGGAGAGCCTGCACTACACCGCGACGCTGTCGGGCATCGTGCTGATGCCGCGCACGCTCGCGATGATGGCGGTGTCGCCGATCGTCGGCAAGCTCTACAACAAGGTGCAGCCCGCGATCATCGTCGGGGTCGGCGTCGTGTTGTTCGCGATCGGCTCGTGGCAGCTGTCGAACATCACGCTCGACACGTCGGCGCGCGATCTGGTGTTCCCGCTGATCGTCACCGGCGCCGCGTTCGCATGCTTGTTCGTCCCGCTCACGACCGCTGCGCTCAGCAAAACGCCGCGGCACCTGATGGCCGACGCCGCCGGCCTCAACTCGTTCGTGCGTCAGATCGGCGGCTCGATCGGCCTGACGATCTTCGCGACGATGTTCACCAACTATGCGGTCGAGGCTCGCGCCGGGCTCGCGCGCAACCTCACGATGCTGCGGCCGGAAGTCGTCACGCACTTCGCGATGATGAAGGCCGCGGCGGTCTCGCACGGCATGAGCGCGATCGACTCGACGCTGGCCGCCGGCCGGTTCATCGCCGGCAGCTGGTACGCGCAAGGTACGGTGCTCAGCTTCGACCGCGTGTTCATCTTCCAGGGCTTCTTGTTCCTGGGCGTCATCCCACTGCTGTTCTTCCTACGCGTGCCGCGGACCACCGGTCCTGCCGCGCACGTCGAAATCTCGATGGAGTAACCATGGCCACCGCCGAAACTCGCCCTACCAACGGAACCAACGGAACCGAAGCTCCCAAGGCAACGGTCGTCGCACCCGTGCCAAAGAAGAAGAAGGCCACGCGCGCCTATCTGCTACTCACCGGGCTCGCGGTCGCGGCCGTCGGGATCTACTTCGTCCACGGCTACATCACGCGCAACGTGGTCGACACCGACGACGCCGAGGTCGATGCCGACGTCGTGCCGATCTCGACGCGCGTCGGCGGTGTGGTCTTGAAGATGGGTGTGGCCGACAACCAGAAGGTCGAGGCCGGCACCGTGATCGCGCAGATCGACGACGCCGACTACACGGCGAAGGTCGCGGCGGCGCAAGCCGACCTCGACGCCGCGACCGCGCAGGCCGCTTCGGCCGACGCGCAGGTCGACATCACGAAGTCGACGTCGGGCGGCGCGCTGTCGTCTGCGAAGGCGATGCTCGCCGGCCAGGGCGCGTCGGTGCGCTCGGCGGCCGCGCAGATCGCCGCCGCGGAGGCGCAGGTCGCCGCGGCCAAGACCGGGCTCGCCAAGGCCCAGGCCGACTACACGCGCGCGAAGAACCTGCACGACGCCGGTGCCTTCAGCGGCCAGCAGCTCGAGAGCGCGCAGGCCGCACGCGATTCGGCGCAGTCCGCGCTCGATGCCGCGAACGCGAACCTCGCCGGCTCGCGCGATGCGCAGGCGCAGGCCCAGTCGCGCGTCGCCGAGGCACAAGGCCGCGTCGAGCAGTCGACGCCGGTCGAGCGCCAGATCGCGGCTGCGACCGCGGCCGCCGCCCTCGCGCACGCGCACGTCGATAGCGCGAAGGCCGCGCTCGAGATCGCGAAGCTGCAGCTCGGCTACACCAAGATCGTCGCGCCGGTCGCCGGCACGGTGTCGCGGCTCGCGGCGCACGAGGGCCAGATGCTCCAGCCCGGCTCGATGATCGTCATGATCGTGCCGTCGACGACGTACGTCGTCGCGAACTTCAAGGAGACCCAGCTCGAGCGGATTCGCCCCGGAGATCCCGTCGAGGTGTCGATCGATGCGTTCGGCGGCAAGCAGCTCGAGGGCAAGGTCGAGAGCGTGTCCGCCGGTACCGGCGCTCGGTTCTCGATGATGCCGCCCGACAACGCCACCGGTAACTTCGTCAAGGTGGTCCAGCGCGTTCCCGTCAAGATCGCCTGGAACCCCGGCCAAGATCTCTCGCAGCTCCACGCTGGACTGTCGGTCGAGGTCAAGGTTCATTTGCAGCACTAGTAATTTATGAAACGACTCGTGATGTTGTTCGCGCTCGTCGGCACGGCCTACGCCGACGAGCCCGCAAAGCAGACCCTAACGTTCGAGAGCGCGATCCAACTCGCGCTGTCGAGAAACCCCGACGTCACGGCCGCGAAGCAAGCGGTCGATAGTGCGTCCGCGAAGTCCGCCGCGACTCGCGCCAACCGCTGGGTCACGCTCGGCGTGTCGAGCGCGATCGACGAGTACAAGGATCCGTACACGCTCGTGTTCGGCACGCTCGGCTCGTTCACGCTGCACGAGCGCTTCACGACCGCGACGGTCGTGCAGCTCCAGCAGCCGCTGACCGGCCTCGCGTACCTGACCGAGCTCGTCAACGCGAGCGAGCACCAGACGTCGGCGACGATGCACGACTACGACAAGACGCGGCTCGAGACCGCTTACCGCACCGCCGACGCGTACCTGCGCGTGCTCCAGGCTCGTGCGAGCGCCGACGTCGCGCACAAGCAGGTCGACGACATCCAGAGCGAGCTCGATCGCGCCAAGCAGCTGCGCGCGGCCGACACGTACCTGCGCGTGCTCCAGGCTCGTGCGAGCGCCGACGTCGCGCACAAGCAGGTCGACGACATCCAGAGCGAGCTCGATCGCGCCAAGCAGCTGCGCGCGGCCGACACGTACACCGACATCGACGTGCTGCGCTTCCAGTCGGCGAAGGCCAACGCCGATCAGACGGCGCTCAAGGCCGACACGCTGACGGAAACCTCGCTCGGCGGGCTGATCGTCCAGCTCGGTCTGCCCGACGGCTCGCCGATCGACATCTCCGACGATCTGCCGCCGTCGCCGCCGTCGCTCGCGGTCTCGCTCGATCAAGCGCAGCGCCGCGCGGTCCAGGCGCGGCCCGAGCTCGCGGCCGCGCGCGACCAGATCGATGCCGCGCACGCCGCCGCACGCGCGGCGTGGCTGCGCTACTTCCCCGACATCCGCGGCGTCGCGCAGTGGAACCACCTGACCGGCGTGCAGCCGTTCGAGCCCGAGGACGAGTACTTCATCGGGCTCACGGCGTCGTGGAACGTGTGGAACTGGGGCGCGACGCAAGACACGTACAACTCTGCGAAGGCCGACAACGAGCGCGCGATCACCGCGGCCGCCGGGCTGCTCGATCAGGTCAAGCTCGACGTCCGCAACCGCTGGCTCGACGCCAAGACCGCGTACGACAGCCTCGCGGTCGCGCAAACCCAGCAGCAGACCGCCGAGGAAGCGCTGCGCCTGCAGAAGGTCCGCTTCGACAACGCGGCGGCGACCACCACCGACGTGCTCGACGCCCAGACCGACGCGGCTCGCGCGCGGCTGTCGTTCGCGACGGCTCGCTACGACTACTACCGCGCACTGGTCGGGCTCGCGCGCTCGGTCGGCGACTTGCCGAGCACGACGCCGAAGTGAGCTGCTACGCGGTCGTGATGCGAAGCAGCTCCGCGACCGACCACGCCTGAAACGGGCAGCCGCCGGGTCGATGCGGCGGATCGCCGTCGTAGACCTCGGCGAGGTGGCCGAGCCCCGCGACGTCGAGATGCTCGACGAGCGGCGCGATGAAGCGCTCGTGCGCCGCGGCGCGATCGCCGTACACGCGCAGCCACGCGTCGACGAACGCGCCGGCGAGCCATGGCCACACGGTGCCCTGGTGATACGCGCGGTCGCGCGCGTCGACGCCGCCGGCGTAGCGGCCGCGATACTTCGAATCGCGGGGCGCGAGCGAGCGCGGCCCCGCCGGCGTCCACAGCTCGCGCTCGCAGGTATCGACGACCGCGCGCGCGATGTCTCCGTCGACGAGCTGGAGCGGCAAGCCGCCGATCGCGAACAGCTGGTTCGGGCGCAGCGACGCGTCGATCGCGCCGGCAACGTGCTCGCAATCGACCACGTCGGCGAGATAGCCGCGCGCCGGATCCCAGAATCGCGCGGCGAACGCGGCGTGGCCGCGCGCGAACAGCTCCTGCCAGCGCGGCTCGCGGCGGCCGGCGATCGCGAGCGCGTTGAGCCACAGCGCCTGGATCTCGACGGGCTTGCCGATGCGCGGCGTGATGACCTCATCGCCGAGCTTGGCGTCCATCCACGTGAGCTGCACGCCGGGCTCGCCGCACGCGAGGAGACCGTCGGACGTCGCGCCGATGCGATGGCGCGTGCCGGCCGCATAGCCCGAGACGATCGTGGCGATCGCCGCGTCGAGCACGTCGTCGCTGCCGCAGGCATCGGCTGCGATCACGAACCACAGCGCGGCGTCGACGGAGTTGTACTCGGCGGTGCCGTTCGTGTCGGCGAAGCGATTGGGCAACATGCCGCCGTCGATGGCGCCGGCCCATGCGTGCAGGATCTCGCGCGCGACGTCGCGGCGGCCCGTGCCGAGACAGATGCCGCGGAGCGCGATGAACGTGTCGCGGCCCCAGCACCCGAACCACGGATAGCCGGCGATCACCGTGCGCCCGCACGCGACGTACTGCGAGGCCGCGCGCACCAGCTCGCTCGGAAATGCCGCGCGTCGCGCGCGCTCGCGCTCCCACGGATCGAGGTCCGGATCGTCGCCGGCCACTGCGAACGCGAGCCGCGCCGGCTCGGCGAGATCGAAGTCGAATGCGCCGGGCGACGCGAGATCCTCCTCGTAGTCGAGGCCCCGCGCGCGCTCGTCGGCGTAGACGAAGTTGCGATACCACTCGGGCGCGTGGCGATACGCGCCGTTCGAACGTGCGGCGATCGCGACGTCATGCGGCTGCCACGTGACGCGATCGCCGTGGACGTCGGCGTCGAAGCGCCAGCTCGCGTGCTCGCGCTGGAGCTCGTGATAGCCGCGCGACGCCAGGAGCGGACGCACGCACAGCCGCGCGTCGCCGCCGGCGAGCTTGGTCCAGCGCAGGCAGGCGCGCGGCGCGCCGGGCTCGACGACGAGCTCGCACGCGATCGTGAGATCGTCGAACGTCCACTGCCAGCGCGGCCACGGCGCGTGCCGGAACGTCGCCGACATTTCGGGGTACACGACATCGCCGCGGTAGCGATGGCTCGACAGCGCGAACCGGCCGTGCGCGGTCTCGGCGAAGACCTCGAGATCGGCGACGAGCACGCGGCGATCGTCGGGCGGCTGGAGCGCGGCGCACACCAGCGCGTGATAGCGGCGCGTGCGAATCCCGTCGGCGGCGCCCATCGCGAACCCGCCCTGCCCGTCGGCTTCGAGCCATTCACGCGTCATCGGCGGTCATCGCTGCGAACGCGCCACGGCCACGCGCTCGACGAGGTTCGCGGCGAGCGCGGTCCAGCCGGTCTGATGGCTCGCGCCGAGGCCGCGGCCGTCGTCGCCGTGAAAGTACTCGTAGAACAGAACGAGATCTTTGAAGTGCGGATCGTCGGCGTAGCGCGCATCGCCGCCGTGACACGGCCTGCGACCGTTCGCGTCGGGTAGAAACAGCGACGCGAGCCGGGACTCGAGGTTCTCGGCGACCTGCGCGAGCGTCATGCGATTGCCCGAGCCGGTCGGGCACTCGACCTTCAAGCTGTCGCCGTAGAAGTGGTGGTAGCGCTTGAGCGCCTCGATGAGCAGGTAGTTCACCGGGATCCAGATCGGACCGCGCCAGTTCGAGTTGCCGCCGAAGAGGCCGCTGTCGGACTCGCCCGGCGCGTAGTGCACTTCGTAGTCGCGGCCGTCGAGGTGGAGCACGAACGGATGCTCGGCGTGCCACCGCGACAGCGATCGGATGCCGTGCGGCGACAGGAACTCGCGCTCGTCGAGCATGACCTGCAGCACGCGCTCGAGTCGCTCGCGGCTGGGGATCGCGAGCAACCGGTTCTGTCGATCGATGTCGAGCTGGATCGAGATCGTGCGCGCGAGCTCGGGCCGGTTGTCGAAGAACCACCACAGGCGATCCGCGAAGATCGGCAGCGCGTGGAGCAGCTCGTCGTCGAGCGCTTCGACCGCGAACAGCGGTACGAGGCCGACCATCGAGCGGATCGGCAACACGCGCGGGCCCGACGGCGTTTGCATGTGGTCGTAGTAGAAGCCGTCGCTCTGCGACCACAGGCCGTCGCCGCCGAGCGTGTTGGTCGCGCGCGCGATCGCGACGAAGTGCTCGAAGAACTTCAACGCGAGATCGGCGTACGCGCTCTCTTCTTTCGCGAGCTCGCACGCCATCGCGAGCATCGTCGTGCAGTAGAACGCCATCCACGCGGTCGCGTCGGCCTGGATCAGCTCGCCGCCGCCGGGCAACGGCTGGCTGCGATCGAACACGCCGATGTTGTCGAGCCCGAGGAACCCGCCGCTGAACAAGTTATCGCCGCCGGCATCCTCGCGATTGACCCACCACGTGAAGTTGATCAGGCACTTGTCGAACGCACGCTCGAGGAACTCGCGGTCGTAGCCGTACCCGGCCTCGCCGGCGAGCTGGTAGATGCGCCACACGGCCCACGCGTGCACCGGCGGGTTGACGTCGCCGAACGCGAACTCGTACGCGGGCAGCTGGCCGTTCGGGTGCATGTACCACTCGCGCATGAGCAGCAGCAGCTGTTGCTTCGCGAACGTCGGATCGAAGCGCGCCTGCGCGACGCAGTGAAACGCGAGGTCCCACGCGGCGAACCACGGATACTCCCAGCCGTCGGGCATCGCGATCACGTCGCGCGCCCACAGCTGCTCCCAGCCGCGATTGCGGACGGACTTGCGGCCAGGTGGCGGCGGCGGTTGGCCGGGATCGCCGTCCTGCCAGTGCTCGACGATGTAGTGATAGAACTTGCGCGACCACACGAGCCCGGCGTCGGCCTGGCGCACGACGTTGCGCTCGACATCGGTCATCGGCGACGGCCGCACCTCGTGGTGATACGCGTCGGCTTCGCTGCGCCGCAGCTTCATCACCGCATCGAAGTCGGCGAACGGCGCCTGCGCCGCGATGCTTTCGGCGGCGAGCCGCAGCCGGATGTGACGCGTTTCGCGCGCGCCGAGCTCGAGCACGTACCACGCGGCGCACTTGGTGCCCTGTTGCGCCGGGTTGACCGCGGCGCCGATGCCGTCGACGACGCGGCGATGAAACGCGTCCTTGGTGTAGCGGCTCGCGCTCGCGGCGCCGAACAGGCGCTCCATGTTCGTCTCGTTGTCGGTGAACAGCCACTCGGGATGGCCTTCGACGTCGAGCCGGAAGTGGCCGAGCGTCGGCTGGCTGACGCGCGCCGACGTCGCGCTCACGCGATCGATCGTGCCGGCCTTGTCGTAGCCCTCGCCGGTGCGGCCCCACGACCACGTGTTGCGCAGCCACAGCTGTGGCAGCACGTGGATCGTCGCCGGCGCGTCGCCGCGATTCGCGACGGTGATGTCGATCAAGATGTCGTCGGGGCCGGCCTTCGCGTACTCGACGAACACGTCCCAGTAGCGGCGATCGTCGAACACGCCGCTGTCCTCGATCTCGAATTCGCGATCGCCCTTGCCGCGCCGCGCGTTCTCGTCGACGAGCCGCGAGTACGGGTACGCCGCGTGCGGGTACTTGTAGAGCCCGCGCAGGTACGAGCTCGTCGGCGTCGCGTCGAGGAAGTAGTAGAGCTCCTTGACGTCTTCGCCGTGGTTGCCTTCGGGTCCGCCGAGGCCGAACAGCCGCTCCTTCAGGATCGGATCGTTGCCGTTCCACAGCGCGAGCGCGAAGCACAGCCGGCACTCGCGATCGCAGATCCCGAGCAAGCCGTCGTCGCCCCAGCGATAGGCGCGGCTGCGCGCGTGATCGTGCGGGAGATAGGTCCAGCACTCGCCGTTCGCCGAGTAGTCCTCGCGCACCGTGCCCCATTGCCGGTCGGCCAGGTACGGTCCCCAGCGCCGCCAGTTGCGAACGCGACGCAGGTCCTCGGCGATGCGATCGTGCTCCGCGGTCACGAGGCCGCACGTTACCGCGAATCTTCGAGATCAGCGTTCGCGGCGGCGTTCCGATTGGTGCGCGACGGCAGCCCACTCGATGCGCTGCGGAGTCGCGAGCCCGAGCGTCACGATCGCGGTCGACAGCTGGACCTTCATCGATCGCTGATACGCCTGCGCGGCGCGCAACCGCTCGCGCGTGAGGATGCCGGCTTCGACGAGGTACTCGCCGAATCCGGGCAGCTCCGGCACCGGGCGCTTGACGACCGCGGGCGTGCGCACCGGCTGGCCGCGCATCGTGGGCGGCTCTGCGCCGACTCCGCGCTCGGTGCCGAGCCGCGGCGTGTTGCGGTGCGAGCCGCGCGCGGGCACGTGTGCGCCGAGCGGCATCGTCGGCCGTTCGAGGTCGACGTCGGGCGGCGAGGTCCCCTTCGCCAGGCGCGAAGGAAACCGACCAGCCGCAGCAGCTGGTGCCGGGAGTTGATGGACTGCTGCGGCTGGTCGAGCTGGTCGTTCGACGATCGCGAGCCAATCGGCAGCGTCGCGGTCGTCGGGTGAGAGGCGCAACGCCTCTCGAAAGAAGATGGCGGCAGATTCGTTCTCGCTGCGGCGTGCGGAGAGCTCGCCGAGCAAGCGATAGGCGGTGGAACAGTGGGGATCGAGGCGGATGATGTCGCGGAGGTCGCCCTGCGCGTCGAGGTCGCGGCGCAGTGCGAGGCGTGCGCGTGCGCGAAGCAACAAGAGAGGTACGCACTCGGGCTCTTCGTCGAGTGCATCGGAAACGAGCGCGACCACACCCGGGTAGTGCCGGGCCGCCAACAGCTCCTCGGCTGTCGCGATGACTCCTCGATCCACGAAGGGCATTTCAGCAAGGGGTGGGCCAGGCGGTGGGTGCCGCAACTACGCGCGATCACGCGAGATCGGCAGGATTCCGATGGTCTCGATCTGGGGCCCCAGACCCTAGCTGGCACGGCCAGGCTCCGGCCGGCATACTCGTCACGTGCGACGCGCCGCACTGCTCGTCAGCGCCTTGGCGCTCGCCCTCGCGAGCCCCGCCGCCGCGGACGACGATCGCGCCGGCGGGTTCTGGCTCGACGTGACCGAGCCGCACCACGACGAGGTCGCGTCGCTGATGGCGCGCTGCGAGGCCGGCCTGAAGGTCTTCGACGACGCCGACCTGTCCGATACGCCGCCGACCGCGAGTGCCCGGCGCGCGGCGATGCAGGAGATCGAGGGCGTGCTGCGCTACGCACGCAAGCTCGAGCCCGACAGCGCCGACGTCCTGCGCATGCTGGCGCGCGTTGCCGACGAAGCGGGCGATGCACGCGAGGCACGGGGCGCGCTGCACGCGCTGGTCGCGCTCGTCGGCGAGGATCACGCCGGTCCCGACGCGCTCGATCGGATCGGCACGGCCGCGATCGAAGCGGGCCGCTTCGACGACGCGATCCGCGTGCTGCGCATCGCGCAAGGGCCCGTCGCGATCAGCGAGCCCGCATCCGCGCCCGTGCTCGTTCACCTGGCGACCGCGCTCGCGTTCGAAGGCCGCACCGGCGACGCGATCGACGTGCTCGCGAACGAGGTGTCGAACACGGGAGCGTTCGAGCCGACCGACCGCATGATCGTCGCGTTCGCGCTCGCCGTGCAGTACGACCGCGACGAGCAGCGCGGCGCCGCGTTCGACGTCCTCGATCGGATGAAGGCCGCGCTCGGCGATCAGCTGCCGTCGGCGCTCCAGACCTCGCTCGCGCGGATGAGGTTCGCACCTGCCGAGGACGAGCGCTATTATCGAGCCCTGATGGACGAGGTCGTCGGCGACTACCCCGAGGCCCGCACCGAGTGGCTGCTCTACGCGGCCGACGACGGTGCGCGCTATCGCCGCCGCGCCCTCGATCACGCACGCGCGCTCGACGCGCTGCCGCCGCCGCGCAAGGTCCCCACGCTCGTGGTGCCATCTCCGCCGATCCCGCAGGTGACGCCGTGAAGCGGGCGCTGCTCCTGGCCCTGATGGCGTCGTCGGTCGTGCACGCCGACGTGTGGCAGCAGGCGGTCGACAACGGCGCGCACGACGGCAAGCGCGACATCTACAACACCGAGATGCAATCGGGCGACGAGCTCGCCGAGCAGGCGACGGCGCAGGCCGCGTCGCGCGAGGCGATTCGCACGCTCGTCCAGCACGCGGCGCAGTCGTATCGCAACGCGGCGGCCGCCGAGCCCCAGGAGGCCGAGCCGTACTACCGGCTGGGCCGCCTGCTCTACTCGTTCTACTTCGAGTGCTCGGCGAACACGTCGTACAACCCGTCGCCGCTGTGCAGCCCCGATCCGCAGTTCTTCGACAAGAAGCACGCGCAGGAAGTGCTCGACGCGTGGGCCAAGTTCGAAGAGCTCGCGCCGCTCGATCCGCGCGTCGGCGTGTTGCGCGACGACGGCATCGCCGCCGACTTCGATCTGCTGTTCCGCCGCGCGATCCTGCACACGCGGTTCGCCGACCAGCCGAACCTCAAGCTCGCGGCGAAGGACTACGAAGCAATCCTCGCGCGCTCCGACAACGTCGACGAGACCGTGCTCGGCAACCTCGCCGAGACGTACATGATGCTCGATCGGCTCGACGACGCGATCGAGGCCTACCGTCACGCGCTGCGCTCGGCGTTGCGCTCCGAGACCGTGTACGGCCTCGCGGTCGCGCTCGATCGCGACGAGCGCGGCGCGCAGGCGCGCGACCTGATCCAGTCGCAAGGCGAACAGGCACTCACCGAGTTCGAGCGCAGCATCACGACCGGCCGCACGTTCTTCGTGCCCGCCGGCGAGGAGTTCTACTATCTCGCGCTCGCGTACGAGGCCTACGGGCTCGACGAGATCGCGATCGAAGACTGGCAGAAGTACATCCAATCGGGCGCGCATCCCGAGTTCCAGCCGCGCGCGAAGGCGCATCTCGATACGCTCGAGGCCGACAAGCGCCGCAAGATCCTCAAGCTCGAGACGCCGTGGCACGATCTCTTCCACTGATCGCGCTCGGCGTGCTCGTGCCGCTCGCGGCGCACGCCCAGTCGGCTCGCTACCCGGTCGACGCCGGCGGTTCGGACGTGGACTCCGACCAGCACTCGGGGCTGTGGGAATCCGCGCTCGATCCCGAGCGCGTGCCGTACGAACAGCTCGTCCACGACGCGAAGCACGCGCTCGACGAGCAGACCGAGCACGGCTGGCAGGTCGCCGTCGAGAAATCGACCGATGCGATCAAGCGCGTGCCCGGCGATCCGCGCGCGTACGGCTGGCGCGGCGAGGCGTACCTGTGGCTCCACGACTGGGCCAAGTGCGCCGACGATCTCGCGGCGTCGGAAGCGCACGGCGCCGCGCCGTCGGTCGATAGCGATCGCCAGGAGATCGAGCTCGGCGTGTGCCAGGCGCGCGCGGGACATCTCGCCGATGCCGAGCGCACGCTGGTTCACGCCGCCGAGCATGCACCGCGCGGCGAAGCATGGTTGCGGCTCGGCGAGGTGAGGATCGCGCTCGGCAAGCTCGACGAAGCGATCGACGCGCTGACCGCGGCGCTCGATACCACCGAAGGCCGGTCCGCGACCACGCACTGGCTGCTCGCCGAAGCCTACGACCGCGCGCGCCGGCCCGGCCCCGAGCGCGGCGAGCCGCCGGCGACCGATGGCCAGCTCGCGCTCGCGACCGATGCGCTGCTCGGCATGATCGAGAACCCGACGTACCCGTGGCTCGGCACCGCCGAGCACGACTACTTGATGGGGCTGGCGTACTCGACCGCGCCGGTCGCGGGCATCGACGAGCCCGAGTACGCGCTGCTCTACTTCCGCCATTACCTCGCGGTCGCGACCGACAGCCCGTGGCGCGCACGCGCGCAAGAGCATCTGCGCCAGCTCGCCGCGCTCGACTGGCCGCAATACGTCGTGCGCAATCCCGCGAGCACGGCGATCGTCGAAGCGAGCCTGTTTCGGCCGGCGATCGCGCGCGCGATGCCCGCGTTACACGCGTGTGTCGCGAAGCAGCCGACCACCGCGTATCGCGTCACGATCGTGAAGCGCTCCGCGCCTGCACCCGATTCGCCCGATCACACGCACGTCGACATGCCGCAAGAAGGTGTGACCGTGGAGCGCTCGCTCGAGATCGGCGAATCGTCGCCGGCATCGACGCTCGTCGAGTCGACGCGCACGTGCTTGCAGTCGGTCGCGTCGCGCATCGCACTGCCGAGTCCGAAAGATCGCGACACCTGGTACCGCGTCGAGTTCGTTGTCATCGCGCCGTAACACGTTACACGCGCGTATCAGGCAACCTCGCCGCTGGTGTGGCCGTGCTCCAGAGTGGGAACCGACGGTGTCAGCGATCGCGCGCAACCTCGCGCGCGTCGGTCGTCGCCGCTGGCACCAGCGCTGCAATCGCTGTTACCAATGCGATCGCTTGTAACAGCCGCGTTCCTCGTCGCGTGCTCGAGCCCGACCGCACCACCGGTCGCTGGACCGGCGTCACCGAGCTCGGCACGTCGCGATCTCGCGCTGACCGCGGTCGCGAACGGGCTGTACTGGGACGCCGGCGACCGGGCGCTGTACATGACCGATGCCGCGCGTAACGAGCTCGTCGCGTGGACAGATGACAAGGGTGTTACCGACGTGGCCGCGCTGCCGCCGATGCCAAAGGTCGAGCTCGGCGGCATCACGCGCGCGGCGGACGGCACGTTCGTGATCGCGTCGTTCGGGTTCGGCAGCGACGGCGCGATCATCACGGTCGGCGCCGATCATCGAGCGACCACCGTGCCCGGCCTCGACAAGGCGCGGCGCCGGCTGGGTGTCGCGCGCGGGCCCGACGGCGCGCTCTACGACGCCTACTTCGTGGTCGCCGATCACGTGCACACGGGCGGCGTCGCGCAGCTCGATCTCGCGAAGGGCGAGACCGAGCTCGTCACGCAGGGCCTGACCAAGGTTGTCGGCGTCGCGGCGACGCCGGCCGGCGTGTTCGTCTCGGATCAGGAATCGAACGCGATCTACGCGATCGATCACGGCGCGCTGAAACCGCTCGCGTCCGGCCTCGCGGGCGTCGATCTCCTGACGGTGCTACCCGACGGCTCGCTCGTGACCGGTGGCAAGACGGGCGTGGTCACGCGCGTCGCACCCGATGGCACGCAGACGCCGATCGCGTCGGGCCTCGCCGAGGTGCGCGGCACCGCTTACGACCCAGCGGGGCACCGCCTGTTCATCGTCGACAAACCGAAATCGGGCGGCACCCACATGCTGCACGTGTTGCCGCTGTGACCGCCGCTGCTGCCGAGATTCGCGAGCTGATCGGCAAGGCCGATGGAGCGGTACGCGAAGGTGACGACGCATCGGCGCGGCAGTCGTTCCTCGATGCGGCCGCGTGCGCATCGTCGAACG
>Ga0268266_10003558_pt1 | contig 15448 bp, 11 predicted proteins | sample KBSS13metaG_FD_190356 | JGI IMG/M metagenome (GOLD analysis project Ga0268266, IMG submission 190356) | Switchgrass rhizosphere microbial communities from Kellogg Biological Station, Michigan, USA - KBS S1-3 metaG (SPAdes) (version 2) | ecosystem: Host-associated > Plants > Roots > Rhizosphere...
ATTCGCAGACAACAACCGGTTGCCGAGTTGCTTGATGGTGCCGTCAAATTCCATGATCGGCAGATCGTCCGCCTTGCAGGCGTCGAGCACATCGTCACCGACGATGGCCGCCACTTTCAGCGATGGCAGTCCGAGCGCCTTCGCGATCTCGGCGGTCTTTCGCGCAGCGGCTTCCGGATTGGCCGCCCCCATATTGGTCACGATCTTGATGCCCTTTGTGGCACAGACCGGCAGCACCGCGCGCATCCGCTCCTCGAGCAATGGATCGTAGCCGCTGTCGGGATTCTTCATACGCGCCTGCTGCGCCAGCGCCACGGTTCGTTCTCCAAGGCATTCGAACACGAGGTACTGGATATCGCCCTTCTCGGCGAGTTCGATCGCGGGCTCGATGCGATCGCCCGAATAGCCGGCACCGGACCCTATTCGTATCGTTCGCACATCGTCTCCTCAGGTCTCGCAGCCATCACGCGGCTTGCAACAGACAAATACCCTAGCGCGGAAAATTACTGGCATACAAGCGCCGTGGCCTGGCGGAATGCGGCCATGCGGCAACGCCGCTGCCGGGACCGTTGACGGGGAACGGTCAATGGCGCATCAAGTTTGCAACAAGCGGGTGAACGCCCGCATTCCCAAGGAGAACAGCCGACATGGCAGAGCCTGCGCGCGCGAAACCAAAACCCACGCCTGAAACGCAACATTTCTGGGATGGAACGCAGGCCGGCGAGTTGCGCCTGCAGCGTTGCGACGCCTGCGCCAATGTCTATTTCCCGCCGCGCCCGTTCTGCCCCTCCTGCGCTTCGCGCAAGGTCTCGGTGTTCAAGGCGAGCGGCAAGGGCAAGCTCTACAGCTATGTGATCAACCATCGTCCGGCGGCGCCCGGCTTCACTCCGCCTTACGCGATTGCGGTCGTCGAACTCGACGAAGGCCCGCGCATGATGAGCAACATCATCGACTGTCCGCAGACGCCGGAGGCGCTGGAGCTCGACATGAAGCTTGAAGTCGCGTTCGAGAAACTCGACGACAAGATCACCCTTCCCTTGTTCCGTCCGGCGAAGGGCTAAGCACCATGCGCAAAAATGCAGTCGCCGTCGTTGGCGCAGCCGAGACCACCGAGCTCGGCGTCATCCCCAACATGTCGCAGATCCAGTTGCATGCGGATGCGGCGCTCAACGCCATTGCCGATGCCGGGCTGAAACTGTCCGACATCGACGGCATCGCCACCGCGGTCGAAACTCCGCAGCAGATCGCCCATTATCTCGGCATCAAGCCGACCTGGGTTGACGGCACTTCCGTCGGCGGCTGCTCGTTCATGCTGCACGTCCGTCATGCCGCTGCCGCCATCGAGGCCGGTCTCTGCAAGACCGTGCTGATCACGCATGCCGAAAGCGGCAAGTCGATGATCGGCAAACTGCCGCGCTCGACGCCGGCGGACAGCCTCAACGGCCAGTTCGAAGCGCCCTTCGGCGTCTACGGCCCGCCCAGCATGTTCCCGATCCCCGTGCTGCGCTACATGAAGACCTACGGCATCACCCATGAGCAGATCGCCATGGTGGCCGTCGTCCAGCGCGAATGGGCCGCGAAGAATCCGCGCGCAACCATGAAGGCGCCGATCACGGTCGAGGACGTGCTGAACTCGCGGATGATCGCCTATCCGTTCCGCATCCTGCAATGCTGCCTCGTCACCGACGGCGGCGGCGCGCTGATCCTCACCTCGGCCGACCGCGCCAAGGACTTTCCGAACAAGCCGGTCTACATTCTCGGCACCGGCGAGAGCGTGGAAACGCCGATGGTCAGCCAGATGGAGACCTTCAACTCCTCGCGCGCCTTCAAGGTCGCCGGCCCCCTCGCCTTCAAGGAGGCTGGCATCACCCACAAGGACGTCGATCATCTGATGATCTACGACGCCTTCGCGCACCTGCCGCTCTATGGTCTCGGTGACCTCGGCTTCATGCCGCATGAGGAAACCGGCAAATTCATCGCCGACGGCAACACCCGCCCGGGCGGCAAGCTGCCACTCAACACCAATGGCGGCGGCCTCAGCTACATGCATTCCGGCATGTACGGCATGTACGCGCTGCAGGAGAGCGTGCGGCAGATGCGCGGCATCGCGCCGGCACAGGTCAAGGACGCGAAAATCTCGGTCTGTCACGGCGTCGGCGGCATGTTCGCCGCGTCGGGTACGATCATCTTTACGAACGAGAAGTAATCGCTTCGTCATTCCGGGGCGCGCCACGCGCGAACCCGGAATCTCGAGATTCCGGGTCTGGTGCTACGCACCATCCCGGAATGACGAAGACAAACAGGAGAACTCCCAATGGCAAAATCACTGCAAGACAAGGTCATCATCGTCACCGGCGCGGGCCGCGGCATCGGCCGTGAAATCGCGCTGCTCTGCGCCGCTGAAGGCGCCAAGGTCGTGGTCAACGATCCCGGCGGGGCCGCCGACGGCGCCGGCTCCAGCGCAGCTCCCGCCGAGGAAGTGGTCGAAGAGATCAAGAAGCGCGGCGGTACCGCGGTCCCCAATTTCGAGTCGGTCGCGGAAGCGATCCCCGCCAGCAAGATCGTGAAGACGGCGACCGATCATTTCGGCCGGCTCGACGGCGTCGTCAATAATGCCGGCATCCTGCGCGACATGATCTTCCACAAAATGAGCGTGGAAGCCTTCGAGGCCGTCATCAAGGTGCACCTGATGGGCTCGTTCTATGTCAGCCACGCCGCGGCGCGGATTTACCGCGAACAGGAAAGTGGCTCCTTCGTGCACTTCACCTCGACCTCGGGTCTGATCGGCAATTTCGGCCAGGCCAACTACGCCGCCGCCAAGCTCGGCATTATCGGCCTGTCGAAGTCGATCGCACTCGACATGGGCCGCTTCAACGTGCGCTCGAACTGCGTCTCGCCGTTCGCCTGGACCCGCATGATCGGCACCATCCCCACCGAGACGGAAGCACAGAAAGCCCGGGTCGAGAAAATCAAGCAGATGGGACCGGAGAAGATCGCGCCGATGTGCGCCTATCTGCTTTCCGATGCCGCGAAGGACGTCACGGGGCAAATCTTCGGCGTACGCATGAACGAGATTTTCCTGTTCAGCCAAAACCGCCCGCTGCGCTCGGTGCATCGTGCCGAGGGCTGGACGCCGCAGACCATCGCCGAGCACGGCATCCCCGCGCTCAAGGAATCCTTCTACAAGCTCGATCGCTCCGCGGACATTTTCCCCTGGGATCCGATCTGAGTTCGAGGCGCAAAGTGGGCAAGGTGCATTGCACCATGCCCACTATCGCCATCGTCTAGCGCCCCGCTGCGCTGCCAGTCCAAATCGTGCGCTACCTTCGGTTGTTTCATCGCAGCCTGCCCGCTTTATGCCCGAATGCGGGCGGATGCTTTCCTTCCAACAAAAAACTTGGGAGGAAATCATGACAAGCTCACTGACCTTTCCCGATTCCCAACAACAGGGCGGCGGTTTCGACCGCCGCAAGATACTGACAGGCGCAGCCGCGCTTGCCGCCTCGGCTGTCACGATGAAGACGGCCTCTGCCGCCTCGGTGGCGCCGCTCGGCCAGACCGGCGCGCCGACAACGGCATCTCCGCCCCTGCCTCTAGGCCCACTTCCCGGCGCCCGCTATCCGGACGCGCGCCTGGAGTCGATGAAGAAGCCGGGCGTTTCGTTCGGGCCGACAGGCTTTCCGGCGTTCGCCGGCACCATGGCGGTCGAACGCGTCGCGACCGGATTCCGCTGGGCCGAAGGCCCGGTCTACTTTCCGGCCGGGCGATATGTTCTGTTCAGCGACATTCCCAACAACCGCATCATGCGCTTCTCGGAGGATGACGGTCACCTCAGCGTCTATCGCCAGCCGTCGATGAACTCGAACGGCAACACGATCGACCGCGAAGGACGCCTGATCACGTGCGAGCATTCCGGCCGGCGCGTCACCCGGACCGAACTCGATGGCTCGATCACGATCATCGCCGACAAGTACAATGGCAAGAAGCTGAACTCGCCGAACGACGCGGTCGTCGCCGCCGACGGTTCGATCTGGTTCTGCGACCCCGCCTACGGCATCGGCGGCTTTTACGAAGGCATCAAGGCCGATGCCGAGCAGGACAAGAAGAACGTCTACCGGGTGGATCCCAAGTCCGGCGACATCAAGGTGGTCGTCGATGACTTCGTGGAGCCGAATGGCCTGTGCTTCGCGCCCGACGAGAAGAAGCTCTATATCTGTGATACCGGCTTCACCGACGGACCGGACAACCCCTCGCATATCCGCGTGTTCGACGTCGATCTCGCGGGTGGAAAGCTCTCGAACAGCAAGGTCTTTGCGGAGATTCCCAAGCCCAGCATAACCGACGGCCTGCGCTGCGACACCGCCGGTCGCGTTTGGTGCTCCGTGGGCTGGGGCGATCCGAACGAGGATGGCGTGCGATGCTATACCCCCGACGGCGATCTGCTCGGCAAGATCCACATTCCGGAAACCGTCGCCAACCTGTGCTTCGGCGGTCAGCAGCGAAACAGACTGTATATCTGCGGCTCGTCGTCGCTGTATGCGGTTTATACGAGCGCGCAGGGTGCGATGAAGCCGTAGGCGTCTTCAATAGCGGCGCACACCCACGTCATGGCCGGGCTTGTCCCGGCCATCCACGTCTTTGGCCGCCATCGAGAAGAACAGCGTGGATGCCCCGATCAAGCCCGGGCATGACGAGTGGAGATAGCCTCGCCGTTCTCCACCCTCACCCGCTGTTCCGCAACCCCGCCGAAATGCCGTTGATCGTAAGCTGTATCCCGCGCAGTACCTGTTCATCCGGGTTCTGCGCGCGATGCTCCTTCAGCAATTCGACCTGCACGTGGTTGAGCGGGTCGAGATAGGGAAAGCGGTTACGGATCGAGCGGTCCAGCAATGGATTACCCTGCAGCAGGCGCTCGTGTCCCATGATGTCGAGCAACGTCTCTATGGAGGAATGCCATTCGCGCCGGATGCGTCCAAAGATGCTCTCGCGCAATTTCACGTCCGGCACCAGTTCGGCATAACGCGAGGCGATCGCGATCGAGCTTTTCGCCAGCACCATGTCCATGTTCGACAGTAGCATGCGGAAGAACGGCCAGTCACGATAGAGTTCCTGCAGGAACGGCATGCCCTGCTCCGGGTGTTCCGCGATCCAGGTCTCGACTGCCGAGCCAAAGCCGTACCAGCCCGGCAGCATCAGCCGGCACTGCGCCCAGCTGAATACCCAGGGAATCGCGCGCAGGTCCTCGATCTCGCGGGTCTTCTTGCGCGACGCCGGGCGGCTGCCGATGTTGAGCGTTGATATTTCAGTGATGACGGTGGAGCCCCAGAAATAGTCGGCAAACCCTTCGGTCTCGTAGACCAGCCCGCGATAGGCCTTAAAGGCCAGTGCGGAGAGCTGCTCCATCGCGGTGAGATATTCTGCGCGCGGCGCACTCTGCCGCGGATGCAGCAGGCTCGCCTCCAGCGTCGCGGCGGCAAGGATTTCCAGATTGCTGCGGCCGACCTCGGGGTTCGAATATTTGCTCGAGATGATCTCGCCCTGTTCGGTAATACGTATCTGGCCGTTCACCGCGCCGCCGGGCTGCGCGATGATGGCGTCATAGCTCGGCCCGCCGCCCCGGCCGACCGAGCCGCCGCGGCCGTGGAACAGGCGCAGGCGGACGCCGTGACGTTCGAACACGTCGACCAGCCCGATCTCGGCCTTGTAGAGTTCCCAGCCCGAGGTGACGAAGCCGCCATCCTTGTTGCTGTCGGAATAGCCGAGCATCACTTCCTGGACGCCGCCGCGGCTGTCGACCAGCCGGCGGTAATCATGCAGCGACAGCATCCGATCCATGATACCGGACGAGGCCTGCAAATCCTCGATGGTCTCGAACAGCGGCACGATGTTGATGGCGCTGCGGCCCGAGGGGTTGATAAGCCCGACCTCCTTCAGGAGCACCGCCACCTCCAGCATGTCGGACATGCCCTTGCACATGGAGATGATGCATTGGTGGATCACATCGGTGCCGAAGCGGGCATGCGCCTCGGCCGCTGCGCGGAACACGGCGAGTTCGCCGAGCGTTTCCTCGCTGTACTTGACGAAGGCCGAGCTGAGCGGCCTGGCGCTGCGCAACTCACCCAGCAGCAGGTTGATGCGCGCTTCCTCACCTAATGCGAGGTAGGACATTCCGGGGATCGCGGCATCGAACAGTTCTGCCACAGTGCGCTCATGCACCGCCGAATTCTGCCTGATATCGAGCCGGGCGAGATGGAAGCCGAAGCAGTCGACGGCCCGCCGCAGCGACCTCAGGCGCCCCCGCGCGATCACGCCCGAATTGTTGGCAATCAGCGAACGATCGAGCACGTCGAGATCGGCCTTGAATTCATTCACGGTTACGTAAGCCGCGGCCTCGCCGACCGGACGCCTTGTCGTCTCGATATCGAGCTTCAACGCCGTCCCGGTCAGTCGCGCATAAATGCCCGACACCGCGAGCCGATAGGGTTCACCGCTTCGGTGCGGCGAGGAGTCGGGCGAGCGCCCGGCCAATGCGCGCAATTCCTCCGAGACGTCGGCAAGATGTGCCGCGAGCGACAACTCGGCGCCCAGCGCGTGCAACTGCTCCAGGTAGAAGTTCATCACCCGGCTCGACTGCAGCCGCAAGGTGCCCCGCATCACGTCGGCGGTGACGAAGGGGTTGCCGTCGCGGTCACCGCCGATCCAGCTTCCCATGGTCAGGAACGAGGCCAGTTCGCCCGGCGCGCCGCCCTCCTCCTGGTTAAGCCGGTCCTCCAGCGCGCAATGCAGCCGCGGCACCTCGTGCAGGAAGGTGTAGTCATAGAAGGACAGGCCGTTGGCGACCTCGTCGAGCACGGTCAGCTTGGTCCGGCGCAGCAGATTGGTTTGCCACAACGTCAGCACGGCGCGGCGCAATTGTTCATCGCTGGCTTCGGCCTCTTCCGGCGTCAGTTGCGTGCGTTCGCGCCGGTCGAGCAGCGCCGCGATCTCCATCTCGCGATCCATCGTGCTCTTGCGGCGAACTTCCGTGGGATGCGCGGTCAGCACTGGGCTGACCTGCGCCTGCCCGAGAAACCGGCGCAGCTCGGCGGCACTGATGCCGGCGGCTCGCGCGTGGGCCAGGGTCTGGGTGAGCGCACTCGGCCGCGGCCCGGCGGGGCCACGGCCGCGCATCTGGCGGATGTTGTTCTGATCTTCGGCGATGTTGGCGAGATGCGAAAAATAGCTGAAGGCGCGGACGATCCTCACGGTATCGGCGGTCGACATACTGTCGAGGATGGTCTCGAGCTCCCGCCGCGCGAGCTTGTCCTCGTCGCGATGGAACCGGATCGAGGTCTGCCGGATGCGTTCGACGAGATCGAACACCTCGGCGCCCTCCTGGTCGCGCACGGTATCGCCGAGGATGCGCCCGAGCAGGCGTATATCGGTCCGCAGCTGAGCATCCTCCGCCAATGCCAGCGCTTCATCGCTGCGATTGGACCGGGCCTCGGTCTCGGAAGGCATGATCTGGGAAGGCACTAACTGGGAAGACATGGCTGGCCACCTCAGAAATTGCCCGGCAATTCCGAGTGTGCAATTTTTTTGCCGCAGTGCAAGATAAAGATGGAGCCGGTGCAGACATACGGGAGGTCCTCATCCTGAGGAGCGGCCCCTCTTGGCCGCGTCTCGAAGGATGAGTTCGGGGCCTCATGGTTCGAGACGCGCTTACGTGCTCCTCACCATGAGGGATCGGCGATGCGGCCCGCGGCTCCGCTAAATCCTCCGCCCCGCCCGTTCCCAATAGGGATCGCGCAGACGGCGCTTGAAGATCTTGCCGGAATCCTCCCGCGGCAGGTTCGACTGGATCTCGATGTGCTTTGGCACCTTGTAGTCCGCCAGCGAGACCTTGAGCTGCCCGCGGATAGAAGCCAGATCGAGCGTCACCCCCGGCTGCGGCTCCACCACCGCCATCAGCGCCTCGCCGAACTCAGCGTCGGGAATGCCGAACACCGCGCAGTCATGCACGCCCGATAGCGCATGCAGCGCGGCCTCGATCTCGGCCGGGTAGATGTTGACGCCGCCCGAGATCACCATGTCGCGCTTGCGGTCGCAGATGAAGACATAGCCGTCGGCGTCGATGTAACCGACATCGCCCGAGGTGATGAAGCCGTCGCGATCGATCTCGGCACGCTTTTCCGGCTTGTTGTGATAGGTGAAGTCAGGATTGCCGGCGATGCGCGAATAGATTTCGCCGATCTCGCCTTGCGGCAATTCTTTGCCGTCGTCGCCGATGAAGCGCAGTTCGGCGCCCGGGGAAATCTTGCCGACGGTACCGGGCTTCTTCAACGCATCCTCTGACGTTGCAAAGGTGACGGCACTGGATTCGGTCGAGCCGTAGAATTCATAGATCACCGGCCCCCACCATTCGATCATCGCGCGCTTGACGTCCGCCGGACAGGGCGCGGCAGCATGGATGATGTGGCGCAGCGACGACATGTCGTACTTCCTGCGCACTTCTTCCGGCAGCTTCATGAGCCGGATGAACATCGTCGGCACCATGAAGATGGTATCGATCTTCTGGGTATCGATCACCCGCAGGAATTCTTCGGGGTCGAAACGCGGCATCAGCACCAGTGCGCCGCCGAGACGGCCCGCGCGCAGGCCGAACGAGTTCGGCGCGGAGTGGTAGAGCGGCCCGGGAAGCAGCGCGCGGGCGCCCGGCTTGAGGCCATAGATCATCGCACGCAGGCGTTCGCCGTTGGCGACCTGCTCCGGCGTCGGCGCGTTGCGGCGCACACCCTTGGGGTGGCCGGTCGTGCCCGAGGTGTAGATCATGTTCTGCGGCTGCGGCACCACCGGCCCATCGTAGCGCGGGTGCTGCTTCAGCCAGGACTCGAAATCGATCGCGAAATCAGGCGTCGTCAGATGATCGGGGTCGATCCTGTAGTTGGCAAGGATTTCCGGCGGCGTCGGCACACTGAGCGCGGTGACGCCGTCCGGGATCGCCTCGCGAAGCTGATGCAGCATGTCGGCATGCGCGATCAGCACGGCCGAGCCGGAATCCTTCAGCACGTAATTGATCTCTTCCGGCTTGAAGTGCCAATTGATAGGCACGCCATAGGCACCGAGCCGCATCGCCGCATAGGCCGCTTCGATGAAGGCTATGTCGTTGCGCATCAGCATGGCGACGCTGTCGCCCTGCTTGACGCCGAGTTGTTGCAAGCCGCCGGCAATGCGATCGGCGCGATCGGCAACCTCCGCATGGTCACGCTTGCGTGGGCCGCTGATGATGCCGAGGAAAGGGGACGAGGTAGACATTATTGCGTTTCCGATCTGTCGTCGGGTTGGATAACTGCGCTGTCATTCCGCGGCGATGCGCAGCATCGAACCCGGAATCTCGAGATTCCGGATCTGGTGCTTACGCACCATCCCGGAATGACGGAAGTACTACCCCGCCTCCGCAAACCGCGGCGCGCGTTTTTCTATGTTCGCACGCACCGCCTCGGTCTGGTTGGGGCTGCCGAGCAATTTCTGCTGCTCGACGGATTCGGCGAGCAGCGCCGGCGCTGGATCGACGGACAGCTTGTTCAGCATCCGTTTGGCGGCGCGGATCGCGTCGGGACTTTTCCCCGCGATTTCGCGCGCGACCTCGAAGGCCGCCGCGCGCGGGTCGTCGCATATCCGCGTGGCGAGACCGTAGCTCATCGCTTCCTGGGCGGAGAAGATGCGCCCGGTATAGGTGAGGTCTCGCAAAATATCGTCGCGAACGAGGCTCGCGAGGATCGGCGTGCCGGCCATGTCTGGTACAAGTCCCCACTTGATTTCCATGATGGACATTCGCGCATCAGGCGTGAGGAAGCGCATGTCGGCGCCGAGCGCGAGCTGGAACCCGCCGCCGAACGCCACGCCCTGGATCGCGGCGATGACGGGCACCGGAAGCTGGCGCCAGCCCCAGACCGCCTGCTGCGGAAAGTTCGCCAACCCATGCGTGCGTGCAGTGAGGTCGCGTTTCTCGCCACCGGCGATCCCGTTACCGCCATTCTCCTTCATGGCGGCAAAGCGCCCCATATCGAGACCGGCGCAGAACGCCCGCCCCTCGCCGGACAAGACCACCACCCGGACCGCCTTTTCATGGGCCAGCCGTTCGGTCGCGGCCACCAGCGCCTCGAACATCGCGGCATCGAGCGCGTTCATCTTGTCGGCCCGTACCAGCCGGACATCGGCGATTCCGTCCGAAATCGAGATCGAAACGCGTTGTTCCATGAGAATTCCTCCAGTCTTTCGTCTCTTGGCGCTTTACAGAACGGCCGTTGGCGGTTTTAGTCAATCGACCAATTAACAGACAATTCCCGTGGGGGAAACGATGTTCAACGATCAGCTTCTCGCCGGGCGGCGCATTCTCGTGACCGGAGGCGGCACCGGCCTCGGCAAATCCATGGCCGCGCGGTTTCTGCAGTTGGGAGCCCAGGTCCACATCTGCGGCCGCCGCAAGATCGTGTGCGACGAGACCGCAACCGAATTGATGGACCTGCATGGCGGGCGCGTCATCAGCCACGGCGTCGACATCCGCAACGCGATGGCCGTCGACGAGATGATCGAGTCGATCTGGACCGAAGGTCCCCTCACCGACCTCATCAATAACGCAGCTGGCAATTTCATCTCGCGCTCTGAAGAGCTGTCGCCGCGCGGCTTCGATGCCGTCGCCAACATCGTCATGCACGGCACCTTCTACGTGACGCATGCGGTGGGACGGCGCTGGATCGCCGCCAAGCAGCGCGGCAACGTGGTGTCGATCACCGTGACCTGGGTGCGCAACGGCTCGCCCTATGTGGTGCCGTCGGCGATGAGCAAATCGGCGATCCACGCCATGACGATGTCGCTTGCGATCGAATGGGGCAAGCACGGCATCCGCCTCAACACGATTGCACCCGGCGAAATCCCGACCGAGGGCATGAGCAAGCGCATCAAGCCCGGCGACGAGGCCGGCGCGCGCACCCGCGCGCAGAACCCGATGGGCCGCGTCGGCACCATGGAGGAACTGCAGAACCTCGCCGTTTTCCTGATCTCGGGCGGCTGTGACTGGATCAACGGCGAAACGATCGCGATGGATGGCGCTCAGGCGCTCGCCATGGGCGGCAATTTCTACCAGTTGCGGGATTGGAGTGACGATGACTGGAACAAGGCGCGCGACTCGATCAAGGCGCAGAACGAAAAAGACCGCGCGGCACGAGGCTAACGCCGTCGCCTCTGCGAACGCAGGGACCCACAGCCATCGCTCATTGTTACAAAGGTAGTTACAAGGGTAACCAATGCGATCCATGTCTCCATATTGTCTTTGCGATCGGATGACGCCAAACTCCGCGTAACGAAAACAAGACACGACGAGAGAGACATGTCCGCTTCGCAGCAACTGACGAACCTTGCCGACATGGTGCGCGACCGCGCCAGAACGCGCGGCGACGCGATCGCCTATGAGTTCGAGGGACGCCAGACCACCTTTACCGCGTTCGACGTCAAGACCAACCGCGTTGCGAACGCGCTCATAGCACTCGGGCTCAAGCCGGGTGAGCGCATCGCGTATCTCGGCAAGAACAGCGACCTCTATTTCGAACTGCTGATGGGCGCGATGAAGGCCAATGTGGTGATGGCGCCGGTCAACTGGCGGCTCGCCGGCCCCGAGGTCGCGTTCATCGTCGGCGACTGCAGGGCGCCGGTGCTGTTCGTCGGAGCCGAGTTCATCACCCAGGTGCGCAACATCAAGCCGCAATTGCCTGACGTACAGCACGTGATCACGACCGAGGGCGGCGCGCCGGAATGGCCGGATTTTACGGCTTGGCGCGATGCGGCGAGCGGCGACGACCCGAAGGTGCCGGTCGGTCCAAAGGACATCGCAATCCAACTGTATACCTCGGGCACCACGGGCAAACCCAAGGGCGCGATGCTGTCGCATGCCAACTTCCTCAATCTGGTTCAGACCGGCAACGCGGACGAGAAGCCGGAATGGAACAGGTGGTCGACCGACGACGTGTCGCTGGTGGCGATGCCGATCTTCCATATCGGCGGCTCCGGCTGGGGCGTGATGGGGCTTTATCACGGCGCCAGGGGCGTCATCGCGCGCGAGTTCGACCCGACCAAGGTGCTGGATTTCTTCGAGCAGTCCGGCATCACCAAACTTTTCATGGTGCCGGCCGCGATGCAGTTCGTGGTGCGGCAGCCGCGGGCGCGGCAGGTCGACTTCTCCCGCCTGAAATACATGCTCTACGGTGCCTCGCCGATTCCGGCTGCGCTCCTGAAAGAGTGCATCGAGGTGTTCAAATGCGGCTTCGTGCAGATGTACGGCATGACCGAAACGACAGGAACCATCGTGGCGCTGCCGCCTGAGGATCATGTCGAGGGGTTGGAGCGCATGCGGTCCGCCGGCAAGGCGCTGCCCGGCATTGAACTCGCGATCCTCGGCCCCGACGGCAAGCGGTTGCCGCCGCGCGAAGTCGGCGAGATCGCGACCCGCTCCGGCTCCAACATGGCCGGCTACTGGAACTTGCCCGAGGCAACCGCCAGGACGCTCGGCAGCGACGGCTGGCTGCGCACCGGCGATGCCGGTTACATGGACGAGGACGGCTACCTCTACATCCACGACCGCATCAAGGACATGATCATCTCCGGCGGCGAAAACATTTACCCGGCCGAAGTCGAGAGCGCGCTCTGCGATCATCCTGATGTGGCCGAAGCCGCCGTGATCGGCATCCCCGACGACAAATGGGGCGAAGCGGTCAAGGCGGTAGTGGTGATGAAGCCCGGCAAGCAGGCGACGGCTGCCGACATCATCAACTTCACCCGCGAGCGCATCGCCGGATTCAAGACGCCGAAATCGGTCGACTTCCTGGAGGCGCTGCCGCGCAATCCGTCGGGGAAGATCCTGCGGCGGAATCTGCGTGATCCATATTGGGCCGGCAAGGACCGGCAGGTCAATTGAGCGCGCGGCACGCTCTCTCCACGTCATCACCGGGCTTGACCCGGTGATCCACGCCTTACTTTCTGGCTGGAGGCAAAGACGTGGATGGCCGGGTCAAGCCCGGCCATGACGGCTCGAAGTTCAATGCTTCCCCGCTCCCATATACCCGAACAAAAATCCTGCCACCTTGCGCTTCTGGATTTCCTCGCTGCCTTCCGTGATGCGGTAGCGGCGGTGGTGGCGGTAGATGTGCTCGAACGGCTTGTGGCGCGAATAGCCCATGCCGCCGTGCACCTGCATGGCGCGGTCGGCGGCCTCGCAGCACAGCCGGTTTGCCCAGTAGTTGCACATCGAGACCCGATCGGACAGCGTGTGCTCGACCTGCGCCTGCGTAAGCTGGTCCATTTCCCAAGCGGTCTTTCGGATCAATAGCCGGAGCATCTCGGCCTGCGTTGCCAACTCCACGAGCGGCCACTGGATCGCCTGGTTCTCGGCCAGCGCCTTGCCGAACGGCTTTCGCTCGCGGGCATATTTGACGCTTTCGTTGATGCAGTAGACGGCCGCGCCCAGCGAACTCGCGGCCTGCCGGATCCGGTTCTCGTGCACAAAACACTGCGCCAGCGACAGCCCGCGGCCGACCTCGCCGAACAGCGCATCGTCGGGCACGAAAACATCCGTGAAGCTGACGCGCGGATGATCCGTCGGCATGTTGAAGGTCCACATGTACTCCTCGACCTTGACGCCCGGGCTCTTGGCCGGCACCAGCAGGCAGGTGATGCCGCGCGCATCGCCGTCATTGCCTGACGTGCGGGCGAACAGCGCGCAATGGGTGGCGACATGCATGCCCGTCGTCCACATCTTCTGGCCGTTGATGATCCAGCCCTTGACGTTATCGCGGGTCGCCTGCACGGCCCGGGTTTCCATATGCGTCGCGTCGGAACCGTGATCGGGCTCAGTCAGCCCGAACGTGATGCGATATTTGCCCCTGATCGAGCCGTCGATCATCGCCTTCTGGTCGTCGGTGCCGTAGCGATCGAGCATGGTGACAATGGGCAGATTGCCGACGATCGAATGCTCGTTCTGCAGGTCGTTGTGCAGGCCGAGACCTTTTGAGGCGAAATGCTCGCGGATGACAGCCATCCAGAGATTGGAACCGTCCTTGCCGCCATAGCGCTTCGGAATCGCAAAGCGCAGATGGCCGGCGTCATCCGCCAGATTTTTCGCCTTGCGCAGCAGCGCTTCCCATTCATGCCGCGGCAGGCCGCCGTTCTCGAAATCGGTGCGCGCCCATTCGCGGCGATGGTCGAAGAAGCGGATGTTGTCGTCGGCCTCCTCCAGCGGCTTGATCTCGCGCGCGATGAAGCGGTCGAGCTCGTCGAGATAGGCCGTGAGGTCGGCAGGCAGGTTGAAATCCAAGGCGGTCTCTCCCGGAATGTCGATTGTTTTGATTTTGCGTTTAGGCGCTACAGGGCGCGGCTGCTCGGATCGATTTAGGTGAGAAGACCAGCCCCAAGTCAAGCAACGGAATCGGCCTTGGCACGCGCGGGGGCGTTGCGTAATTGGATGGTATCGGACGCCGCGCTGGCGCTATGATCGCGGCCAATATTCTCCTCCGCAGAAAATCGAAACGGGAGCAAACATGGACCTGAAATTCTCCAAGGTGACGCGCAAGGGACCGATCACGATCGTCACGCTGTCGCGGCCCGAAGTGTACAATGCGTTGCATATCGACGCGCATTTCGAGCTCAACAAGGTATTCGACGACTTCTCCGCCGACCCCGAGCAGTGGATCGCGATCGTCACCGGCGCCGGCGACAAGGCTTTCTGCGCCGGCAACGATCTGAAATGGCAGGCAGCCGGCGGCAAGCGCGGCTGGGACAAGGGCGGCTTTGCCGGCCTCACCACACGGTTCGATTGCGACAAGCCGATCATCGCCGCGGTCAACGGCGTTGCGATGGGCGGCGGCTTTGAGATCGCGCTGGCCTGCGATCTCATCATCGCGTCGGAGAACGCGACCTTCGCGTTGCCCGAACCGCGCGTCGGCCTCGCGGCCCTTGCCGGCGGCGTGCACCGCCTGCCGCGACAGATCGGGCTGAAACGCGCCATGGGCATGATCCTCACCGCGCGCCATGTCTCGGCCAAGGAGGGGCTCGAACTGGGCTTCGTTAATGAGGTGGTTCCGGCCGGCGAAGCGCTGGCGGCGGCCGAGCGCTGGGCCGAGACGATTGCCAAGAACTCGCCGATGTCGATCCGCGCCTCCAAGCAGGCGATCCAGCGCGGACTTGAAGTCTCGCTGGAACAGGCGATGGCCGAGCAGCGCGAGTATCCGGCCGTAAAGGCGATGGCGGCGTCGCAGGACTACATCGAAGGGCCGAAGGCGTTTTCGGAGAAGCGCCCGCCGAAATGGCTGGGGCGGTAGGGATCGCAACGATCCCAACCGTTTCTCTCTCCGTCATGGCCGGGCTTGTCCCAGCCATCCACGTCTTGCTTCTCACAGACAAAGACGTGGATGCCCGGGAC
>Ga0268266_10003561_pt1 | contig 15432 bp, 15 predicted proteins | sample KBSS13metaG_FD_190356 | JGI IMG/M metagenome (GOLD analysis project Ga0268266, IMG submission 190356) | Switchgrass rhizosphere microbial communities from Kellogg Biological Station, Michigan, USA - KBS S1-3 metaG (SPAdes) (version 2) | ecosystem: Host-associated > Plants > Roots > Rhizosphere...
ACCCTCAATGCGATGATGAGTGAGTTGTACGGTGTGCAGCCCACACCGACGCATTCCGACTATGTGTCCGCTGCGCTCGACTTGCTCAAGCGATATCACAAGCGGGCGTTGGTGATCATCATCACGAACTTCCGTGATGAGGACAGCAGCGAGTTGGGTTATGCGTTGCGGCTGCTGCGCACGCGGCACCTGGTCATGCTGGCCAGCCTCCGCGAGCGCATTGTGGGCGAATTGATGTCCCAGCCCATGTCGTCCGCCGATGCCATGCTCGACATCGCGAGCGCCCATCTATATGAGCAATCGCGGCGTGACGCATTCAACAAACTGGCTGACCGCGGGCCCCTGACAATCGATGCGGAGCCCGATCAGTTGGGCGTGCAGCTCGTCAATCGATACCACGCCGTCAAACGGGCGGGCATGATTTAGTCAGTGCGCCAGGGCCTCGGGGATGCCGCTGTAAACAGCATCTCGAAAGGCCTTGTGCAGCGGTACTTTGCCGAACGGCGCGTACTGAGTAAATAACACGGCTGTGATCTGGTTCTTCGGGTCCACCCAGAACAGGGTGTCCTTGGCGCCATCCCAGAAAAACTCGCCCACGGCCCCTGAGGCTTCCTGGGCATTCGCCGGCGGTTGCGTCCGCACGGCGAAGTCGATTCCAAATCCAACCTGCCCCTTGCTGGGCAGGAAGCCCTTGTCGAGCACATCCGGCGGCATCTGGTCGGTGGACATCAACTTCACGGTCTGCGGCTTCAATATCCGGTGTCCATCGAGCTCACCGCCGTTCTGCAGCATCCGGGCAAACCGCATGTAGTCATCCAGCGTCGAAACGAGGCCATAGCTGCCGGGCTTCAATGGCCAATCCCTGGAGTTGAACTCATACGCGTCCGCATCGGGAACCCGCGTGAGCGAGCCATCGGGATGCCAGTCATAAACCGCCGCCAAATGCGCCTTGTCGCCGGGCCGCAATACGTACCGGGTGTTCTTCATTCCCAACGGCGTGAAGATTGTCTTCTCCAGGTACTTGTCAAATGGCATACCGGACAGCCGCTCGACCAACAGCGCCTGCACATCCACTGAAGGGCCATATCGCCACTGTGTACCCGGCTGAAACATCAGTGGCAGTGTGCCGAGGATGTGGGCTTCTTCCGCGAGGGTGTTGCGCTTGTTGGACGGATCGCCTGCCCGGTAGATCTCACCCACGGGCGAGTGATCGTTGCCATAGTAGAAGCCGGAAGTATGCCGTGTGATGTCGCGAACAGTGATCTGCCGGTGCGCAGGTTCGTAGATCACATCGCCATGCGGATCGACTCCCGCATACACCTTCATGTTCGCGAATTCTGGAGCATATTTGCTCAACGGATCGTCGAGGGTGAATTTCCCCTCCTCGTACAGCGACATCAGGGCCACGCCGGTCACCGGTTTGGTCATGGAGAAGATCTGCACGAGAGTGTCGCGAGTCATCGGCTTGCCCGCCTCCCGGTCGGCCTTGCCGAAAGCGCCGAAATACGCCTCGTGGCCATCCTGGTAGACGAGCGCGGATACGCCTACCAATGCGTTCGAGTCGATGATGGCGCTCAGCGCGGTGTCGATTTTGGCTTTATCGATGGGCGGCGCGGCGAATGCAGCAGTGCTCGTCAGTATCGCAGCCAGGAGAAACGGAATCGCGCGCATGCTCAGCCCCCTCGTAATGGCGGCTGTTATGATAGCGCTACCATTTCAGTACTGGCAATGGACGCCTGCGCATGACCCGCACCAGCGACAGGGCTGCGAGCATCCAGCCGTTAATCGCACCGCCACCACCTCCGCCCCCGGTCATGGGCGGAGGATCGGACTGGCTGCTCGGCGGCGGCGGAGTCGGGGTGGAGTTGGTGGGGGGAGCGGGATCACCCGCAACCGAGATCGCTACATCGAGCGCGCCCATCGCATCGATGCGCCCATAGCCGAAAGTGCCGTCAGGAGCGGCGCTACCGAGTTGAGTCGCGCCCTTGGTCAACACATCCACGAGTTGCGAAGCGCTCATCGATGGATAGCCCGCCCGAATCAAGGCCGCCACGGCGCCGGCATTGGGGGCGGCAGCGGAGGTGCCGTAGAAGTTGCCATCGGGAAACAGGCTGTTGGCGAAGTAAGTGCCGGCCGCATCGACACTGATGCCATCCGGCGCGACGACGATCGGCGCCTGGATCTGCTTTTGTGACGGAAACATCAGGGTCGCCGGCCCCAGGCTGCTGAACGGCTCGATCTTGTTACCCATCGCGTCGGAACCGTTGACGGCTCCCACTGTGACCGCGCCGGTCACGAACGCCTGCGGTGTCACAACACTCCCGGTCGTAGATTTGGACAAGGAAGTGAGCCCGTCTCCGCCGATCCACAGCTTGAAAAACTTCCCGGCCGAAGTGGCATCCGGTGTTGCGACATACAACTTGAAGGTCGTGCCGTTGAAGGTGACGGACTGGGAGATCAGGTTGTCGGTGGCGGTGTTCGCGGAGAGGCAGCTCTGCGCGTGAGTGTCGGTGTTGACCCAGATGAGATCGAAATGGCTGCTGTTCTGATTGGGCGGATCAGCCCACGCAAACGCAAACGGCACGGCCGATGGCTGCGTCATCGTCAGGAGCTCGTTCGGGTCCCCGTCGAACTGCGCCACATAGTTGTCCGTCTGCGCGCCACAGGTCAGTGGCGAAAGACCGACTGAAGCGACCGCCACGGGCGAATACGTTCCTTCCCAATAGCTGCCGTTGTAGTTGCCGGCGGCCGTGAACAGCACTACGGAAGGGTTCTGTGCGAGGAGTTGCTCAACTGCCTGCACTTCGGAGCTGTCTGATGACAACAGGTCCTGTTGCGGGAAAATGATGTCATCCACGAGGATCGAGGCGCCCGCCGAGATCATCTGGCTGAGACAGGAGGTGTACTCCACGTAGGTCGCCGGACCGCAATAGGCAAGCGAGGCACCGGGTGCGACTGCGTGGATTTCCTCGAGCAAGGCCGTGCCTTCGTCGCCGGCCGGCGCGGCCGCACCATCTGCGGGCAACACAACCTGCACCGCCGGCAGCTCAGAGCGCTGCTGAATGACCTTGACGTTGGAGATGCCGCCGGACTGCACTCCGACTTTGACGCCTCCGCCGTTGATACCTGTCTTTGATACAAACTGGTCGGCGTGCATGATCGACACGCCATTGGCATTGATCGGACCGCCCGCCGGCGTTGCTGCCGTACTGCTCGCCTTGATCTTCGGAACGATGGCGTACGAGGGCAGCGAGACCCGATTGACGCCATCAACAGAGGCCAGCTGCGCCAGCGTATCCGGGGCGACCCAACCTTCAATCACGCAGTAGGAGGCGATCCGGATCGATGAGCTCACCGACACTCGGGTCGATATGTCCGACCGGGCCTCGTTGGAGCAATCGTAGTGAACGTCGGCCTGGACCCAACCCCGCGCGTTGAATCGCGCCGACGTGACAGAAGTCCGGGCAGCCGCCGGCGCGTCGTAAACAGACTGCAGCTTGGCTGAGACCCGTAAGCGCCAGGCGTCAGCCGGCGCAGCCGGTGTTACCCAGATTGCAATGATGACGGCGAGGCTGCCCGTCAACAGCCTCGCGACCGAATATCTCCCTCCCATGGGAGACTATTCTGCCACTTTTGACATCCTCCCGCGCCTGAAGACGCGGGACTTCTGCTGCGTTCAGAGGCTGCATTATACGGCCCCTGAATCGCTTCGGCGGGTTCCTGCTGCTGGCGATCTGACTGCATCGCTCACTTCACAGGCGCAACGGGCGTGTCCCGCCCTGAGTATGTTGATCGCGCCAACCCGATCGGCGTGGTCCTCGAAGCCGCATTGAACGCAGACGAACCGTTCTTGGGTCCGCCGGTTCTGCGTCGAGACATGATCGCAACGCGGACATCGCCGGCTCGTATTCTGCGGCGGTACGAGGATCAGCTCACCCCCGTTCCACGACAGCTTGTATTGCAACTGGCGGCGGAACTCGAACCAACCCTGATCGAGGATGGATCTGTTCAGGCCGGCTTTGGCCCGAACATTCTTGCCCGGAGCTTCGATTGAGCCGGCCGCCGACCGGGACATGTTCTGCACCTTCAAGTCCTCGATACACACCATCGCGTGGTTTTGGCTGATCGTGGCCGAGATCTTGTGCAGGTAGTCGCGGCGAGCATTACCAATTCGGGCGTGGATACGCTGGATACGGTCTCTCGCCTTGTCCCAGTTGTGGCTGAACTTCTGTTTGCGGCACATCGCCTGCTGCCCTTTGCGTAGGGCAGTTGCATGGCGCTTGAAACTGTTGAGCGGGGCGTGAAAGCGACCGTCGGAGAATGTGACAAACCGTACTACGCCCAAATCAATGCCGATCGCGGCGCCGCGCGGCAAGGGCTGCTCAACCTCTCTCTCAGTTTGGATGCTCACGAACCACTTGCCACCCGAGTGGATGACAGTGACATTCTTCACCGTGCCGAGCACCTTGCGACTATTGCGGTAGCGGAGCCAACCAAGCTTGGGCAGGAACAGGCGCGAGTTCACCTGATCGAGCTTGATCTGCTTCGGATCCGGATAACGGAAGCTATCGTGCCGTCCTTTCCTCTTGAAGCGCGGCAACTTGCCCCGTTTGGCGAAGAAGTGGGTGTAAGCGCGTTCCAGATCCTTCAGCGCCTGTTGTAGCGGATGCGTCGGTGCATCTTTCAGCCATGGTCGTTCGCTGCTGCTACGCCACTGGGTCAGCTGCTTGCAGAGCTCACCATAGCTGAGATGCTTCTCGCCCGCATCAAAGCGGGTTTTCTGCAGAGCCAGCCCTGTGTTGTAGACGAACCGACACGACCCGGCGAAGCACCGCATTTGTCGACGCTGTGCATGATTGGGATGCAGTTCGAACTTGAAGGCTTGGAAGCGTTTCACCAACCTAGGATACGGTTGGTCTACGAGCGATGGGGGACCATTTGAAGTGCAAAACGCTCTGTTTACACGTTATATGTGCATTCGGTTTTCTCAACAAAGTATCGCCGCCATATGTCCGATGCACGTGCTATCGCCGCACGACATCTTCGCCGCCAGCTGCTCGGATGCGCAGGCTACGCCCTTGCAGGTGGACGGCGAAAACGACGGCGCTTGCCGCGCGCCCCGGTCAGTTGTGTGGCACGAAATCAATGTAGGGCGTGCTGACTTTACCGCCGGGACCCACGGCAGCCGGGGCCACGGTGCCCGCCGGGCCGAGCGACTTGATGTAGCGGTAGATATCGAGCAGGTCCTGATCGCTCATGTCGCGCAGGTTGAACCAGGGCATGGGGGGCCGCCGTTCGGAACGGGCGAATACCAGCCACTGAGCCTCGGTCAGGGATTGCACGGTGAGGCGCAGGTTTGCGGGGTATGAGACACCCCAGGGACCCTGAAAGCCCACACCCGAGCCGGTCAGCCAGGTCGCCGGCGGTGCATGGCCGCCGTTCTGCGCATGACCGGGAGTGTGGCAATCGTGACACCCTGTAATGGTGACCAGGTAGCGGCCGTGTGCCACAGACCCGTCCTGCGTGGGTTGCGCACGGGCCTCCGGGGTGGTTTGTCCCGCAATCGACGTGGTAACCGCAGCGACAGCAATGGCTGCCAGGGTGATGATGGCCGCGGTGGTCGCAGACGGCATCTTCATGGACGCTCCTGTAAGTGGGTGACACTGACAGAACGCGCAAATGCGTTAAGATTTAGCTCATAAAAATTATGAGTAACCGCGACTCGTCCCAAAATCAGCCCGTGACCCGACTGCTGGTGCAGTGGAGCGCCGGCGACGAGGCCGCCCTGGACGAACTCACCGCCCTGCTGTACCGGGAGATGCGGTCCCTGGCCCAGCGCCATTTACGCCGGGAACGCTGCAACCACACTATTCAACGCACCGCGCTCGTTCACGAGGCGTTTGTTCGATTGATTCACCAGGACTCGGTGGACTGGCGCAGTCGGGGGCATTTCTTCGCCCTGGCCTCCACCATCATGCGGCGGATCCTGGTGGACCATGCCCGTGCCCGGCTGACCTCGAAGCGCGGGGCGGGTCAGGAGGTGCAGAGCCTCGAAGAGATCGACGATGACACCGCCGATGAAACCGCCGACTCCGATGAGAACATCACAGCCATCGACGGGGCCCTCACCCGGCTGGCGGCCGTTGACGACCGGCAGGTCCAGATCGTGCAGATGCGCTACTTCGGGGGACTGACCATAGAGGAAACAGCCCAGGCGCTCGACATCTCGGAAGCCACTGTCAAACGCGAGTGGACACTGGCGCGGGCCTGGTTGAAACGCGAGCTTTCCAAGGGCGCGTAGCGTGGAGGGCAATCGCTGGCAGCGCGTGAAGGAAGTGTTTGCCGAAGCGTTGGAGGCGCCCGATCGAAGCACGTATCTTTCCGCGGCGTGTCGCGATGACCCTGGGTTGCGGACTGAAGTTGAGTCATTGTTGGCCGCTCATGCCGAAACGGACGGCTTCATAGAGACGCCCGCGGCGGCTCGTCTCGAGCCGGCCCCTGCGCCCGTCTGGATGGGTCGTCGACTGGGAGCTTATCGAATCGTTGGTGAGCTCGGATGCGGCGGGATGAGCGAGGTGTTTCGCGCAGTCCGCGCGGATGATGAGTACCACAAGGAAGTGGCCATCAAGATCCTCCGGCCCGGCTACGACACGCAGTTCCTGCTGGAACGCTTCAAATCAGAAAAGCGCATGCTGGCGGCCCTCGATCATCCCAACATCGCGGGAATTCTCGACGGCGGCACGACAGACGAGGGCCTGCCCTACCTGGTGATGGATTTCATCAAGGGACAGCCGATCGATCAGTACTGCTGCGAGCACGACCTGTCACAACGGCAGAGGCTCGAGCTGTTCCGGACACTGTGCTGCGCCGTTCAATATGTCCACCAACACCTGATGGTGCACGCGGACCTCAAGTGCAGCAACATACTGGTGACGGATGACGGGTCCGTCAAGCTCCTCGACTTCGGAGTCTCGGAGCTGGTTCAGGCGCCGAGCCGACACACCCTGCTGGCGTTCACACCTGCGTACGCCAGCCCCGAGCAGATACGCGGCGACGTTGTCTCTACGGCGAGCGACGTTTTTTCCCTTGGAGTGGTGTTGCATCAGCTGCTGACCGGTGACTTGCCGAGTGCGAATGCGCTGTTGACCGGCGACTTGCAGGCCATCGTGAGCAAGGCGCTCGAGAAAGAACCTGCGCAGCGATATTCCTCGGTTGAGCAGTTCAGGGTGGATATCGAGCGCTATCTGCGGGGATTTCCGGTCTCGTGCCGGCCGGCCACCCTGCCCTACAAGTGGGGTAAATTCTGGAGGCGGCACACGACCGGCATCGCAGTCCTGGGTGCGTTTGTGTTGTGCCTGATCGGCGGCGTGGTTGCGGCGAGTTGGGAAGCCCATGTGGCGCGGCAGGAACGGGCGCGCGCGGAGCGACACTTCGCCGACGTACGCAAGCTCGCCAGCACCTTCATGTTTGATCTGCACGAGTCCATTCAGAACCTCGCGGGCTCAACCCAGGCTCGGCACCTGCTGGTTCTGAACTCGTTGAAGTATCTGGATGGATTGGCCGCCGAGTCGACGGGCGATGTGACTTTGCAGCGGGAGCTTGCGACCGCCTATGAGAAGGTCGCGGATGTGCAGGGTGGTTATCGGCAGGCGAACCTGGGTGAATCGGCCGGCGCGATCGAGAGCTATCGCAAGGCATTGGCCATCCGGCTGGCCTTGCCGCAGGACCGGGACCTCGAGCGCGAGGTGTTGAGAAGCTATGGGAAGTTGGGGGAAGTGCTGGCGGGTTCGGGTGATGCCGCCGGCGCGATTGCCAACTCGCGCATCGCGCTCGGCCTCGCCGAGCGCCTCGCGGCTGAGCCTGGCGCCACCTCCCAGGATCGGCGCAACCTCGGCAGTGTGTATGTGTCCTTGGGCTGGCAGCTTGCCCGGTCCGGGGAGCCCGCACGAGGGCTGATGTTGATGAATCAGGGGACGGCGGTTTTTGAGAGCCTCGTGGATGCCGACGCCGCGGATTCGCGCAGCCGGCATCATGCCGCTGTTGCGTATGGGCGCATGGGGGAAATTCTGATTGGCGAGCAGCGCTACGACGATGCGTTTACGTTGCACTCCAAGCAACAGCAATTCGCGCATGCGCTGGCGGTGTTGGATCCGAGTAACGCGGAGCTGCGGACGCTCGAGGCGTATGCGCTGCTGGGGATCGCTACAGTGTTGTCCAAGCGCGGCGCCGCGCAGGATGCTTTGTCGAAGCAGACTGAGGCTTCAAACACGCTGCGGGCGCTGTTTGATGCGGATGCCAAGGATACCGAGGCGCGTTACAACGCGGCGTTTGCGTTGAGTGAGGTGAGCGCCACTTTGGCGGCGCTCGGGCAGTTTCAAGCCGCGGAGCTGAAGTTGCGCGACGCGCTGGCCATCATCGAGCCATTGGCGGTCACCGACGATCCCGGCATGGGCCACGCCAAGGCATTGCAAGTCACCGCCACCGAGCGACTGCAGAAAATCACCGCCCGGGTCAAATAGGGGTATATGCCCCCTTGACTAATAGGGGCATATACCCCAATATACCCTCAATGCCCACCATCCCCAAATTCGACCTCATGCCGTGCCACGCCACCGCACTGCGCAAAGCAGCCCGGAAGGTGTCACAGCTGTATGAGGGCGCTTTGGCGGAAACGGGCCTGCGTTCCACCCAGTTCGCCATCCTCTCAGAGCTCCACGACCGCGCGGACAACCCGCCTACCCTCGCGGAGCTCGCCGAAGCGCTGGTGATCGAGCGCTCGGCTGTAGGCCATACGCTTCGGCCGCTGGAGCGCGATGGCCTGGTCGCCCTGCAGGAAGGCGAAGATCGCCGGCAGCGTTACATCGTGCTGACGAGCAAGGGCAAGGCCAAATTCAAGGAAGGCGCCAACGCCTGGCGGGTGGCCCAGGAGCGCTTCGAAGACATGTTTGGTCGCGCCAAGGCCCGCGAGCTGCGCCTCACGCTCCTCGGGCTGGCCTACGACGAGCGTTTCGGCAAGCTCAAAGACTGATCATTAGAGAGAGTCCCCTTGAAGTCCTGAGCTTCGCCCACATATGGGTATATACCCACAATTTGAGATCCATGGGAGAAAGTAATCATGCGTTTATCCAAGACACTCGTCGCCACAACCGCTTTGCTGTTGGGCGCTGCCATCACCGCACAGGCGGACGAGCCTTCACACATTCCAGCCACCGCGCAGTCGCAAGCGAACGCCGCGGTCATCGCCAAGGCCGACCATGCGCTGCGTGACTCGGTCAAGGGTCTGTCTAATGTGTGGATCTACGCCACCGGCGATGCCAACTCGGTGTTCGTGAACTACACCACTGACACCAACCACCTGGCGTTGGTCGAGCTGAAGGGTGAGCACATCGCCAGCCTTCGCGACCTCAACACCAGCACTGAGCGGGTTCTGACTGCCTCGACACACTAACGGGAGTCGCGCAATGGGATTGTTGGACAACAAAGTGATATTGGTGACCGGCGGTACTTCAGGCATCGGTCGGGCGAGCGCTGAGCTCTTCGCCAGGGAAGGGGCGAAGGTGGTGCTCACCGGCCGCCGGGCCGCCGAGGGCGAGGAAGTGGTGGCGGGCATCAAGCGAGCCGGCGGGTCGGCCCTGTTCATTCAGGCCGACCTCACCCGGATCGACACGATCCCCGACATCGTCAACCGGACGGTTGCCAACTTCGGCCGTCTCGATGGAGCCTTCAACAACGCCGGCGTGAGCGGCGGCGGGCCGATCGAGACGCTCGATGAGGTGACCTGGGACCGGATCGTCGACACCAACCTGAAGGCCAGCTTCTTTGCGCTGCAGGCCGAAGTGGCGCAGTTGAAGAAACAGGGCGGTGGCGGCTCGATTGTGTTCAACAGCTCGGTGTTGGCACAGATCGCAGCGCCCGGCACCTCGATCTACGCCGCCAGCAAGGGTGGCATCGACGCTCTCACCCGCGCTGCCGCGGTGGAGTTGGGGCCCCTCAACATCCGGGTGAATTCCGTGAATCCGTCCATTACGAAAACGCCGATGACGGAGGGACGCATCACGGTGAACGCCGATGGCACGGAGTCGCATCCTCTGGCGGTAGGTATCCCCCTGCGGCGGCTCGCAGAGCCGGAGGAAATGGCGCAGGTCGCTTTATTCCTGCTGTCAGACCGCGCGTCCTACGTCAGTGGACAATCCATTGTCGTGGATGGAGGCCAGAGCGCCACCTGATTGATCCACCTCCGGTGGCGACGATGGTACAGTGTTCCGCCATCCGGAGGGACGCCCCGTGTACGTACGCATCGGCGGAATCGAACAGTGGATTCAGTTCAACGAGCCTGTGCCGGGGAAGCCGGTGCTGCTGTTTCTGCATGGCGGTCCAGGGGGCACCTCGGTGCCCGCCTCGGCGGCGATGAAGAGTTGGGAAGAGGAGTTCACCCTCGTTCACTGGGACCAACGCGGTTCCGGGCGCACCTTTCGCCAGAACGGCGCGGCGGGGTGCGGCAAGCTGAGCATTGATCGCATGGTCGATGACGGACTCGAGCTCACCGAATACCTGATTTCACACCTGCGTCAGCCGCAGATTCTGCTGGTCGCTCATTCCTGGGGCTCGGCGCTGGGGATCTTCATGATTCAACGGCGGCCGGAGCTGTTCAGCGCGTTCGTGGGAACCGGCCAACTGGTCAACATGCGGCGCAATGAGGAAATCAACTATGCGCGACAGATGGACAATGCGCAGCGCCGCGGCAATCAGGAAGCCCTGGCGGCACTCCAAGCCATCGGGCCGCCGCCCTACTCGGATTTCAATTCCCTGTTGGAGCTGCGCAAGTACACAGACCTGCTGACGCAAGGCGATGGCGATGCGCTCCAGCTGCGCCCCACGCCCCTGCCGCCTGACTTCAGCGCTGCCGATGTTCCACCCATTCAGCAAGGAGCCGCATTCTCGCGCGCCCAGCTCCTGGACGAGCTGAATCAAATTGACCTGTTTGCCGGAAGCATGAAGTTCAACCTGCCCATGTTCTGCTTCCAGGGCACTCACGACCAACAAACCCCGACCGAGCTCGCCGCAGAATACTTCGCGGCGATCTCAGCGCCTCACAAAGCCTTCGTGACGTTCGAAGGCTGCCACCATTTTGTGGTCATGAACCGCCCGGAGCTCTTTCTGCGGGAGCTCCGGGCGCACGTGCTTCAGCTCTTCCAGCCCAGGTAATCCCGCTTACCCACTTTCACCCCGTTGTGCCGCAGGATGTCATGTGCGGTGGTGACGTGGAAAAAGAAGTTGGGCAGGAGGAATTGCAACACAAACAGATCGCCGGTCATGACGGCGTTGAAGAACTTCAGCTCGACCTTCCGTTGGTCGGCGCCCGCGAGGTGAGCCGGCGTCACCGTCTGAAGGAATGCCACCGTATCGGCGACACGCTTCTTCAGGTCCTCGAGTGTTGTCTCGCTGTCAGCGAAGCTCGGCGCCTGCAGGTCGGTCAGGCGCGGGATCGCGCCCTTGGAGGTATCGCTCGCGCGCTGGATCTGTCCGGACAAGGGCAACATGTCCGGCGCGAGGCGGGCATTCACCAACACCTTCGGATCGATCTTGTTGTCCGCGGCAAAGGCAGCGGCCCGATCGAGATATTCATCGAGAATTCCGAGGCCGCGCAGCAGCACAGGGATCGTCGCGTCGTACATTGAGATGGCCATGGTTCCTCCCGTTTGCAGTTCCGCCATTGAACCTGCCGGGCCGGTGGGCCTGCCATCCTTCATCAGAGGCAGGACCTGCCCTTCCGCCGCTAGATGACGTTCAGCTCCAGCAATGGGCGGTTCTCCAGCAGCCGGTTGTAGGACAGGTCGGATAGATCCAACGTCACAAACCGGCCGTGACAGATCAACTCGGCCACCCCGCGGCTCACCACCGGCGCCTGTTGAATGCCGTGACCGGAGAAGCCGTTCAACAGCAGCAGATTGCCGACCTGCGGATGGAATCCGACGATGCCGTTGTGATCGAACAGGTTCATTTCATAGTAGCCGGCCCAGGCGCGCTCCAGCCTGGCTGCCTCGAACGCCGGAATCCGCTCCGCGAGTGCCGGCCACAACACCGACTCGAATGCGTCATAGTCGGGCTCGAGGGGCGAGTCATCAGGATCGCTGGCCGGCGGCATTCCGGCGATGTAACTGACCCCTTCCGGGCGGATCCAGAAGCCCGAAGGATCGATGAGCAGTGGGAAGGGCTCCAGACGGGCACGGCACCCGATCACATAGACGGTACGCTTGCGCGCAGCGACAGGCAGATCAAACCCAGCCAACCTGGCCACCGACCGCGCCCAAGGCCCGGCAGCATTTACCACGTAGCGGCTCGCTATTCGGGTGCCATCCCCAAGATGAACACACTCGATGCGCCCGTTTTTCACATCCATTGCGGAGACTTCTCCGCGCTGATAGGTGACACCCTGGGCTCGCGCTCTTGCGCGGAAGGCTGACAGCAGCGCGTAGCCATCAAACCACCCTTCGCCGCTCAACCCGAAAGAGCCGGCCAGCAGATCGGCGGTATGGAGCCACGGGAAACGGGCGGCCAACTCGCTCGTGCTGAGCAGCGCGACATCGGCACCGAATTCCCGTTGAATCGTGTGAGCCCGACGCAGCGAGGCGAGCCCGGAAGTGCGGGCGAGATAGAGATAGCCGCGCTCTTTCAAACCAATGTCGACCACGCCACCGGGGACTTCGAGCAACTCATCAGCCTGGCGCATGAAGCCGATGCTCGCCTGCGAAATCCGGATATTGACCGGCGTCGTGAACTGCTGCCGAATAGAGGCGGCGGAGAGTGCCGACGAAGCGGTTGCGTAGGTCGGATCCCGCTCAACCACCACAACGGACATGTTGGGGTCGAGTCGCGTCAGCCAGTAAGCCAACGCCGACCCCATGATGCCTCCGCCGACGATTGCGACGTCCGCTCGACTGAACGTCATACGCTCTCCGGGCAACGATGACCCATGCTACGGCCGGGGGTCGGCCGCCAGGAGATCCAATCGAGCTACTTTCCGGCAGCCACCTGTGCCAAAGCACGCTCGAACGCCTCGACCGGCTGGCCTCCCTGGACCAGATATTTGTCGTTGAGGATAACAGCCGGAACGGCGTGAATCCCATTCCGCAGATAAAGTTGCTCGCGCGCCCGAACGTCCGCGGCATATTCATCCGACGCCAGTATGGCACGGGCGCGGTCTGCATCGAGCCCCACGCCAGCCGCCACTTCAACCAGTACATCCAGGTCGCTCGGATCGCGGCCGTCCGTGAAGTACGCTTTGAACAGCGCCTCCTTCAAGGCCACCTGCTTGCCGCCGCCTTCGATCTCCGCCCAATGCAACAGGCGATGCGCATTGAACGTGTTGTAGATGCGGCTGCGCTTGTTCATGTCAAAGTGAAAGCCGAGCTGCTCGCCACGTGCGGCGATGGCTTCCCGGTTGCGCGTGACCTGGTCCTCGGTGGAGCCGTACTTCTCGGTGATGTGCTCCATCAGGTCCTGCCCTTCGGGACCCATCTGGGGATTGAGCTCGAACGGTTGGAAATGGATGTCGGCGGCGACGCGGTCACCCAGGTTGCCGAGGGCGGTCTGCAGTGACTTCAGGCCGATCACACACCAGGGGCAGGAAACATCCGAGACGATGTCTATCTTGATCTTGTTGGGGGCGCTCATGACTACCTGTGGTTAAATTGCACGTGGAGCCTTCGCCGCGACATTCCAACCCAACACGTTGTAGATGCGGGTGCGCCACAGCCCCAGATATTCATGCACGACCAGGTCCGTGAGCAGAAAATTCTGGGCCGTCGGCCAGGGACGGACCCGGGCGCTCTCATAATCCGAGCGCACCGGCAGCGCGCGAACTCCAAAGTGTTCGAAATACAGAACAGCGCGGCGCAGATGGAACCCCGAAGTGATCAGGACCACCTGATCCTCCGGATGCTCATCCAGCCAAGCCGCACAGTATTGGGCGTTTTGCCAGGTATTCAAGCTGCGGCCTTCCAGCACCAGGTCGGACGGATCCACGCCCCATTTGAGCAGCGCATCGCCGTACACCTTGGCCTCGGAAACCCCCATCTCCTCTGGATCGCCACCGGAGACAATGAGCGCGCACGCCTTGCCGGCACGCTTGCATTGCAGATACAGCTCCAGACCCTTGGCGACTCGGCCATAGGCGAAAAGCGGGACTTCCACGCCCGCGGCATCGGGGACGCGCTGGATTCCGCCTCCCAGAACAATGATCGCGGCCCGAGACTGCCACGCCGGCATGGGTTGCGTGTCGTAGCCGGCCTGCAGCCGCTGCAACAGCTCGGCGGGCAGCGGCCCGCAGCCGGCCGCAAGGAACAGAAGTGCGCCAAAACCCCAGACACCGTAGGCGCTGAGCCGCCGCTTGCGCAGCTTCAACAGGCCGCCCCCGAGCGCAAGCAGGGTGAGGATGATCATGGACATGTGCGCAGAGTAGCAAATCGGCGCCCAGCTTCCGGTCGGGCCTGAAAGTGAGACCTTGGTCCCACTCATTCGTGACACGGATCACGGCCCGCAACCACTATGTCAATTACGGTTGCGGGCGTTGGAGATGGGCTGAAAACGTAGGTGTGAGTGTGTTTGCCGCGTTCAAGATTGTTCTGACTTTCCTGGTAGCGTGCGCCTCGGTCGTTGCGGCCATTGTCGAGTCCGGACATCCGCTGTTGTTTGGTTGTCTGTGCGCTGCGTTTGCGATCGGCATCGTCGGCTCCGAGGGCTACCGCTGGTATCGCAACAACTCGGTCCGCTCCTCGATCCCCCGCTGAGCCGCCGTGCCGACGGCTAGGTAACTGCAGCTTCTGAAACTCTCGTGAGCCGCGGGCTCAGAGAATGAATCACCACGATGGCAACAATGTACGCGCCCCCTGCGAGCGCGAAGATCGGTTGATAGCTGCCGAACACATCCAGTATGTAGCCGTTGTACTTGGACATCAGCATCCCGCCGACGGCTCCCGCCATTCCACCGATTCCCACGACTGAGCCGACGGCCACCCGCGGAAACAGATCGGACGGCAGTGTCATGAGGTTGGCCGACCAGGCCTGGTGTGCCGCCGTAGCCAGTCCGATGATCGCCACCGCGCCCCATAACTGACTGACGAACTGGGCAACTACAATCGGCGTAACGGCCAGTGCACAGATCAACATCGTGGTCTTGCGGGCAACGTTGGCGGTACGTCCGGATTTCATCAGCCGCGAAGAACCCCAGCCGCCGATCACCGAGCCGATGTCGGACATCAGATAGATGGCCACCAACGGCGGCCCGAATGACTTCAGATCCAGGTTGTAGCGTTTGCTCAGGAAGTCGGGCAGCCAGAAGAGATACAGCCACCAGATCGGATCGGTGAGAAATTTGCCGAGCGCATAGGCCCAGGTCTCCCGCAACCGCAGCAACTTGAGCCACGAGATGGA
>Ga0268266_10003565_pt1 | contig 15420 bp, 12 predicted proteins | sample KBSS13metaG_FD_190356 | JGI IMG/M metagenome (GOLD analysis project Ga0268266, IMG submission 190356) | Switchgrass rhizosphere microbial communities from Kellogg Biological Station, Michigan, USA - KBS S1-3 metaG (SPAdes) (version 2) | ecosystem: Host-associated > Plants > Roots > Rhizosphere...
CTCGATCGGGCCGAACTACAACAAGGCGTGGGAGGCGTTCGATCCCGTCGATCTGTCCGTGTCGCTGGCGCGGGCGCGGATGGAACTCGGCCTTGCAGTCAAAGGACGCGCATCGGCCGTCGAACACGCTCTGATCGAGGCGCTAGCGTCCCGCTTCCCTACCGACGATCCCGACGACACAGAAGCGCTGCAGGCCGGGCACGCCGCGTACGCCGACGCGATGGTCGCGCTCGGTGCGGCGTACCCGGACGACATCGACGTGCAGGCGCTGACCGCCGACGCGCTGGTCAACATCACCGCATGGGCGTTGTGGGACACCAGAACCGGCGAACCCGCGCCGGGCTCACGGGTGACAGAGGCCAAGCGGATACTCGATGAGGCGCTGGCGACAGCGGCGGGCCGCGAGCACCCCGGGGTGCTGCATCTGTACCTGCACACGATGGAGATGTCAGGCACCCCGCAGGACGCCTTGCCCGCGGCCGATCTGCTGCGCGGCCTGGTGCCGGACGCGGGCCATCTGGAGCACATGCCCAGCCATATCGACGTGCTGTGCGGCAATTACCGCGACTCGGTCGTGGCGAATCTGTCTGCGGTGCAAGCCGATCGGCAGTTCGTGGAGCGCGAGGGGCCGCTGAACTTCTACTCGCTGTACCGCGCCCACAATCTGCACTTCATCGTCTACTCCGCGATGTTCGAAGGCAACTCGCGGGCAGCGTTCGAGGCAGCCGACGAACTCGCCGACCAGCTCACGCCCGACCTGCTGGCCATCGAGTCGCCACCGATGGCCGACTGGCTCGAGGCGTTCGTGCCGTTGCGGATTCACGTGCTGGTGCGCTTCGGTCGGTGGGACGAATTGATCGCGCAACCTGTTCCCGAGGATGTCGAGCTGTACTGCACCACCGCCGCGACCATCCACTACGGCCGTGGCGTCGCACACGCCGCCAAAGGCCAACTGCCGCAAGCACGTGCCGAGCGAGAGGCTTTCGGCGAGGCGTATGCGCGCATCCCCGACAGCCGCTACCTGTTCAACAACACCGCGCGAGACATCCTGGCGATCGCTGCCGAGATGCTCGACGGCGAGATCGCCTACCGCGAGCAACGCTTTGATGAAGCATTTCAATATCTCAGGCGGGCAATCGAACTCGACGACTCGTTGCCGTACGACGAACCTTGGGGCTGGATGCAACCGACGCGCCACGCATACGGCGCCCTGCTGCTGGAGCAGGGCCACGTCGAGCTGGCCGCGCAGGTGTACGCCGCAGATCTGGGACTCGACCCCACGCTGGCGCGGCCATGTCAACACCCCGGCAACGTGTGGAGCCTGCACGGCTATCACGAATGCCTGCAACGGCTGGGCCGTACCGATGAGGCGGCGATCATCGGCCAACAACTCGACCTGCTGAAGGCACGCGCCGACGTGCCGATCGCGGCGTCCTGCGCATGCCGACTCGAGGTCTGTCACTGACCAAAGAAGATCCGGTCGGGTCGGCACGAGCCCGTGGCTGCGTAAACTGCCGCCTGTGGCGATCAGTGACGACGACCTCGAACGGCTGCGCCGCTGCGTGGAACTCGCGCAGGTGGCGCTCGACGATGGCGACGAGCCGTTCGGCTCGATCCTGGTGGACGGCGACGGTGCCGTGCTCTTCGAGGACCGCAACCGCGTCAAGGACGGCGACCAGACCCGCCATCCGGAGTTCGCCATCGCCCGGTGGGCCGTGGCCAACCTGGCGCCCGACAAGCGGGCCGACGCGACGGTGTACACCTCCGGTGAACACTGCCCCATGTGCGCGGCCGGCCACGCGTGGGTCGGGCTGGGCCGCATCGTCTACGCCACCTCGTCGGAGCAGCTGACCCAATGGCGCACCGAATGGGGCGCACCGCCGTCGCCCGTCGCGCCGCTGCCGATCAACGCCGTGGCGCCCAGGGTGCCGGTCGACGGGCCCGCACCCGAACTCGCCGACGTGATGAAGGCCCTCTACGAGGCGAAGTTTCGGGCATGACAGAACCGGCTTGGGTCGAGCACGCGATCTGGTGGCAGGTCTATCCGCTGGGCTTCGTCGGCGCCTATCCCGCCGATGCGCCGCCGGCCGCCGACGAACACCGGATGCGACGCATCGCCGACTGGTTCGACCACGCCATCGCGCTCGGCGCGTCGGGCGTCGCTCTCGGTCCCGTTTTCGCGTCTCGCACGCACGGCTACGACACCACCGACCACTACCGCATCGACGCACGCCTCGGCGACGACTCGGACTTCGACCACCTGATCGCCGAGGCCCGCAGCCGCGGGCTGCGGGTGCTGCTCGACGGGGTGTTCAACCATGTCGCCGCCGATTTCGCGCACGCCGATTGGTTTCGCAAGCGCGGCAACAGCTTTGACACCTTCGAGGGCCACGGCGAACTGATCGCACTCGACCACGACAACCCAGACGTCATCGACTACACCGTCGACGTGATGACGCACTGGCTGCGCCGCGGCGCCGACGGGTGGCGCCTGGACGCTGCCTACGCGGTCTCCGACCGGTTCTGGGCCGCCGTCCTCCCCCGGGTTCGCGCGGAGTTTCCCGACGCGTGGTTCGTCGGCGAGGTCATCCACGGCGATTACGCCGCACGGGTGCGGGACTGCGGCTTCGACTCCGTGACCCAATACGAGCTGTGGAAGGCGATCTGGAGCGGCCTCAACGACGGCAACTTCCACGAGCTCGACTGGGCTCTGGTGCGCCACAACGAGTTTCTCGACGATTTCGTGCCGTTGACATTCGTCGGTAACCACGACGTCACCCGGATCGCCAGCCGGCTGGACGACACCCGCCACCTCGAACACGCGCTGGTGCTCCTGTTGACGACGGGGGGCACACCGAGCGTGTACGCCGGCGACGAGGCCGCGTACCGCGGGGTCAAGGAGGAACGGTTCGGCGGCGACGACGCCGTGCGGCCCGAATTCACCGCTCCCCTAATGGGTGTCGACGAACACGGCCACGACATCTATCGGTTGCACCAGTACCTGATCGGGTTGCGCCGCCGCCATCCGTGGCTGCACACCGCACGAACGACGAAGCTGCACCTGACCAATCGGCAATACGTCTACGCGACCCGTAACGGCGCCGACGTATTGGTGGTGGCTCTCAACATCGACGACGCGCCGATGCGGGTATCACTGGGTGAGCTCGGCTTCAGGCAGGGTCGGCTCGTGGCGGGGTCGGGCGCGCCGCCGCAGGAGGTCGTCACGGAGCACGTGGTCGAGCCGCACGGCTGGCTGATCATCGCGCCGAGTTGAGCAGTTCTACCGTGGCCGGATCTTCTTCGCCGCCGTAGAACTTGTCGAGCACCGCCCGAAAACCGGCCTCGGTTTCGGGCTCGTCGGATGCACGCGCGAACAGCGTCATCGACGAACGCACCTTCAGGTTGTCGGGCCAGCCGAAGATTTCGTCGACGGAGCGGCCGTCGATCGCCGCGACCAACTCGGTGCACTCGCGCAGTCGCGGTCCCAGCACGGGGTGTGCCAGATACGCCCGCGCCTCGTCGAGCGTGGAAATGCCGTAGTGCTGCGCGGTGGGGCTGCGACCAAGCCCTCGCAGCTGCGGAAACACGAACCAGATCCAATGACTGCGCTTGGCGCCAGCGCGCAATTCCGCGAGCACCGTGTCATAGACCCGCTGCTGCGCGTCGACAAAGCGGTGCAGATCGAACCGATCTGCGCCTTTCGCGGACAACGATTTGCCGACAGTCACTTCATCGTCAAGTTTTGCAAGCTAATGTTCGGGATTCAATGACGACAACCACCGACACGGAATCCTCGGTCGAACCGGAGCCGGAGCCCGCGCCTGCGGCCAAGCCGCGAAGCTGGCGTCGCCGCGCCCTGTCCCGGATCAGCATCCAGTCCAAGCTGCTGGTGATGCTGTTGCTGACCAGCGTCGTGTGCGCTGCCGTGGTCGGTGCCATCGGGTTTCACTCCGGGCGGACCTCGTTGCGGGCATCGGCGTTCGACCGGCTGACCGAGGTCAGGGAATCGCAGGCGCGCCAACTCGAGGCCAAGTTCAACGACCTCGAGGACTCGCTCGTCATCTACACCCGAGGCGCGACGACGACGGAGGCCATCGAGGGGTTCACCGCGGCCTTCGACCAATTGAACAATGCGACCGTTACCCCGCCCCAATGGCAGTCGGTCGTCGACTACTACCGCAACCAATTCGCGAAGACCGAAGAGGCGCAGACCGGTAATCAAGTCGACATCAACGGATTGTTGCCGACCTCGAATGCGCAGAAATATCTCCAGGCCAATTACACAACGCGTTTCACGGACTGGAACCAGTCGATACGTTTCGACGACGCAGGCGACGGCAGTGCGTGGTCGGCCGCCAATGCGCGGTTCAACGACTTCTTCCGAGAGATCGTGCAGCGCTTCGAGTTCGAGGACGCGCTGCTGCTGGACACCCGCGGCAACGTGGTCTACAGCGCCTACAAGGGCGTCGACCTCGGCACGAACATCCTCGACGGCCCGTACCGCGAGAACGAACTGAGTGACGCCTACTCGAAGGCGCTTGCCTCCCACGCCGTGGACTACGTCGGGATCACCGATTTCGGCGACTACCAACCTGCCGATGAGCCAACCGCATGGATGGTGTCGCCGGTCGGTCCGCCGGGCCGGGCGGAAGGCGTTCTGGCGCTGCAGTTCCCGATATCGAAGATCAACGCACTGATGACGGTCGGCGGCAAGTGGGAAGCCGCCGGAATGGGCAAGACCGGCGAGACCTACCTGGTGGGACCCGATGACCTGATGCGGTCCGACTCGCGGTTGTTCCTGGAGAACCCTGATCAGTTCAAGCGTGACGTGGTCGACGCGGGCACCCCGCCGGACGTGGCACAGGAGTCGATCCGTCAGCATGGCACCACGCTGGTGCAGCCGGTGAAGAACGAGGCAACCCGGTTGGCGCAGCGGGGGCAGCGCGGCACCCTGATCGAGGACGACTATCTCGGGCACCGGACGCTGCAGGCCTACGCACCGGTCGACCTGCGTGGGCTGCACTGGTCGATAATCGCGAAGATCGACTCGACCGAGGCGTTTGACCCGGTGTTCAGCTTTACCCGCACGCTCGTAATCTCAACGGCGGTCATCATTTTCGTGGTCTGTCTGGCCGCGATGTTGCTGGCGCGGCTGTTCGTCAGGCCGATCCGACGGCTCGAAGCCGGCGCCCAGCAGATCAGCGCAGGCGACTACAACGTCACGCTGCCGGTGCGGTCGCGCGACGAGTTCGGCGACCTGACCGTCGCGTTCAACGACATGAGCCGCAACCTGGCGATCAAGGAAGAGTTGCTCGCCGAGCAGCGGCGCGAGAACGACCGGCTCCTGCGTTCGCTGATGCCCGAGCAGGTTGTGCAGCGCTACCGCGAGGGCGAGGAGACGATCGCGCAGGATCACCAGAACGTGACGGTGATCTTCGCCGATATCGTCGGTTTGGACGAGCTGGCCGCCGAGCTGAGCTCCGAAGAGCTGCTGACGATCGTGAACCGGCTGACCCGCCAATTCGATGCCGCTGCAGAGAATCTCGGCGTCGAGCAGGTCAGGACGTTGCACAATGGCTATCTCGCCAGCTGCGGTTTGAGTACGCCGCGCCTTGACAACGTGCGGCGCACAGTGGACTTCGCGATCGAGATGCACCGCACCATCGACCGCTTCAACGCGGAAACCGGCAACGAGCTGAAGCTGCGCGCGGGCATCGACACCGGCACCGTGACGAGCGGTCTGGTCGGCCGCTCCACGCTCGCGTATGACATGTGGGGGTCTGCGGTCAACCTGGCGTATCAAGTGCAGAGCGGATCACCGCAGGGTGGCGTCTACGTCACCTCGAGGGTGTACGACGCGATGCGCGACACCCGCACGTTTACCTCAGCGGGCGAGATCACCGTCGACGGCGAGGCGCAGCCGATCTGGCGATTGGCGGAGCGTCAGCCATGACACTCGAGGCTCCGTGGTTCTACTGGGCAATCGGCGTCGCGATCGCCTTCCCCGTCTGCCTGGTGCTGCTCACAGAACTCCACAACGCGCTGCGACGTCGCGGCAGTTTTCTCGCGCGGCCCGTGCATCTGGTGCGCAATTACCTGCTTCCCCTCGGCGCGCTGCTGATCCTGCTTGTCGGGGCGATGGAGATTTCCGGTGAGACGACGCCCGTCCGTGTGGTGGCGACGGTCTTCGGCTTCGTGGTCCTCGTGCTGCTCCTCTCGGGCACCAACGCGACGCTGTTTCAGGGTGCTCCGGAAGGCTCGTGGCGCAAGCGGATTCCGTCGATCTTCCTGGATGTCGCGCGGTTCGCGCTGATCGCCGTCGGCGTCGGGCTGATGCTGGCCTACATCTGGGGCGCCCACATCGGTGGCTTGTTCACCGCGCTCGGTGTGTCGTCGATCGTGCTGGGTCTCACACTGCAGAACTCCGTCGGGCAGATCATCTCGGGTCTTCTGGTGCTGTTCGAGCAGCCGTTTCAGCTGGGCGACTGGATCGAAACCCCGACCGCACGCGGCAGGGTGGTCGAAGTCAACTGGCGGGCAACGCATATCGACACCGGCAGCGGGCTGCTGATCATGCCGAACTCGGTACTTGCCGCGGCATCGTTCACCAACTTCAGCCGACCGCCCGGCACCCACTCGCTGGTCGTCACCACGCAGTTCGGGTTCGACGACGCGCCCGACGACATCTGCGCAATGCTGACCCGCGTGGCGTCGGCGTTGCCGCAGCTGCGACCTGACTCCACGCCGGTCAGCCGGCCGGCAGGAGGAATGGAATACCGCACGGTGATCCCCCTGCGGTCACCCGCCGACGACATCGTCACGCGGGCGACGTTCCTGCGCTGGGTCTGGTACGCATCGCGGCGCGCAGGTCTGCATCTCGACGAGGCGGAAGATGAGTTCGAAACCCGTGATCGGCTCGAGGCCTCGATAAAGATCATCTCTCCGACCCTGCGACTGACGCAGGCAGAGCAGGAGGAATTGCTCCCCCGCGCCCGCCTGACCAGGTACGCGACGGACGAGTACGTCCAGCTCGCCGGTCAGGTGCCAAAGCGGATGACGTTCATCGTCAACGGCCACGTCCAGCTCGCCGTGACAGGTGACGAGGGCGCCGTCATACCCGTGCGTACTCTCGAGGAAGGTGACTTCCTCGGCAGCACCACACTCACCAGGGAGCCCGCCGCCACCACCGCCTACGCACTCGACGAGGTGACCGTTTTGCAGATCGACCGCGAATACGTCGAAGAACTGGTTGGCCGAAAGCCGCTCCTACTGCAGGACATCGGCCGCACCATCGAACAACGGCGTGCCAGCATCCAGCGGGCGTTGGCCGCCACGGACGACTAGTGATCGCGTCATGAAGCGACGCGCGCCAAGACCGAGTGAGCTTGCACCGCTGATCGGCTTCAGGCGACCGCAACTCGATGCGACGAAGCGCCGGCTGCAATCCGCACTGACCATCGAGGACCTGCGCCGAATTGCCAAGCGCCGCACACCGAAGGCCGCGTTCGACTACACCGACGGCGCCGCCGAAGATGAGCTGTCGCTGGCCCGCGCCCGGCAGGCGTTCCGCGACATCGAGTTTCACCCGTCGATTCTGCGAAACGTCGAGAAGGTCGACACCGGCCGCACGGTGCTCGGCGATCACGTCGCGTTGCCGTTCGGGATAGCGCCGACGGGCTTCACCCGACTGATGCAGACCGAGGGCGAGATCGCAGGCGCCCATGCCGCAGCCCGCGCCGGGATTCCGTTTTCTCTCTCGACGCTGGGCACCTGCTCCATCGAAGACGTCAAGGCGGCAAACCCACACGGGCGCAACTGGTTTCAGCTCTACATGTGGAAGGACCGCGATCGGTCGATGGCGTTGGTCGAGCGCGCGGACAGGGCGGGCTTCGACACGCTACTGGTGACGGTCGACGTTCCGGTCGCGGGCGCGCGGCTGCGGGACACCCGCAACGGCATGTCCATTCCTCCGACTCTGACGATGCGGACAATCCTTGACGCGGTGCCGCGCCCACGCTGGTGGTTCGACCTGCTGACCACCGAACCGCTGTCGTTCGCGTCGCTGGACCGCTGGCCCGGAACCGTCGCACAGTATCTGGACACCATGTTCGACCCGACGGTGACGTTCGATGATCTGGCGTGGATCAAATCGCAGTGGCCGAACAAGTTGGTGGTCAAGGGAATCCAGACGCTGGCCGACGCCCGCGCGGTTGTCGACCTCGGTGTCGACGGCGTGTTGCTGTCCAATCACGGCGGTCGCCAGCTCGACCGCGCGCCGGTCCCGTTCCACCTGCTGCCTGCCGTCGCGCGCGAGCTCGGGCGCGACACGGAGGTTTTGCTGGACACCGGGATCATGTCGGGAGCGGACATCGTCGCAGCGATCGCGCTCGGTGCGCGGTTCACGCTCGTCGGGCGGGCCTATCTGTACGGCTTGATGGCCGGCGGCGAGGCGGGCGTCGACCGGGCCATCGAAATCCTGTCCGGGCAGGTCATCCGCACGATGCGGCTGCTCGGTGTGACGTCGCTCGACGAGCTGACGCCGCGACACGTCACACAGCTGTACCGGCTCGGGCGCGCCGCGCCCAGCGTCGACAGCGAGTCACAGCTGTAACTCTGTTCTCACAGGTCACACACCATATCGGCTGTTCTCGAGTCCGCGCCGAGTCGGAATCGTTAGCCAACCGCGACTTCGCAACACGGTGTCGCACCACCACTCACGCGCCCTCGGCCTGTTTCATTACGCACGAAAGCGACGGCAATTGCTTTTGTGACACGTAATGAAAGGTGGGTTGGTTGCCGTTATGAAGTTAATTGAGAGGTTTCGGACCAAGTGGTCGCGCCGACTGGCGGTGGGTGCCGTTGCGGCGGCGATCCTGCCCGGACTGATCGGCTTCGTCGGGGGTTCGGCGACTGCCAATGCGTTCTCACGACCGGGTCTGCCCGTCGAATATCTGGATGTGTTCTCGGCCGCGATGAACCGCAACATCCGCGTCCAATTCCAAGGTGGCGGAACGCATGCGGTGTATCTGCTCGACGGTCTGCGCGCCCAGGACGACTACAACGGCTGGGACATCAACACCCCGGCGTTCGAGTGGTACAACGGTTCCGGTCTGTCGCTCGTGATGCCGGTGGGCGGCCAGTCCAGCTTCTACACCGACTGGTATCAGCCGTCTCGGGGCAACGGCCAGGACTACACCTACAAGTGGGAGACGTTCCTGACCCAGGAGCTCCCGGCGTGGCTGGAGGCCAACAAGGGTGTTTCGCAGAACGGTAACGCGGTGGTCGGCATCTCGATGGCCGGCAGCACGGCGCTGACGTACTCGATCTACTACCCGCAGAAGTTCATCTATGCCGCATCGCTGTCGGGCTTCCTGAACCCCTCCGAGGGGTGGTGGCCGATGCTGATCGGGCTGGCGATGAACGACGCCGGTGGCTACAACGCCGAGAGCATGTGGGGTCCGTCGTCTGACCCGGCGTGGAAGCGCAACGACCCGATGGTCAACATGGCCCAGCTGGTCGCCAACAACACCCGGATCTGGATCTATTGCGGCACCGGCACCCCGTCGGATCTCGACTCGGGTAGCTCGTCCGAAAACCTGATGGCCGCGCAGTTCCTCGAAGGATTCACGTTGCGGACCAACGTCACGTTCCGGGACAACTACGTCGCGGCCGGTGGCAGCAACGGGGTGTTCAACTTCCCGTCGCAGGGCACGCACACCTGGGCCTACTGGGGCCAGCAGGTGCAGCAGATGCTGCCGGATATCCAGCGGGTGCTGGGAGCGCAAGCGTCCGCCTGAGTACCACCCACAACCAGGGAGCCTGCCGTCACCCCCGAACGGCAGGCTCCCTGCTCGTTCGGGGGTCGCCGTCAGCCTTGGACCGTCGGGCGGATGGTGATGTCGCCGATCTCCACGTCGTGGGGCTGTTCGATGGCGAACGCGACCGCCCGGGCCACGGCGTCGGGCGCAAGCCCGAAAGTGTCCATGCTGGAACGTATCTGGGCCCGCAGCGTGAGGTCGGTGATCGAGCTGTCCAACTCGGTGCGCACGAAGCCCGGTGAGATGGACGTGGTCCGGATCGCGCCGTCGGTCGACTCCTGCCGCAGCGCCTCCATCACCGTGCGCACGGCGTTCTTGGTGCCCGCATAGACACCCATGTCGGGCGTGATCTTCAGGCCCGCGGTCGACACGATCGTCACGAAATGGCCCCGGCCCTGCGAGACGAACACCGGCATGGCCGCGGCGATTCCGTTCAGCACACCGCGCAGATTCACATCGATCATCGACGACCAGCCGGCCAGGTCCGCGTCGGCCATCGGACCGATGACACTGATGCCGGCATTGGACACCAACACATCGAGGCGGCCGAACTCGGACACCGCCGTCGAAACCAGGCACTGCAGATCCTCGGGTCTGGTGACGTCGATCGTGGCGGTCGCCACCTCGGCGCCACCGCCGCGTAGTTCGGCGGCGATGCGGTCGAGCCGGTCGGTGCGGCGCGCGCCAAGCACCAGGGCCGCGCCGCGAGCGGCGAGCACGCGGGCGGTGGCTTCCCCGATGCCGCTGCTGGCCCCGGTGACGGCGATGACGGTCTTGGTCATGTGAGCTATGACCTCGCTCACCCCTTCGCTATTCCGAGCGTTGACGCCGCGTCCAGGGCTTACCTCTCTCGCAGTTGCGCACCGTACGCGCAGAGTGAACGCGGGGAACAAATCGTCCCACCCCAGGGTTGAGTCGGTCTGACTGAACTTTGGAGGAGCTATGGCTGAAGCCAAATCCGTGCCCGTCTTGTTCTTGAGCGACTCGATCGTGCTGCCCGGCATGGTCGTGCCGATCGAGCTCGATGACGCGGCACGCGCTGCCGTCGACGCCGCCCGGGCCAGCGAGTCCGGCGAGCTGCTGATCGCCCCGCGTCTTGAGGACCGATACCCGTCCTACGGCGTGCTGGCATCGATCGTGCAGGTCGGCCGGGTTGCCGGGGGCATCGCCGCGGTGGTGCGCGGCAACGGTCGCGCCCAGATCGGAGCCGGCACCACCGGTCCGGGGCCGGCCCTGTGGGTCGAGGTGACCGAAGTCACCGAACCCGCCGCCACCGACGAGACCCGTGCGCTGGCCGCCGAATACAAGAAGCTGCTGCTGGCCTACCTGCAGCGGCGGGAGGCCTGGCAGATCGTCGACTTCGTCAACCAGCTGACCGATCCGTCGGCGCTGGCCGACACGGCCGGATATGCGTCGTACTTGACGCACGTGCAGAAGCGCCAGCTGCTCGAGACACCCGACGTGGCCGAGCGGCTGCGGGCGCTGATCGAGTGGAACAGCGACCACCTGGCCGAGGTGGAGGTCAACGACAAGATCGCCGAAGACGTCCGCGAAGGCATGGAGAAGACGCAGAAGGAGTTCCTGCTGCGTCAGCAGTTGGCGGCCATCCGCAAGGAACTCGGCGAGGGTGAGCCCGATGGGTCAGATGACTACCGGGCCCGCATCGAGGCCGCCGACCTGCCCGACAAGGTGCGAGAGGCAGCCCTGCGCGAGGTGGGCAAGCTGGAGCGATCCAGCGAGCAGAGCCCCGAGGGCGGTTGGATCCGCACCTGGCTGGACACCGTGCTGGACCTGCCGTGGAACACGCGCACCGAGGACTCGACCGATTTGAAGTCGGCGCGCGAGATTCTCGACGCCGACCACCACGGGTTGGAGGACGTCAAGGATCGCATCGTCGAGTACCTGGCGGTGCGGGCGCGTCGCGCACAGCGCGGCATGGCGGTCGTTGGGGGCCGCGGCTCCGGCGCGGTGATGGTGCTGGCCGGTCCGCCCGGGGTCGGCAAGACGTCGCTGGGTGAAAGCGTCGCAAGAGCGTTGGGCCGCAAGTTCGTTCGCGTGGCGCTTGGCGGCGTCCGCGACGAGGCCGAGATCCGTGGCCACCGGCGGACCTACGTCGGCGCGCTGCCCGGTCGCATCGTGCGCGCGATCGGCGAGGCGGGGTCGATGAATCCCGTTGTGCTGCTTGACGAGATCGACAAGGTCGGCTCCGACTACCGAGGCGACCCGTCGGCGGCGCTGCTCGAGGTACTGGACCCTGCGCAGAACCACACGTTCCGCGACCACTACCTGGAGCTCGATCTGGACCTGTCCGACGTCGTGTTCCTGGCGACGGCCAACGTGATCGAGAACATCCCGTCGGCCCTGCTGGACCGGATGGAGCTGATCCAGATCGACGGCTACACCGCCGACGACAAGGTCGCGATCGCGCGCGACTTCCTGCTGCCCCGGCAGCGGGAGCGGGCGGCGCTGACCGACGACGAGGTCACGGTGACCGAGGATGCGCTGCGCAAGATCGCGGCCGACTACACCCGCGAGCCAGGGGTTCGGCAGTTCGAGCGGTTGCTGGCCAAGGCGCTGCGCAAGGCGACCACGAAACTGGCATCAGAAGGATCGACCAGCCTCATCATCGATGAACCGGAACTTGTTGACTACCTTGGCCGTCCGCGGTTCATGCCGGAATCGGAGGAACGCACGGCGGTGCCGGGTGTGGCGACGGGCCTGGCGGTGACGGGCCTCGGCGGCGATGTGCTCTACATCGAGGCCGGCGCCACCGACGGCGAGCCGGGGCTGCAGTTGACCGGTCAACTGGGCGACGTGATGAAGGAGTCGGCACAGATCGCGCTGTCCTACGTCCGCAGTCATGCCGAGCAGTTCGGCGTCGACCCCAAGGCGCTGGACCGCCGGATCCACGTGCACGTGCCTGCGGGTGCGGTGCCCAAGGACGGGCCGTCGGCAGGCGTGACGATGGTGACCGCGCTGGTGTCGATGGCCACCGGGCGTCAGGTGCGTTCGGATGTCGGCATGACCGGCGAGGTGACGTTGAACGGCCGCGTGCTGCCGATCGGCGGTGTCAAGCAGAAACTGCTTGCCGCGCAACGGGCAGGGCTGTCAACGGTTTTCATCCCCCAGCGCAACGAGGCCGACCTCGACGACGTGCCGGCCGATGTGCTCGAGTCGCTGGACGTCAAGCCGATGACCGACGTCGCCGACATCGTCGCGCAGGCGCTTGAGCCTGCGGACAGTCCGGCTACCGTGGCCGCCTGATGCCAGCACCCGGAAAGCCGTTGCGCAAGCTCGGGTTCCTGACGATCGGCCGTTTCGATGCGGCCGATCCAGGACCCGGGCACGAGCAGACGCTGTCGATGATCGAGCGCGCTGAAGCGCTCGGTTTCGACAGCGTCTGGCTGCGGTGTCGACACCTGCAACCGGGCATCTCGTCGCCAGTCGCGATCATGGCGGCAGCGAGCCAACGCACCAGCCGGATCGAATTGGGCACGGCGGTGATCCCGCTGGGTCTGGAGAATCCGCTGCGGCTGGCCGAGGACCTCGCGACGGTCGACATCCTGTCGGGCGGCCGGATCAATCCCGGCGTTTCGGTTGGCACGCCGATGCTCTACGACCACTACAAGACCAAGCTCTATCCGGAAACCCATGCGCTGGAGAACTTTTCGAAAGACCGGGTGCTGCGGCTGCTGGAGTGTCTGCGCGGCGACCCCGTGAGCGACTTCGAGGGCAAGGTCGGCATCGAAGACTTCACCCGCAGCGTGCAGCCGCATTCATCCGGCCTGGCTTCGCGGGTCTGGTACGGCGGCGGGCTGTCGTCCGCGATCTGGGCCGGTCAGCAGCGCATCAACTACATGACCAGTTCGGTGGTCAGCATCGAAGGCACCGACTCCCGCGATTTCGCGACCATTCAGGGTGAGCACATCGATGCGTTCCTGGCGCATCATCCCGAGGGGCGCGTGTCGCACGGCCTGGTCGTGATTCCGACCGACTCGGCAACGCCGGCGCAGATCGAGAAATACCGCGCGTACGCTGCGTCCCGCTTCGAACGCACAAAGACGCCGCAGGGCCCGCGCGGCATGATGTTCTCCCCCGATTACGTCGGCACGTCCGACGAACTCGCCGAGACGCTGTACAACCACGCCGGCTTCCAACGCGCCAACGAGGTGGCGTTCGCGCTGCCGTTCACATTCGACGAGGACGACTATGTCCAGATCGTGACGGATATGGCGGAGAAGCTGGGACCGAAGTTGGGCTGGACGCCGAATGTCGGGGGCGAGCGCTAACGTCCTCCCATGGCCTATGACGAAGACCTGGCCTACCGGATCCGTGAACTCGTCGCCGCCGAACGCGGCGTCGAAGAGAAGCGGATGTTCGGCGGGCTGGCATTCCTGATCAACGGCAACATGTCGGTGGCCGCCAGCGGCCGCGGCGGGCTGATGGTTCGGGTCCCCCCGGACGAGACGGAGAAGCTGGTGGCCCGCGACCACGTCGAACCGATGATCATGGCGGGGCGTGAGACTCGCGGCTGGATTCGGGTATCCATCGACGGTGTCAAGACGAAACGCCAGCTTGCGGGCTGGGTGAGCCGCGGTGTCGACTACGCGAAGAGCCTCCCGCCGAAGTAACGAGATCCGCATCGGCACCTCCGGATGGTCCTACGACCACTGGGCGGATGTGCTGTATCGGCCGGGGCTGCCGGTGGCCAAGAGACTCGCCCGCTACGTCGAGGAGTACGACACCGTCGAACTCAACGCCAGCTTCTACCGGTGGCCGAAGGACGCCACCTTTTCGGGTTGGCGGGATCGGTTGCCTGCCGGGTTCACGATGTCGGTCAAGGCGCATCGCGGGCTGACGCACTACCGGCGGCTGGGCACACCGGAACCCTGGGTCGAGCGATTCGAGCGGTGCTGGACCGCGCTCGGTGATCGGCGGGAAGCGCTGCTGGTTCAGCTGCATCCCGGGATGGAACGCAACGACGAGCGACTCGATCACTTCTTGAGCGCGATGCCTGACTGGATTCCCGTCGCCATGGAGTTGCGGCATCCGTCGTGGGACGACCCAGCCGTCTATGCGCTGCTGGAACGACACGACGCCGCATATGTGGTGATGAGCGGCGCGGGGCTGCGGTGTGTCCCCCGCGCGACAAGCTCGCTGGTGTACGTCCGGATGCACGGGCCGCCCCAAGATTCGATGTATGCCGGTTCGTACCCCGACGACGAGCTGCGGCAGTGGGCCGACCGGGTATCCGAATGGCATTCAGAAGGTCGGCGCGTGCTCGTCTACTTCAACAACGACCTCAGTGGCCACGCGATCCGCAACTCTCGCACCCTCAAGGAACTACTCGCGGCACGTGTCGGCTGAACCGCCCTGCGAGTAGGGTCGGATGACATGACAACGTCGTCCACATTCGCCATCGTCGGCGGCGGCCTCGCCGGCGCCAAAGCCGCAGAAGCATTGCGCGACAACGATTTCGACGGTCACGTGGTGTTGTTCGCCGCCGAAGAGCACCTGCCCTATGAGCGTCCGCCGCTGTCCAAGGAATACCTGGCAGGTAAGAAACAAGTCGCGGACTTCACGCCGTCTTCTTCGGCCTGGT
>Ga0268266_10003568_pt1 | contig 15419 bp, 16 predicted proteins | sample KBSS13metaG_FD_190356 | JGI IMG/M metagenome (GOLD analysis project Ga0268266, IMG submission 190356) | Switchgrass rhizosphere microbial communities from Kellogg Biological Station, Michigan, USA - KBS S1-3 metaG (SPAdes) (version 2) | ecosystem: Host-associated > Plants > Roots > Rhizosphere...
AGGGCCGGAGCGACGCCAAGCACAGCCGCCGAGGCAGCAACCATCAACCGAACCATCGCACATCTCCTGTTTTCGTTGCGTTTCGAAACTAATTATAATAGTCGGTTTCTTCTTGCAACTATTTTTTAGGGAGCAGTTGTGCTTTCCTTGCGTTCGGGAAGAGGGAGGACAGCCGAGTTGCCGGCAGATCGAGTCGCGTCCCATATCGATGCCTTCAAGGAGGCGGCGCTGTCCTGCTCCATTCCGCCGGCGGTCGAGCTGGTCGGCGAGAAGTGGGCGTTCCTCATCCTTCGCGGCGCGCTCAATGGGCTGCAGCATTTCGAAGAATTCCAGGCCGGCCTCGGAATCGCCCGCAATATCCTGTCGGATCGCCTCGCCCGCCTGGTCGCCGGTGGAATCCTGGAACGCGCCGCCGACCCGTCGGATAAGCGCAAGGTCGTCTATTCGCTAACCCCCAAGGGGGAGGGCCTGTTGCCCGTCGTTCTCGCCATGCGTCAGTGGGGCGAGGAATGGGGCTACGGCAAGATGTGCGTCGTGCTGGCCGACCGGCGCGACGGCCAGCCGGTGCGCAAAATCTGCGTCCAGGCCCATGACGGGCGCGAACTCGATCTCGATGATCTGATGTGGATCGACCGCGACGGTCAGCCGGCGTCGTTGGCGGCCGCTTACAAGCCGGCCGCCAAGTAAGGCTTACTCGTAGTCGCCGCCCGACGGAGTCGGACGCGGCGGCGCGGCAGCGGTCAGGCGCAGCGCCTCGGCTGCATCGCTCAGCGACGCCAGCTCTTCCGTCTCGTCCTCTTCGTCGACGCGAACCTTCTGCAAGTTGGTAACGACCGCCTCGTTGAGGTCCTTCGGACGCACCGTCTCCTCGGCGATCTCGCGCAGGGCGACGACGGGGTTCTTGTCGCGGTCGCGATCGATGGTGAGATCGGCCCCGCCGGAGATCTGGCGCGCACGCTGGGCCGCGAACAGGACGAGGTCGAACCTGTTCGAAACCTTGTCGATGCAATCTTCAACCGTAACGCGCGCCATCCGTCGCCTCTCGAAAATCTCAGTCCTTTGGGAAGGCTGGCGACTTAGGGAGCGGGCCGCGCAAAGTCAATGAAAACGCCCCGATGACGCCTTGCGCTATGGCCGCGGCAAGGCGAGACACGGGCATGGCCAAAAGCGATCGCACGATCACGGTGGACGGCAACAAGCTCACGCTGCTGCCCGATGGTCCCGAGCGGCTGACCGCGCTGCTCGGGCTGATCGATGGCGCGAAGGTCTCGGTCCGCCTGCTTTATTACATCTATACGGCCGACCGCTCGGGGGCGACGGTGCGCGAGGCGCTCGAGCGGGCGCTGGCGCGCGGGGTGACCGTTGCGCTGCTGATCGACGGCTTCGGAAGCAGCGACACGCACGAGCATTATTTCACCGGGCTGGTCGAGGACGGTGCCAAATTCTGCCGGTTCAACCCATCCTACGGACGCCGCTACCTGCTGCGCAATCACCAGAAGCTCGCGCTGGCCGACGGCGAAACGGACCATCCGCGGATTCTGATCGGCGGCTTCAACGTCGAGGATAGCTATTTCGGCGATTTCTCCGACAAGGCCTGGCGCGACATCGGCTTGATGGTCGAAGGGCCCGCGGCAGCGCGCGTTGTGCCATATTATGACGCGCTAATTGGATGGGCGCTGGGCCGCCGCTCAAAGATGAAGACGCTCCGTGCCGTGGTCCGCCGGTTCAGCGAGCATAAGGGTCCGCTGCAGTGGCTCTATGGCGGGCCGATGCAATTGAAGTCGCCGTGGGCTTTGGCGACGATTCGCGATCTGGCGGCCGCGAAGGATCTGGAGATGATTGTCGCTTACTTCGCTCCGATGGGCGGGATGCTGCGCCGGATCGGCGAGGTCGCGCGGCGCGGTCGGGCGCGGGTGATCACGGCGTCCAAGTCGGACAATAAAGCGACCATCGATGCCGCGCGCAGCACCTACCGGCGCCTGCTCCGGCGGGGCGTCGGGATCTTCGAATATAAGCCGGTGAAGCTCCACTCGAAGTTGCTGGTGATGGACGACGTCGTCCACATCGGCTCCTCGAACTTCGATTTGCGAAGCCTCTATCTCAACATGGAAATGATGCTCCGCGTCCACGATCCCGACTTCAGCATCATGATGCGCAGCTATTTCGAACATGAGCTCGGCGCGAGCGAGGAAATTACCCGGGCGACGCTCAGCAAAGCGGGTTGGCTCCAGCGGTTGCGCTGGCGGATCGGCTGGTTCCTGGTGACAACGCTCGATTATACGGTGACGCGCCGCCTGGCCCTTCGCGTCGACTAATCGCCGCGCGGCTCCCGCCACGCCCAGAACAGGGTTGCGGGCGGTACGTTGACCCATTCAAAGCCGCGGTCGATCCGCTCGAAGTGCGGCTTGATGAAGTCGAGCACCTTGGGGCTGAACTGGTAGACGAGGAAAGCGCCCCCGGTCCGGACGACCTGCGCGGTGGCCGCGGCAATCGCCTCACCGACACCCGGCGGCAGCGTCGAGAACGGCAAGCCCGATAGCACGTAATCGGCTTCGCCCAAGCTGCGCTCGGCAAGAATGCTTTCGACGTCGGCCGCCGAACCCGTCACTGCGATCAGCCGCGGATCGTCGAGCGACTTGGTGAGATATTTGGTGAAGTCGGGATTGGTGTCGATGGTCACCAGCTTCGCGTCGTCGGTCATCCGGTCGAGGATGTGGCGGGTGAAGGTACCGACACCCGGGCCATATTCGACGAACAGCTTGGTGTTTTCCCAATCCACTGGCCGCAGCATCTTGTCGATCAGCGCGCGGCTCGACGGGATGATCGAGCCGACCATCACCGGATGTTTCATGAAACCGCGCAGGAACTGCCATTGCGGGCTGGGCGCGCGCCGGTCGCGACGGCGATTGAGGCGGCGCGAGCCTTTCAGCGTACGCGCGGTCGAAATCGGCATTGGAGCTCCGTGTGGCGCTTGGAAGGGGCGAACCGTTGGCAAATCAACGGCGGATTGGCAACCGTATCCGCGACGAATGGGCGAGCAAGGCAGGTCAGTTCCGTTATTCCTTGCCGCCCGGCTTAGGCCGCAACATGCCGGGGAGTACGAACCCGATGCCGCCCATCGGCCGCACCGCGTCGCTCTTCAGCGTATCCTGGATCCGCTCATATTCCTCGAGCATCTCCGTGGTCACGGACGCGCGGGTTTCGCCTAGCGAGCTTTCGAAGTCGGCCATCGTCACTTCGTTCGTGTCGAGGCCGCGGCGGAGCGCGGTCAGGCCGGCCCGGCGGACCAGGTCCTCGAGGTCGGCGCCGGTGAAGCGTTCGGTCCGGCGGGCGAGCGATTCGAGGTCGACATCCTTGGCCAGCGGCATGCCCTCGGTGTGGATGGCGAGGATGCGACGGCGGCCGGCGGTGTCCGGCGGACCGACGTAGATGAGATCGTCGAAGCGCCCCGGCCGCAGCAGCGCCGGGTCGATTAGCGTCGGCCGGTTGGTCGCGCCAATGACGACGACGTTCTGCAATTCCTCGAGGCCGTCGAGCTCGGAGAGGATGGTGTTGACGACCCGCTCGGTCACTTGCGGCTCGCCGAGGCCGCCACCGCGCGCCGGGACGAGGCTGTCGAGCTCATCGATGAAGATGATGGTCGGCGCGACCTGGCGGGCGCGGGCGAACAGGCGCGCGATCTGCTGCTCGCTTTCGCCATACCATTTCGACAGCAGGTCCGACGATTTGGTGGCGATGAAGTTCGCTTCGGATTCCCGAGCGGCGGCCTTGGCGAGCAGGGTCTTGCCGGTGCCCGGCGGTCCATACAGCAGGAAGCCCTTGGCCGGACGGATGCCGAGCCGGCGGAACGCTTCGGGATGCTTGAGTGGCAGCTCGACGCCTTCGCGCAGGCGGTCGCGCGCCGCGTCCAGCCCGCCGACATCGTCCCAGGTGATGCGCGGGGCTTCGACCATGACCTCGCGCATCGCCGACGGCTGGACGCGCTTCAGGGCGTTGTCGAAATCCTTCAACCCGACGGAAAGAGCATCGAGGATCTCGGTCGGGATCGCCGCTTCCGCGAGGTTGATCTTGGGCATGATCCGGCGGACCGCCTCAAGCGCCGCCTCGCGGGTCAAAGCGGCAAGGTCGGCGCCGACAAAGCCGTAGGTTCGCCGCGCCAGCTCGTCGAGGTCGACATCGGGCGCGAGCGGCATGCCACGGGTGTGGATGCCGAGAATCTCGCGCCGGCCGCGATCGTCGGGCACGCCGACCACGATCTCGCGGTCGAAGCGGCCGGGGCGGCGCAGCGCCTCGTCGAGCGCCTCGGGCCGATTGGTCGCGGCGATCACCACCGTATTCTGACGCGGCTCCATGCCGTCAAGCAGCGTCAGCAGCTGGGCGACCAGGCGCTTCTCGGCCTCGCCGGTGACTTGCCCGCGCTTGGGCGCGATCGAATCGATCTCGTCGATGAAGATGATCGACGGCGCGGACTGGGCGGCCTGCTCGAAGATTTCGCGCAGCCGGCGTTCGCTCTCGCCATAGGCCGAGCCCATGATCTCCGGCCCGGCAATGTGGAAGAATTGCGCCGCGCTCTCATTGGCGACGGCGCGCGCCAACAGGGTCTTGCCGGTGCCCGGCGGGCCATGGAGGAGCACGCCCTTGGGCGGATCGACGCCGAGCCGCTGGAACAGTTCGGGATGGCGCAGCGGCAGCTCGACCATCTCGCGCAGCGCGTCGATCGTGTCGCGCATGCCGCCGAGATCGTCGTAGGTTACGTCGGCGCGGCGCTGGCCTTCGTCCGCGGAAAATTCGGGCAGCAGCTCAACGGCCGTCTTCGAATCGATGTGGACGATGCCCTTCGGCGCTGCCGAGACGACGATCAGCCGCAGCTCCTGGAGCGCAAAGGCCGGCGCGTTCAGCATCTGGCGGATCGGCTCGGGAACGTCGGCATTGACCCGCTGGTGACCAGTGGTCGAGACGGTGTCGCCTTCGACCAGGGGCCGCCCGGCGAAGGTCCGCTTCAGCGCGTCGGCCGAACCCTGCAGCCGGATGTTGGCCTGCGCCGGCGCGAACACGACTCGCGTCGCGGCCTTCGATTCGGCCTTGCGGACTTCGACGAAATCGCCCGAGCCGACGCCGGCATTGGCGCGCTGCAGGCCGTCGAGCCGGATGATGTCGATGCCCTCATCCTCGCCATAGGGGCGGATCGCGCGGGCCGCAGTCGTGCGCTTGCCGACAATCTCGATCACGTCGCCCTCGCTGAGCCCAAGCTCGTCCATCAACGAGTCGGGCAGGCGGGCGAAGCCGCGGCCACTATCCGCCGGTGGCAGGCTCGCAACCTGGACCTTGCGCGAGGTCACGCGATCGATGGTGTCGGTCTCAGCCATGGGCACTCCTCGGTAACGTCCTCATATCGCCTACGTAACAGCTGCGCAGCATGACGGTTCAATATTTGATCGCGCCGGCGATCTTGCGAACGATCGAGCGCGGAACGAAACGCGTGCTGGCCGCCCCCACCTTGTTGACCAAGCCGGGAACGACCACCGCCCGATTTTGGTCCAATCCCCGCAGGCCGGCGACGACGACCGGAAGCGATTCCATGCCGACCTTGTCGAACGCGCCGCTGCCCTTGAACCCGGCGACTTCCCCGAACTCGGTGCGCGTCGGGCCCGGGCACAGGCAACTGACCTTGATGCCGTGCGGCTTCAGTTCTTCGTGCAACGCCTCAGTGAAGGACAGGACGAACGCCTTGGTCGCGAAATAGACCGCCATCTTGGGCCCGGGCTGAAAGGCGGCGGTCGACGCAACGTTGAGGATCGCGCCCGATTTTCGCCCGATCATTTCCGGCGCCACCGCCCGGCACAGGTCCATGAGGGCGCCGACGTTAAGGTCGATCATCTGCCGCTGGCGCTTCGCATCGAGTTCCGCGAACCGGCCGATCGCGCCGAAGCCGGCGTTATTGACCAGCAGGTCGACCTGCTCGCCGGCTTTCGCCAGATCGGCCATGAGCTTGTCGGCCGCATCCGGCTTCGACAGGTCGATGGCGACGGCGCGGGCATTGCCAAGCTCCTTGGCCAGCGCGGCGAGCCGGTCCTTGCGCCGCGCGACCAGGACGAGTTTGTGGCCCCGTTTCGACAGTTCGCGGGCGAAATCGACACCAAGCCCGGCGGACGCGCCGGTGATCAAGGCGGCCTTGGTCAAGCGACCGATGCTTTGACGATCTTGCCCGGTGCGGCCGGCGGCTCGCCGACGGGCAGCGCGTCGACATGCTCCATGCCGCTCTCTACCTCGCCCCAGACGGTGTACTGGCCGTCGAGGAACGGCGAATCCTCGGTCACGATGAAGAACTGGCTGTTGGCGCTGTTCGGGTTCTGCGAGCGCGCCATCGAGGCGACCCCCCGCTTGTGCGACTCGTCCGAGAACTCGGCCGTGATGTCCGGGAGGTCCGAGCCGTGATAGCCGGTCCCCGTGGGGTCGCCGCCCTGGGCCATGAAGCCGGGAATCACGCGGTGGAACACCACCCCGTCGTAAAATCCGCTGTTGGCGAGCTCGGTGATGCGCTCGACGTGCCCGGGCGCAAGATCCGGCCTGAGCTTGATGACGACGTCGCCGCCGCTGGAAAGGGAAAGGGTAAGGCGGTCGCCGTCGGCCATGATCAACTCCTGGATGAAACGCGTGAAAGGCGGCGATTTAGGGATGCGTCGGTGGTTGCGCCAGACTCGCGCCGCCAATAGGAGGGCGGCTCGGGTGCGGCCAGCTAGCTTTCGGGGGTAGGAATGAGCGAGAGCGAGATCATCGCCACCGCCTCGCCCGAAGAGCGACGCGACTCGGTGATCGATAAAGAGGATCGGCTGAGGCCGGAGTTCGTCGATAAGGTGCTCGATGCCGTCGAGGCGGGCGACGATGAGACCGCGCGGCAGCTCGTCGAGCCGCTTCACCCCGCCGACGTCGCCGACCTGATCGAAGTCGCTCGCGCCGATGAGCGCGAGGGCCTGGTCAAGGCGCTGGCTGGGATCGTCAGCCCCGACGTGCTCGCGGAGATGAACGACTACGTCCGCGAGGAACTGCTCGACGAGATGGAGCCGCAGCAGGTCGCGGACATCGCCGGGCAACTCGAAACCGACGATGCCGTAGCGCTGATCGAAGACCTTGATCGCGACGAGCAGCAGGCCGTTCTCGAGCGCATGGAGCCCGACGACCGCGCCGCGGTCGAGGAAGCGCTCAGCTATCCGGAAGAATCCGCCGGCCGCCTGATGCAGCGCGACCTGTGCGCGGTGCCCGAACATTGGAATGTCGGCCAGGTCATCGACTATTTGCGATCGACCAAAGACCTGCCGGACGATTTCTGGGAGGTGTTCGTGGTGAACCCCGGCCACCATCCGGTCGGGACATGCAAGCTGTCTCTAATCTTGCGCATGCCGCGGACGACGGAAGTCAGCAGCATCATGCAGCGCGAGCAGACGCTGATCCCGGTCGACATGGACCAGGAGGATGTCGCTCTCCGCTTCCAGAAATATGCGCTGGTGTCGGCGGCGGTGACCGATGATTCGGGCCGGCTGGTCGGCATGATCACTGTCGACGACATCGTCCACATCATCAGCCAGGAAGCGGGCGAGGACATCACCTTGCTCTCTGGCGCGGGTGAAGGCGACATCAACGAGCCGATCCGGATGACGGTTCGCACCCGGGTCGTCTGGCTGATCATCAATCTCGGCGCGACGATTTGCTCGGCCTCGGTGGTTGGTCTGTTCCAGGGTGAAATCCGGCGCTACGCGATTCTAGCCGCGCTGATGCCGATCGTCTCCGCGCTCGGCGGGAATGCCGGAACGCAAACCCTCGCCGTCGTCGTTCGCGCGCTCGCCACCAATCAGCTGACGAGCGCCAACACCGCCTGGATGCTGTTCCGCGAATTTCGCATCGCCATCGCGAACGGCATCGCACTCGGCCTGGTCGGCGCGCTCGGCAGCTATGTCGCCCTCGGCGACGCCGAGCTGTCGCTGGTGTTCGCTCTGGCCATGGCCATCAACAGTTTGGTCGCGGGCCTGGTTGGTGTGCTTGTCCCGTTGACCCTCGACAAACTGCGCATCGATCCGGCGGTGTCGTCGGCGGTCTTCGTGACGACCATAACCGACGTCATGGGCTTCTTCAGTTTCCTCGGCCTCGCCGCGCTGCTCATCCATCGCTAACCGCTTGAACCCCTGCGGCTTCAGCGCCAGATCGACGTCGTGCCGACGCTCCATCTGACCAAGGTCGCATTCGGGTGCCGGACGATCGAGGCGCTCGAAAAGCGTGTCGCATCGCGCGCCCGCGACGGAGAGGTTCGCGTCGTCACCCGCATGCGGCCGAAGCGCGCCGATGAGCTTATCGGCGGCTCGATCTACTGGATCGTCAAGCATCGGTTGGTCGGCCGCCAGGAGATCCTCCGGTTCGAAGAGCGCAAGGACGGGCGCATCGATATCGTCCTTTCGGCCGAGCTGGAGTTGATCCCGCCCCACCCGAAGCGCGCGCACCAAGGCTGGCGGTACCTCGAAAGCGCCAAGGAGCCCGATGAGAAGGGAGACCAGAGCGGCCTCGCCGATCTCCCGCCCCTGCTTTACACCCGGCTCGCGGCGCTTGCCCTCGTTTAGGCCCGATCGCGTCTAGTCCGCTTGCCGACTCTGGCGCGTCTCGGTAACGCGAACCCAGCACTATCACGGAGGCCCGCATGACCAGCACGTCGACGCTTATCGATTCCAAAGTCTCGGAGCGCGCGATGTTGTCGCATCCCTTCTACCAGGCATGGACCGAAGGCCGCCTGCCGCTCGCGACGCTGGCCGACTATTCGCGGCAATATTTCCATCACGTCGAAGCGTTCCCGCGCGCAGTAAGCGCGGTTCACGCCGCCTGCCCGGACCGCGACGGTCGCCGGATGCTGGCCGAAAATCTTGCCGAAGAAGAGGGCATCGAAGCCGGCAAGCAGGATCACGCGACCCTGTGGCTGATGTTCGCCGCCGGTCTCGGCGCGGATGAAGCGGCGGTGCGGGCGCAGGACCTGAACCCGGAGACGCAGGCGCTGATCGACACGTTCCGCAAGTTGTCGCGCCAGTCGTACGCCGCCGGCCTCGGCGCGCTGTACGCCTATGAGAGCCAGTTCCCGGGCGTCGCCAGCGCCAAGATCGAGGGGCTGATCGACCGCTACGGCATCAGCGATGAGCCGACGCTGCGCTTCTTCCGCGTGCACGAAAGCGCCGACGTCGAGCATAGCGCGGTGTGCCGCGAGCTGCTCAACCGGTTGCCGGAAGCCGAGCAGGCCGAAGCAGTCGCGGCCGGCGAAGAGCTGGCCGGCGCGCTGTGGAACTTCCTGTCGGGCGTGGAGGCCCGCGCCTCAGTTCACTGAGTTGATTTACAGCCGCTGACACTGGCCGACCCGCTTGCGCGCAAGGTGCAGGCGGGGCTGCCCGTGAGCCGGATGGTGGCCGGGCCGGACGCGTTGATCTTGACCGAATTGGAAATGTCGGCGTCGACCGTTGCGGCGCCGTCGGCGGTGATGGTCGCGTCCTTCACCTGAAGATGTGCGGCGTCGAGGTTGGACAGGCCGCGGAGCACCGAGGTGGTCATCGCCGCCTGGCCGGCCAGCCGGGCATTGGCCGAGCCGGCGACGGTTATGCTGAGCTGGTCGACCGCGACTTGGGCGATATCGCCGAGGCCGGAGCCCTGGACCGACAGGTCGAACGACAGGCCTTTCACCTTGCTGATCCACAGCGATCCGGAGCCGGTCAGGGACGCGGCGGTGAGATCGTGCGTGCCCAGCTCGATCTCGACCGGGCCGGGGTCCGCACCGGGATAGCCGCTCCACGCCGACGTGTCGGGGCGAACGATGAGGAGGTTGCCGCGGACTTCGATGGTGACGCGGTCGATCGCCTGCGCCGAGCCCTTGGCCCGCGCGAACGGGGCAATGCCGGTGGTCAGGGTGACTCGGAACGGCCCGTTGACGCGGACCTTTTCGAAGCCGGTGATGCCGAAGTTGCGCGTGTTCGCAGTGGCCGGAGCGGCGAGCGTCAGCGCGACGAGCAGGATGGGAAGGCGGGTTCGCATGACCCCACCTTCCCGCCTTATGGTTAATTCCGCTTTAAGAGCAGCGCACGTCGCCGGAGCCGGCCTTGCTCGTCGAGCATTTGGCGCCGCCGGTCACATCGACGTCGCCCGACCCCATGATGCTGACATCGGCCGTGGCGCTCGCATGCGCATGCACGCTTCCAGACCCGGCGATCGAGATGTTGGCGGTGGTTGCCTGAACGCCGCGCGCGTCAATGCCGCCCGACCCGGCGATATCGAACTTGGTGGTGACGGCCTTGCCCGCGCCGGCCTTGGCATCGCCCGACCCGGCGATGGAGAATTCGAGCGCCTGGACCTCGATCGTGCCCACCGTCAGCGTGCCCGATCCGGCAACCGATCCGCCAAACCGGTCGCCCTTGACCTGGTCGACGTTGATGTCGCCGGAGCCGGCGATGGACGCGCCGCGCAGCTGGGGGACGGTAACCGTGAGGTCGACATTGCCGTGGGAGTTCCAGCCGCCGAACCAGCTCTTCTGGCGCTCAGGGTGGATGCGCAGCTTGCCGTCGCGCACTTCCACGACCATGCGCTCGATCATCCGCTGCGGGCCCCTGGCGGCCACGCTCGGGCCGGAGCCGGTGCGAACCGTGACGTTGTAGGGGCCGGCCACATCGATCTCCTCGAAGCCGCCGACCTGGTAGTTGCGGGCGACCGTCGGCCCGCCATCTTCGCTGCGGCTGTGGCCACAGGCCGAGGTGGCGGCGGAGGCGGCAATCACGGCCGCGGCGATCGACTTGCGCATCAATTCCTCCTGTAGGTGTGTTATCACGCTATGACAGAGCTACAATTGCAGCGCAAGCCCAAAAAAGAAGGGCGCCCGGTGAGGGGCGCCCTTCGCTGAACAGTCAGGTGACCGGCGCTGTTATGCCGGCTCCTTGGCCTTGTAGTGGATCACGGCGGCCTTGTTGAGGATCTCGAGGATCTTGACCAGGGCGCCCTTCTCGTCGGTCTGCTCCATGGCGCCGAGCTCACGCGCCAGGCGCGACGAGGCGGCTTCGAAGATTTGCCGCTCCGAATAGCTCTGCTCCGGGGCATCGTCCGGGCGGAACAGGTCGCGGACCACCTCGGCGATCGAGGTCAGGTCGCCCGAGTTGATCTTCGCCTCATATTCCTGGGCACGGCGCGACCACATGGTGCGCTTGACCTTGGGCTTGCCCTTGAGGGTCTCGAGGGCGTCCTTCATCGTCTTGTCCGACGACAGCTTGCGCATGCCGACCGAGTCCGCCTTGTTGACCGGGACGCGAAGAGTCATCTTCTCCTTCTCAAACCTCAGCACGTAGAGGTCGAGACGGGTTCCGGCGATTTCGGTGCTCTGCAGCTCGACGACACGGCCAACGCCATGCTTGGGGTACACAACATAATCACCGACGTCGAAGCTAAGCGCCTTTGTAGCCATTGCTCACCTTTCAAAATTGCGACAGGCGAGCCAAGCGCTAGAAGCGCCTTCCCCCAAAGCGACCGAAGTCGTGGCTCCCCAGCCTTGTGGCATCCCTATGAATTTAAGGCCGCAGCTGAATCGCTCGCGGCCCCGTATGACACTTTTATATCAGAAGCTGGCTCAAATTGCGAGTCCGAGTTGCATCGGGCCACCGGTATCGTTTTCACATAAGTTATGCAGGCCCAGCCCGAGCAGGCGAATGCCCTTGGGCAAGGGGTGGAGCGCGGCCAGGAGCGCCTGTCCGGCGGCGAGAAACGTGGCCTCGTCGGGGACGTTCCCGGCAAAGCTCTTGGAGCGGGTAATGAGGGTGAAGTCGCCGAACTTGACCTTAAGCGTGACCGTCCGGCCGGCGACCTCGGCCCGCTCGACGCGGGTCCAGGCGTAGCCCGCGATCCGCTCGAGCTCGGCCGCGAGGAGCGCGGGATCGCTCAGGTCCTCGGCGAAGGTGCGCTCGGCGCTGACCGATTTGTACGGACGGTCCGGCTTGACCTCGCGCTCGTCGATGCCGCGACAGATGCGCCAATACCATTCGGCCGAGCTGCCGAACTTCGTCTGGAGGGCGGGGATGCTCCACTCGCGCAGGTCGGCCCCGGTGTGGATGCCGAGCTGCTCCATCTTGCGCGCGGTGACCGGCCCGATGCCATGGAACCGCGCGACGGGCAGCGAGGCGACGAAGTCGGGCCCCTTTTCCGGGGTGATCACGCACAGCCCGTCAGGCTTGCGGTGGTCGGAGGCGAGCTTGGCGATGAACTTGCAGTAGGAGACGCCGGCCGACGCGGTCAGCTGGCATTCCTCGCGGATGCGGCGACGAATGTCCTCGGCAATGGCGCGCGCACTGCCGAGACCGTGGCGATCCTCGGTCACGTCGAGATAGGCCTCGTCGAGGCTGAGCGGTTCGACCAGGTCGGTATAATCGAGAAAGATCGCGCGGATCTGCTGCGAAACGGCGCGATAGACGTCGAAATGGGGTTTGACGAAGATCAGCTCGGGGCAGCGGCGCTTGGCCGTGACTGACGGCATCGCCGAGCGGATCCCGAACTTGCGCGCTTCGTAGCTCGCCGCCGTGACCACTCCGCGATGCTGGCCGCCGACCGCCACCGGCTTGCCGCGCAGCGCCGGGTTGTCGCGCTGCTCCACCGACGCATAAAATGCGTCCATGTCGACATGGATGATCTTGCGTATTGGGCGGTCGTCGCTTTGCATCGGGCCGAGCTTCTGATTAAGGGCCCCGGCCATGAACATCCACGAATATCAGGCGAAAGAGTTGCTCGCCAAATATGGCGTGCCGGTGCCGGCGGGCTATGCCGCGATGAGCGTCGACGAAGCGGTCGCGGCGGCCGAGAAGCTTCCCGGGCCGCTGTGGGTCGTCAAGGCGCAAATCCACGCCGGCGGCCGCGGCAAGGGCAAGTTCACGGAACTCGGGCCTGACGCCAAGGGCGGAGTCCGCCTCGCGAAATCGGTTGAGGAAGTGCGCGCCAATGCCGCCGAGATGCTCGGCAAGACGCTGGTCACGATCCAGACCGGCCCGCACGGCAAGCAGGTGCAGCGGCTGTACATCACCGACGGCGTCGACATCGCCAAGGAATTCTACCTCGCTTTGTTGGTCGACCGGGAGACCGGCCGGATCGCTGTGGTCGCTTCGACCGAGGGCGGGATGGAGATCGAGAAGGTCGCCCACGACGCGCCGGAGAAGATCACGACGATTACCATCGACCCGGCGACCGGGCTGATGCCGCACCACGGCCGGTCGGTCGCCGCGGCTCTGGGCCTGACCGGCGACCTCGCCAAGCAGGCGGGCAAGACGCTGGCGAAGCTCTACGACGCGTTCCTCGGCACCGATGCGTCGCAAATCGAGATCAATCCGCTCGCGGTCACCGACAAGAACGAGCTGCTGGTGCTCGATGCCAAGGTCGGTTTCGACAACAATGCCGAGTTCCGCCATCCCGACCTCCAGGCGCTGCGCGACCTGACGGAAGAGGACCCGATGGAGATCGAGGCGTCGAAATACGACCTCGCCTACATCAAGCTCGACGGCAACATCGGCTGCATGGTCAACGGCGCCGGCCTCGCCATGGCGACGATGGACATCATCAAGCTGAATGGCGCCTTCCCGGCCAACTTCCTCGATGTCGGCGGCGGCGCCAACAAGGAAAAGGTCACGGCGGCGTTCAAGATCATCCTCAGCGACCCGGCGGTCGAGGGCATCCTCGTCAACATCTTCGGCGGGATCATGCGCTGCGACATTATCGCCGAGGGCATTGTCGCCGCGGCGCGCGAGGTCGATTTGAAAGTGCCGCTGGTCGTCCGGCTCGAGGGCACGAACGTGCAGCAGGGCAAGGACATCCTTGCCACGTCCGGCCTGCCGATCATCGCCGCCAACGACCTCGGCGACGCGGCGAAGAAGATCGTGGCGGCGGTGAAGGATCCGGTCGCCGCATGAATTTTCCGTTCGGGCTGAGCTTGTCGAAGCCCTGCTTTTCTTGAAGTGAGGACAGCCCTTCGACAGGCTCAGGGCGAACGGTTGGAGAATAGCTGATGAAAGTGCTCGTCGCCGTCAAACGGGTGATCGATTACAATGTGAAGCCGCGGGTGAAGATGGACGGCTCCGGCGTCGATCTCATGAACGTCAAGATGAGCATGAACCCGTTCGACGAGATCGCGGTCGAGGAAGCGATCCGGCTCAAGGAAAAAGGCGTGGCGACCGAGATCGTCGCGGTGTCGATCGGCCCGGCCAAGGCGCAGGAGACGCTGCGGACCGCGCTGGCGATGGGCGCCGACCGCGCGATCCTCGTCCAGACCGACGAAGAGGTCGAGCCGCTGGCCGTCGCCAAGATCCTGGCGAAGATTGCGGACGGCGAGCAGCCGCAGCTGATCGTGCTCGGGAAGCAGGCGATCGACGACGACAATAACGCGACCGGGCAAATGCTCGCGGCGCTGCTCGACTGGCCGCAGGGGACGTTCGCGAGCAAGGTCGAGGTCGCCGACGGCGCGACCGTGACCCGCGAGGTCGACGGCGGGCTCGAGACGGTCAAGCTCAAGCTGCCGGCGGTGGTCACCACCGACCTCCGGCTCAACGAGCCCCGCTATGCCTCCCTGCCCAACATCATGAAGGCCAAGTCGAAGCCGCTCGAGACCAAGTCGCCCGGCGACTATGGCGTCGATGTCGCACGGCGGCTGGAAACGTTGAAGGTGGTCGAGCCGGCCAAGCGGCAGGCCGGCGTCAAGGTTGGCAGCGTCGACGAGCTGGTCGGCAAGCTCAAGGCTCTGGGAGTTGCGAAATGAGCGTATTGGTCCTGGTCGAGCACGACGGCGCCACCATCAAGGATGCGACGCTGGCGACGGTGACTGCCGCAGCGAAGCTCGGTGAAGTCCACGCGCTGGTCGCGGGCAGCGATGCGGCCGCCCAGGCGGCGGCGAAGATTGCCGGCGTCGCCAAGGTCTATTCCGCGAACTCCCCGGCGCTCGAACACCAGCTGGCCGAAGCGGTGGCGCCGATCGCGGCGAAACTGATGGAGAGTCACGACGCGTTCGTCGCTCCGGCAACGACAACCGGCAAGAATATCGCGCCGCGCGTCGCGGCCCTGCTCGACGTGATGCAGGTCAGCGATGTGCTGTCGGTCGAAGGGCCGGACACGTTCACGCGGCCGATCTACGCCGGCAACGCCATTGCGACGGTCAAATCGAGCGACGCCAAGAAAGTCCTGACCGTGCGCACGACGGCGTTTGAAAAAGCGGCGGCGGACGGCGGCTCAGCCTCGGTCGAGCAAGTCGATGCAGGCGGCGATCCGGGCACCAGCAGCTTCGTCGGTCTGGAGGCCTCGAAGAGCGAACGGCCGGAACTGACCAGCGCCAAGGTCATCGTCTCGGGCGGCCGGGCGTTCGGCTCGTCCGAGCAATTCCACGCTTTGCT
>Ga0268266_10003569_pt1 | contig 15418 bp, 11 predicted proteins | sample KBSS13metaG_FD_190356 | JGI IMG/M metagenome (GOLD analysis project Ga0268266, IMG submission 190356) | Switchgrass rhizosphere microbial communities from Kellogg Biological Station, Michigan, USA - KBS S1-3 metaG (SPAdes) (version 2) | ecosystem: Host-associated > Plants > Roots > Rhizosphere...
GCCGCCGCCTTGCGGGGGATAGCCGCCGCCTTGCGGAGGATAGCCGCCGCCTTGCGGGGGATACCCCTGCTGCGGCATCTGCGGCGGCGGCGGAGCCACCGGCGCGGTCCAGCCCGACAGCGAACCGAAGCGCGGGATCGAGAAGCCTGCGACGACGATGCCGACGACGAGGCCGGACAGCGAGCTAGAGGTCACGGCCCACGGCTGGTCGTTGAACAGATCGACGAGCACGCCGTCGAGCGCGACGATCGCCATCATCGCGTAGGCGAACCCGAGCAGACCCAGCGCGTAGCGCTCGACCTGGCGATGCGTCGAGTTGTTGGTGCGCGGCAGGAACGCCTTCGCGGCCACCACGACCGTGAGCGCACCGACGAGGATCGTCGGCAGCGCGTGCTTGACCGGACCGCTTCCGCCCTTGAAGCCGCCCAGCGCGAACGACAGGAACTCGGTGAGACCCGCGGCGGTCATCGCGACGCCGGCGATCACCAGCGCGAACAACACGACCTTGATACCAGCTTGCGTGTCGTCCTTGCTCGGACTGTTCGTGCGACCGCGGTCCAGCGTCAGCAGGAAGTACGAGAACGCGATGAACCCTGCAGCGGCGAAGGCACCGAGCATGGCCGGTGCAGCGAACATGGATCCGAGAGCGTCAGGTCCCACAGTACCCTCCTAGCCGGTTGGGCGCCAACCAACGGGAGCCGGGGGCGGAGCCGACGGGTCCCAGATGTTGGTGTGCTGGTACTGCGAAGTATCCATCAACGTGAACCCGACAAACAGCGAAGCGGCGCACAATGCACTTACGAAAACGACCGTGTGGAACAGACGATCGTAGCGAAGGTGCATGAAGAACAGGACTACGAGGGTTGCCTTGGTCACCGCGATCACCATGGCGACGGCCAGGTTGATGTTGGCGCCGAAGTCGACCCGCGTCGCGAGCACCGTCAGCAGCGTGAGGAACAACAGCGTGGTTCCGGTCGCGACGAGAGTTTTCATCGTCGCGACGTGAGCGATCCCGTGATCGGCGTGATCGTCGTGATGTTCTGCGGATGCCATTGGGTGCCTCAGTGGATGAGGTAGAGGAGCGGGAACAGGAAGATCCAGATCAAGTCGACGATGTGCCAGTACAGCGCCGAGAAGTCGACCGGACCGAAGTAGTCAGATGTGAAGTCGCCGCGGATCGCGCGGAATAGCAGCCAGATGAACACGAGGATGCCGACCAACACGTGGACGCCGTGGAGGCCGGTCATCGCGAAGTAGATCGTCAGGAACATGCCCGTGTGCTCGGGCGGTGGGCCCAGCGCTTCGAGCTCGTGCTCCTCGTGCGTGGTCAGCTCGTGCAGCGGCTGCACGGCCTTGACGCCTTCTTCGGGCGTGTTGGTCTTGTCGGCGTGGACGTCGGACGGCGGCGGCGTGACCGGGCGCTCCTTGCACGTCGCGTTGATCTTGACGTCGTGGCGCTCGAGCTCGTCACCGTACTCGACGAGGATGCCGGCCGTCGGCTTCGAGCCTTGGCCGTGCAGTCGCTTGTCGGCATCGGTCGCGTCGAGGCACACGAACGGCTGAAACGACGGGCGCCAGCACGGGAACTGCTGGCCTTGTGCCTCTTCGGCCGGCTTCGGCGTCTCGTGTGTCGCGACGTGGCCGACCTTGCCGCCGCTCTCGGTCTTCTCGAGCAGCTCGACGAGCTCGTCCTTGCATCGGTTGGTGATCGGCCGGCTCGCGCCTTCGACTTCCTTGCCGTCGGCGCCCTTCGAGATCTTGACCTCGCTGACCTGACAGTCGGCCTGGATGCCGACGCGGTCGGGATCGAGGTCGAGCTTCGAGATCTCGAAGCAACCGGCCGTCGGCTTACCCGCGGCCTCGTCGAACTGCACGGTCGACTTGGTGCCTTCGCATTTGTTCTTGCGGGTGATCAGCTCCTCGCCGCCCGGCGACACGCACGGGTCGAAGAACTTGCCGAACAGAATCTGCTCTTTCCACTTGTGGTGGTACTCGATGTACTTGATGCCGAGGAACGTGCAGGCACACACGATCGTCGTGGCTAGACACGCGATCAACAGCTTCTTCTGACCGAGCTGGGCCGCACGGACGGCCCACGCCGCGGTGAGGCTCGAGAAGATCAGCACGGCGGTGTTGATCGCGCCGTACTTCACGTCGAGCCACTTGTGCGCGTACGAGTAGATCTCCGGGTGGTGCACCCGATAGAGCACGTACGCGACGAACAGCGCCGAGAAGAACAGCACCTCCTGCGCCAAGAACAGCCAGATGCCAAACTTGCCGGAGTCGAACTGGTGCTTCGCGTCGTCGTAGTGGTGCTGGATGAACCGTGACTGGCCGGCGTGACCGTGACCATGGTCGTCGCCATGGCCGTGGTCGTCGTGACCGTGGCCGTCGTGATCGCTGGCAGACATCAGTGCGCTTCCTTCTTCGCGTCCTGCAGCTCGGGCGCATCGGACAGGCGCTCCCAGCGATCCGGCGCGACCTCGACGAGGTCGTCGTAGTTGTAGAGCTCGTGGACGACCGGCGGCTTCTCGAAGTTGTAGAGCGTCGGCGGCGTCGGCGCCGACCACTCGAGCGAGCTACCGCCCCACGGGTTGCGCGCCGCCTTCTTGCCGTACTTGAACGACGCGATCAGCGACACGACCGAGATGAAGATCGAGAAGCCGAGGATGTACGCGCCGATCGTCGAGATCTGGTGGAAGATTTGATACTGCGGGTCGTAGTCCCAGTAGCGACGCGGCATGCCGCGCGCACCCATCACGAACTGCGGCAGGAACGTGATGTTGAAGCCGACGAACACGCCCAGGCCGCACAGCTGACCGACGGCCTCGTTGTACATGCGGCCGGTGAACTTCGGCCACCAGTGGTGGAGCGCGCCGAGGAACGCGACGAGCGTCGAGCCCATCATCACGTAGTGGAAGTGCGCGACCACGAAGTACGTGTCGTGGAGGTGGACGTCGACCGAGAGGATGCCCAGGAACAGGCCGGTCAAGCCGCCGATCGTGAACAGCAGCAGGAACGACAGGCCGTAGATCATGCCGGTCTTGAGCCGGATGTCGCCCTTGTAGAGCGTCGCGACCCAGTTGAAGACCTTGATCGCCGACGGGATGCCGACGGTGAACGTCAGCGCCGAGAACACCATGTTCGCGAGGCGCGACTGGCCCGACACGAACATGTGGTGGCCCCACACGAGGAACGACAGGAGCGCGAGCGACAGCGACGAGTACGCGACGAACCGGTAGCCGAAGATCGGCTTGCGCGCGTAGACCGAGATCAGCTCGCTGATCACGCCCATGCCCGGGATGATCATGATGTAGACGGCCGGGTGCGAGTAGAACCAGAAGAAGTGCTGGAACAGCACCGGGTCGCCGCCCATCGTCGGATCGAAGATGCCGATGTGCGCGAACCGCTCGACGGTGAGCAAGAGGACGGTGATGCCGAGCACCGGCGTCGCGAGCACCTGCATGATCGCGGTGCCGTAGATCGCCCAGATGTTGAGAGGCAGCTGGAACCAGCCCATGCCCTGCGGGCGGAACTTGTGGATCGTGACGAGGAAGTTGAGGCCCGTGAAGATCGACGAGAAGCCGAGCAGGAACACGCCCGACGTCGCGACCATGACGGCCGTCTTGGTCTCGAGCGAGTACGGCGTGTAGAGCGTCCAGCCGGTGTCGAGGCCGCCGAACGGGATCGTGAGCACGAGCAGCAGCGCGCCCGAGCACCACAGATAGAACGACGCGAGGTTGAGCCGCGGGAACGCGACGTCCGGCGCGCCGAGCTGGATCGGCATGATGATGTTGCCGAGCGCGGCAGGGATGCCCGGGATGATCACCAGGAACACCATCACGGCGCCGTGCAGCGTGAAGAACTGGTTGTAGGTATCGGGTCCGACGATCGTCTTGCCCGGTGCCCACAGCTCGGTGCGCAGCAGCAGCGCGAACGAGCCGCCGAGCAGCAGCGAGAACAGGATGCCGAACAGGTACATCATGCCGATCCGCTTGTGATCGAGCGTGAAGGCCCAGCTCTTCCATCCCTTGGTGATGTGAAGGAAGTCGGGCTCCGAAACCGGAGCCTGAGGCAGCGTCTTGAGCGATTCGGGGATGCTTTCTTCGGTCGCCATGTTCGTCCTCACTGCTTCAGCGACTTGATGTAAGCGATCAGGCCGGCGATTTCGGTGTCCTTCAGCGTGTCGAAGGTCGGCATCGCGCCCTTCTGGAAGCCCGGTCGCGCTTTCGCGGCCGGCACGAGGATGGACTCGCGAACGTAGTTCTCGTCCATCTTCACCTGCTCGCCCCCATCCATCGTGATCATCTTGCCCCAGTCGGGCTGCTTCCACGACGGGCCGACACGCGGGCTACCGTCGACGGTGTGGCACTGGTTGCAGCCCTTCTTCTCGTAGAGCATCTTGCCCAGCTCGATCGGCGGCAGGTTCATCTGATCGGCGAGCTTGTCGTCGAGGTACTTCTTGTACTCGGCGAGGTCCTTGTGCACGACGACGACTGCACGTCGCGTGCAGTGGCCCGTGTCATCGGTCGCGAGACACGCCATCTGCGCGTGGCTCGTCCCGCAGTACTCGGCGCACGTGAGCCGATACGTGCCGGGCTTGGTCGGTTCGAACCACGCGTACGTGAACCGGCGCGGCAGCACGTCTTGCTTCACGCGCATCGCCGGCGCGTAGAAGCTGTGGATCACGTCCTTCGAGGTCATCACGAGCCGCACCGGCACGCCCGCGGGCACGTGCAGATCCGAGTCGGTGACGCCGTTCTGGTGCGTGAACTGCCAGTTCCACCGCCACGCGAGCACGTCGATCTCGACGGCCGCGTTCGGCGGCGTGACCACGCGGATGTACGACTGCCAGCCGTACCAGAACAGGAACACGGTGATCAGCGTCGGGATCACGGTCCACGTGATCTCCATCGTGTCGTTGTGGCTCGCCGACGGCTCGGCCTTGTGGCCGGGGCGATGGCGATACTTGATGACGAAGTAGATGGTGCAGAACGCGATGCCGGCGAAGAAGAAGATCGAGAGCGCGAGCACGGAATAGAACATCAGGTCGGAGTCGTCGGCGACCTTGTTGACCGCCTTGGGCATCCAGAACGTGCCCTGCTCCTCGATGTTCATGTCGGCGAGCACGTCGTACCAGGCCTTCACCTTGATCGAGCCGTGCGCATTCGACGACGAGTGGACCGGATAGGTGGCGGCCTTCTTGAACAGGAGGCACGTCGGCGCGTTCGCCTGGACCGCGATACCGGCACCGTCCGGCGTGTCGTTGAGCAGATCCTGCGCGCCGAGCTCGAACCGCACGGGCTCGTTCATCGGCACTTCGTAGTCGCCGACCTTCGTCACGCTCGGATACGGGTTGAGATCCGGCCCGACGACCGAGTGGCCCAGAATGGCCGGACACGGCACGACGGTGATCATCGGGCCCTTCGCCGCGCTGCCGGCACCGCTGCCGGTATCGGCGGCGGCTGCACTGCCATCGGCGGCAGGTGCGGGTGCGGCTGCACTGCCGGCTTCCGCGGCCGAGCCGACGGCGGAGCCCGCAGCGGGTGCTACCGGCGGCGTTTGCGCCGAGCTCGTGTTCGCGACGACCAACGCGACGAGGATTGGAAGGACTCGCTTCATGGGTACTCTCTCATGGAGCTCGGCTCCGCCGAACGATGCGGAGCATACCGAGCCCGGTAATCAACAGGACGAGAAAACCCGCGGCGCCGATGCGCAGCGCGAGCACTCCAGCGCGCGCGTGACCGTACGCGCTGGGGTCGTAGTGAAAGCAGCGGTTCATGAACCCGACGGCGGTCGATGCCTGCGCGATGCCCGCGCGGACGATCGACTCCCGCATCATCGCGGGGTCGTACTCGATGCCGTAGACGTAGCGCGTGACCGCGCCGGCGGACGACAAGAAGATCAGCGCGGCCGGGTGCGCCCATTCGGCGCGCTCGGGCACGTACATGTAATGGAAGCCGACCGACTCGGCGACGCGGCGGATCTGGACGCCGTCGCCCGGATTCTCGGCGACCAGGAACGTCCAGCCCTCGCGCGCCTGCGAGCGCAGCTCGACGGGGAGCCGCTCGACATAGCGGTCCTTCATTTTCTGGAGCTTCTCGAGCGACTCGGTCGGCTCGAGATCGATCGTGACGATCCTGAGCTGCGCGCCGACGCGAAATCCGGTCTCGCCACCCGGCGTACCGTCGTGCGTGGCCGCGGCGATCTTCGGCAGCGCGGCCGACAGCCCGTTGAGCTGGAGGCTGCACAGCATCGGGCAGTCCGAATAATTGAACGTGAGGATCGTGGGCAGGTCGCCCTTCAGCAGGTCGCGCAGCGTGACGTGCGCGCCGGTCTGCGTCCGGAACCGAGCATCGAGCGGGAGCTGGGCTCCGAGCTGCTCGTCGACCTTCACACCGCCGGCCTTGAATGTCGGCGGCGGCGCGACGACGTCGTCGGGCGGCGCCACCGTGCGCGGATCTGCCAACGCAGATCCTGCGAGCGCCACCATCACGACGAGCGATGCGAAGCTAGGGCGCATGGCCTCCCGAACCGGTCATCGCAGGCGCGTTGGGCTGCGCCGGCGGAGGCGGCGTGATCGTGCCAGCCGCGGGCGGGCTCGGCGACTCCTGCACCGGCGCGGCCGAGCCTGCACCCGAACCAGCGGCGGCGGCCGGCGCGAGCGGGATCGGGCGGCCGAACTTCGGCTGCACGGTCGGCTTGGTCGCCGGCTGCAGCGCCGGGACGAGATGCGTCGGATCCCAGCCGGGCTTGCTCGCCTCGTCGGCGATCAGCTTCATCGCGTGCTCGACCTTCACGTGATAGGTCTGCTGCTGGCCGGCCGCGGCGGGATTGCTCGCCGTGATCTCGATGTTCTCCATCTCGGCTGCCTTGTGCGACTTCGCAGTCGTGTCCTGGCCGCCGTAGTCCTGCATCGTCTGGAGCTCCGAGGTGTCGTTCATGTAGAACGCCTGGAGCGCCGTGATCGCGACGTAGACCATCACGGCACCGCAAATGCCGACGACGACCACGCCGAACGTGTTGAGGCTGTCTGGGTTGCGCTTGGGACCACCTGACATCGCGTCCTCCTACAGCTGCTCGTGAGCCAACGAGAGCCCGAGCACCGGGTCCTTGATGGGAATGAGGTTGCCTTTGAGCCCGCGCGCCACGCCGATCAGGAAGAACCCGACGAGCGCCAGCCAGACCGTGATGTCCAGCGGCGAGAACCCGACGTGATGCAGCGCGATCGGTCCCGACAGCGGGCCGGCGTTCACCGACGTCGCGCCGCGCGTGACCGTCGTCCAGTCGTACTGCGGCATCACGTCCCAGTACATGTCGAGCCAGTGGAAGACGAGCTGCCACACCGAGAAGAACACCAGCGACGGCACGATGCGCTTGGTCCAGCGCGACATCAGGAACACGAACGGGAACGCCCAGTAACCGACGAGGATGGCGATGCTCACCCACTGCCAGTCGCCGAACATCCGGTACTTGTACCAGTTGGTCTCCTCCGGCATGTTGCCGTACCACTGCAGCATGAACTGCGAGAACGCGGTGTATGCCCAGAAGAAGGTGAACGAGAACATCCACTTTCCGATGTCGTGGTAGTGCTCCTCGTTGACCGAGTGCACGAGGCGGCCGTTGCGCTGTAGCCACAGCACGATCAATCCGAGTGCCGCGAAGGCTCCGACGTTACTGGAGCCCCAGAACATCACGCCGTAGATCGTCGAGTACCAGCTCGGCGCGAGCGACATCATGATGTCGAACGCGAGCATCACGGTCGTGAGCGAGAACAGGATCATGCCCGGGCCCGAGGCGCGGCGCAGCGTGACCGAGATCTTGGGGTCACCCGACTCGTCCTGCTCGCGCGACTTCTTCGAGAAGTACGAGGACATCCCGATGAAGATCGCGCCGTACACGACGTAGCGCAGCGTGAACATGCCGGGCGAGAGCCAGCCGAGCTTGTGGATCAGGTCGGGGTTCTCGCGCGCACCGGGATGCGCCCAGTAGTAGAGGTCCTTGTAGCCGAACAGCACGGGCAGGATGAACGCCAGCCCGGCGATCCACAGGACGGGGAACGCGCCGGTGATCGCTTCTGCGATGCGCCGGACGACCACCGACCACCGCGACCGCGTGAGGTGGTGCAGCAGCACCAACCACATCATGCCGATCGACAGCGACACCGCGAACATCCAGCCGGTGACGTACGCGTAGAGGAACCGCTTGAAGTTATCGCCGTGCACCGCGCCGAGGATCAGCGACAGGATGCCCATCACCGCGACGAGCGCGGTGCCCGCGAGCATCATCTGGGTGCCGAGCTTGCCGGCCTTGTACTTCTCGTCGGGATGAAGATTCTTGGTGAGACTCATTTGATCGAACCTTGGTCGGCGGCCGGAACGTCATCGTGAGAAGCGTTCTGCGCGCGCTGGAGCGCGCGGACGTAGGCGACGATCGCCCAGCGGTCCCACGCGGGAATCTGCGCCGCGTAGCCCATCATCTTGTTGAAGCCGTTCGAGATCGTGTTGAACAGCTGACCGTTCGGCATCGTGACGACGACGCCAACCGGATCGACGAGGTTACGCGCGTCCCAGTTTCCACCTTCGGAGCGCAGCCGCGTCGGGACCATGCCTTGGCCGTGCGCGTCGTAGCCGTGGCACGGCGTGCAGTAGATGTTGAACCGGTTCTGACCGCGCTCGAGGAGCCGCATGTCGACCGAGAACGGCTTGCCGCTCAGCTCGGGCGGCAGCGCCTGCGAGGCCGGATACGTCTTCGGCCAGCCGGTCGTCCACGCGTCGCCGGCGTCGCTGTGCTCGAGGCCGTGATAGAAGACCTCGTCGTCCTCGAGCCAGCCGCGCGCGACGGTGTTCGTGATGTCGCCGCGGTTGCCGCGGCCGTCGGCGAACAGGTCAGACGCCTGGTCGCTCTTCAGCTTCGGCTGGAAGTCCATGTCCGGGAAGATATGGATGTGCGGCTCGCTCGACTTCGAGTTGCGCGCCTTCGCCGCGATCGCGAACGGCACCAGCGCGAACGCGGTGCTCGCGATGATGATGCCCATGATCCACTTCGGCATCCGCTTCTGCTCGGGATCCGGATCCAGGTAGATCGACTCGAAGCTGATCGCACCGGCGTCGTGGAGCAGCGCCTTGGTCTTGTCGGCGTCGAACCGCTTGTCGGCGGCCTCGATGCCGATGAAGAACCCGTCATCGGTCACGCGCGTGAAGCGATCGCTGCGGAACAGCGGGTGCCACACCTGCGGCAGCTTGTTGAACGCCCACACGCCGAAGAACGACGTGAGGACCGCGAGCAAGATCGTGCACTCGTACGCGATCGGAATGTTCGCGGGAATCGACCACGTGGGCTTGCCGGAGATGTTCCAGCCCCACGAGTAGGCGTTGCAGTACCACTGCAAGAGCAGGCCGCCGACGGCGCCGGTGAAGCCGCCGCCGAAGATCACCAGCGGCAGGATCGTGCGCTTGATCCCCATCGCCGGATCGATCCCGTGGACCGGGAACGGCGAGTAGCAATCGAACGCGGTGTAGCCGGCGTCCTTGACCTTGCGCGCGGCTTCGACGAGCTCGCCGGGCGTGTCGTACTCGGCGAGATAGCCGTAGAGCTCGCCGTTGAGCGCGTTGCCGTTCGGCGGCGTGGTCTCGCCCTGGGGAGTTTCAGTGGTCTCCATTAGTGGGCTCCCTTGCCAGCGTGGGCCTCTTCACTCGCGCCCTTGACCTCGCTGATCGCGACGACCGGAGCGAACCGGAAGAACAAGAGGAACAGCGTGAGGAACATGCCGATCGTTCCGAGGAACACGCCGATGTCGTAACGGGTCGGGTGGTAGTACGCCCACGCCGACGGCAGGAACGAACGAGACAGCGAGACCGCGATGATCACGAAGCGCTCGAACCACATGCCGATGTTCACGAAGATGCAGAGGATCCAGATCACGTAGTTGTTGTTCTTGACCCACGTGCTCCAGAAGAACTGCGGCACGAGGACGTTGCCCCAGCCCATGAACGCGAACGCCCACCAGAACGGACCGAACACGCGGCTGAGGAACGTGAACGCCTCGAACTCGTTGCCCGAGTACCAGGCGATGAAGAACTCGTGGCCGTACGCGACCGCGACCATCATGCCCGTCGCCATCATCACCTTGCACATCGCGTGGATGTGGGCCTGCGTGATGATGTGCTTGAGGTTGAACAGGTAGCGCAGCGGGATGACGAGCGTCATCACCATCGCGAAGCCGGAGTAGATCGCGCCGGCGACGAAGTACGGCGGGAAGATCGTCGTGTGCCAGCCGGGCAGCTGCGAGGTCGCGAAGTCGAAGCTAACGACCGAGTGCACCGAGAAGACGAGCGGCGTCGCGAGACCCGCGAGGATCAAGTAGACGCGCTCGTAGCGGTGCCACTGGCGAGCCGAGCCGCGCCAGCCGAGCGACAGGATGCCGTAGACCAGCGCGCGGACCTTGTTGCCGCGCATCGCCCAGCGATCGCGGAACGTCGCGAGGTCGGGAACGAGGCCCATGTACCAGAACAGGAGCGACGTCGTGAAGTACGTCGAGACCGCGAACACGTCCCACATCAGCGGGCTGCGGAACTGCGGCCACATCGAGCCCATGTCGTTCGGCAGCGGAATCATCCACCACGCGAACCACGGCCGACCGGTGTGGAGCAGCGGGAACAAGCCGGCGCACATGACGGCGAAGATCGTCATCGCCTCGGCAGACCGGTTGATGCTGACGCGCCACTGCTGGCGGGTCAGGTAGAGCACGGCGGAGATCAGCGTGCCGGCGTGACCGATACCGATCCACCAGACGAAGTTCGTGATGTCCCACGCCCAGTCGACCATGTTCGAGTTTCCCCAAACACCGATGCCGCGCCAGAGGACACAGTAGATGCACCAGATACCGATCGCGAACAGCGTCACCGCGATCCCGAGCGCGCCCAGCCACAGCGGGTGCGGCTTCGGCGACTCGGCGACCCACGAGATGTCGCGCGTGATGTTGCGGAAGTGCTCGCGCGCCTTCCCTTGGTTGCCGCCGTGAGAGTCGGCGGTAGCTTCGGCGGAGCTCATCGCTCACCTCCGTTGGCGTGCGCAGGTTCGAGCTTGGGGTTCGGGTTGCGAACGCGCGCGAGGTAGCGCGTACGCGGCTTGGTGTACATGCCGGGGAGCAGCGCGTAGCTCATCAGGCTGCCCTCGGCGCCATTCGCCTCGTGCAGCTTCGCGACGCGCGACGCCGGATCGGCGATGTCGCCGAACGTGATCGCCTCGGTCGGGCACGCCATCTGGCAGGCCGTCTCGATGGTGCCGTCGGCGATCACGCCCTGGACCTCACCCTCGGCCTGACCCGAGCGACGCTCGGCCTTCGCCTTGATCTTGCCGTTCTGGATCCGCTGCACGCAGTACGTGCACTTCTCCATCACGCCGCGCATGCGGACCGTGACGTCCGGGTTGAACAGCAGGCCGCGAACCTTCTCGCGCGCCTGACGGAACTCCTTGTTCCAGTCGAGGAAGTTGAACCGGCGCACCTTGTACGGGCAGTTGTTCGCGCAGTAGCGCGTGCCGATGCAGCGGTTGTAGGCCATGTCGTTCAGGCCTTCTTCCGAGTGCGACGTCGCGCCGACCGGGCACACCTGCTCGCACGGTGCGTTCTCGCACTGCTGGCAGGGGACCGGTTGATACACGACGTGCGGATCGTCGGGCGAGCCCTGGAAGTACCGGTCGATCCGGATCCAGCTCATCTCGCGGTTGTTGATCACCTCGCGGCGACCGACGACCGGGATGTTGTTCTCCGACTGACACGCGACCATGCAGGCGTTGCAGCCCGTGCACGTGTTGAGATCGATCGCCATGCCCCAGCGGTGCGTGCCCTGCGGGTACTGGTGCTCCTCGAACAGCGACAGGTGGCGCGGCGTCTCGTTCTTCGCCTTCGCTTCCTGGGTGTCATCCCAGAAGTCGCTCGGCTCCTCGGCGCGCCAGTTCGGGTCCTTGCGCAGCTCGGCGATGTCGACCTCTTTGACGTTCTCGCCCGAGCGGCGCACGACCGCGGGATCGAACCCGCCGTGCTCGCCCATCGCGGCCTTGAGGCCCGGCTCATAGCTCCAGTGATCCTGGACGTCGGCGAGCTCGTACGACTTGCCGGTCGGCGTGACCGACGCGCCGATCGAGTAGTTGAAGCCGGCGACCGTGCGGACCTTGTACGTGTCCCAGCCGACGACGCGGAACGGGTTCTCGTCGCCGTCGAGCACGTTCTTCGGGTGCGACGCGACGTGACCGGCGCGCGTGCGGCCACCGCCGAGCACGAGGCCGATCGAGTAGCGCGCCTGGCCGGGCATCGTGTAGCACGGCAGGTCGACCGACTTATCACCGAGCTTGACGGTGATCATCGTGTCGTTCTCGAGGCCGAGCGTGGTCGCCGTCTCGGGCGACACGAGTGCGTAGTTGTCCCAGGTGACCTTGGTCAGGAAGTCGGGCGTCTCCCACAGCCACGCGTTGTTCGCGTAGCGGCCGTCGTAGCTCGCGCTCGACATGTGGAACACGACCTCGAGCTCGCCGTTGCGGCGCTTCGAGCCGGTCAGCTGCGTGCCGCTCGGCGCGGGCAGCGTCGGGTTCGCGTACGACAGGCCCTGCTCGGGCGCGAGCGCGGTGCCGGGCACGAAGCCGTCGTGCACGACCCTGCGCCAGTCCTTGCCCTCGTAGTGCTTCTGCGTGCGAACGAGGTCGTAGCCGCTCTGGTCGCTGCCGAGCAGCAGGCCGAGCACCTCGATCGACGACAGACCGCCGTAGAGCGGCGCGATCAGCGGCTGCGCCAGCGTGATCGTGCCGTCCCACGTCGCGGCATCGCCCCACGACTCGAGGTAGTGCGCCTTCGGCACGTGCCACGTGGTCTTCTGCGACGTCTCGTCGGCGTACTCGGCCAGGTGGATCGACGTCGGAACCTTCGCGAGCGCGCCCGCGAAGTCGAGATCGACCGGCGCGTCGTACACCGGGTTGCCGCCGAGGATGAGGAGGTTCTGGACGTGGCCGTCGCGCATGTCCTTGACGAGCGACGCGAGCGACTGCACGTGCGACTCGCGCGACTCGTCCGGATCGCGGACGTAGTCGAGCGTCGCGCCGACCGCGCCGATGGTCTGGTTGATCTTGGCGACCAGCGCGTGGACCTCGGGCGGCTGCCGGCGGCCGCAGATCACGACCGCCTTGCCGGTGTTCGCCTTGAGCTCCTCGGCGAGTGCCGCGATGAACTTGGCGACCTTGTCTTCCTTGAGGAACTCGGCCGCCGGCGTGATGCCGCCACCGCCGAGCGCGGTGTCGAGCGCCATCGCGAACGGCAGGCCGAACTCGCTGCGCAGCGGCAGGCGATGATCGGCGAGCACGCCGGTGTTCGAGAACACGCTCTCGATCGCGTAGAGCCGGTTCATCGAGCCGATCGGCAGCGACGCGCCGTCGCGGCGGCGGCTCTTGGCGAAGTCGCGGCTGTAGCGCATCGACGCCGGGTGCTCGACGAAGATGTCGCCGTCGAGCGAGACGATCGTCTCGCACTGGTCGAGCTTGGCGATCGGCCGCACGACGCGACCGAACGCGAGCTTCATGCCCGCGCGCTCGTTGTCCCACGAGATCGGCTCGTACTCGTGCCAGCGAACGTTGGCGCCGAGCTGGCTCTTGAGCGCGGCGAGCGTCGGCGAGCTGTTCGCCTCCGCGAGGATCCGCGTGCCGCCGTTGCCGAGCGTCTTGCGGAGCTCGCCGAGCGCGACCTTGAACGCGTCGAGCGTGGCGCCCTTGCCGCCCTGGAGCGGGTTCTGCGAGCGATCCGGATCGTAGACGTGAAGGATCGATGCCTGCGCGAACGTGTGCGCGCCGGCTTTCTTCTTGGTCAGCGGGTTGACGCCGCCACCCGAGTACGGGTGCTCGGGGTTGCCGTCGAGGTGAATCGGCCGGCCCTCGTACGAGGTCGCGATCAGCGGATGCGCGACGCCGGCGATGTCGACGACCGTCGCGTACTGCAGCGTCTGACCCGGAACCTGATCCTCGGGGCGGCGCGACAGCGGGACGATCTCTTCCTTCTCGTAGCGGCGGCAGCCTGCTGCAACCGCACCGACGCCGGCGAGCCCGGCGCTCGCTCCCATCAGGTGGAAGAAGTTGCGGCGCGACATCGGGTCGAGCGCCGGCGGCTTATCGCTGCCGGGCCGGAACTCCTTGTTCGTCGGCGACGTCTGCCAGTCGGCAGTGCCGGCGAGCTCGCGCAGCGACTTCCAGTAGCCGTGCTGCGGCGTCGCCGGAATCGGGGCCAACGGCTCGTCGTGGCCGTGGGCGTGTCCGTCGTGGTCGTGATTGTGGTCGTGGTCTTTAGCGGACATTGCTCGGCTCTCTTCTCTCAGCGGTGGCAGGTCGAGCAGTTGGTGGGCGGGTGGATGGAGTTCTTCCGCATGAATTCTTCGCCTTCACCCGGATGGCGATGGACGACCGACTTCGGGTCGTCGTAGCCCATCTTGGTGACATTCGCGGGATCGCGAACGTTCTCGGTCGGGTTGCGGTGGCAGCCGATGCACCACTCCATCGTCAGCGGCTTGGCCTGGTAGACCTTGACCATCTGATCGATGCGACCGTGACAGCTCTCGCAGCCGATCGCGGCGTTCACGTGCGCCTGGTGGTTGAAGTAGACGTAGTCGGGAAGGTCGTGGACGCGCGTCCAGCGCAGCGGCTGGTTCTCGGCGTACGCCTCGCGGACCGGCGCGAGCAGATCCGAGTCGGCCTTCACGACCGAGTGACAGTTCATGCACGTCGCGGAGGGCGGCACGGCCGCCTTCGCGGCGCGCTCGACCGTCGTGTGGCAGTAGCGGCAATCAAGGCCGAGCTCCCCGGCGTGCAGCGCGTGGCTGTACGGGACGGGTTGGTCGGGCTGATAGCCGATGCGGATCGCTTCCGGCGTGACGCCGTATGCGATCAGCACGATCAAGTAGACCGGCGCGCCGAGCGCCAAGAGGTTGATCCACTTCTTCAGCGATTCGGTCCACTCGGGAAAGATGAATCTGGACATAGGTTCCCTGCTCGCTCAGCTGCGGCCGTCGGTACAGACGGGCGTGCGCGCAAACATCCGGTTCGCTTTCACCACGGTTCGCCACCATTTCGCAAGGTTGCGCCGGCGGAACTTGTGACACACCGTCGTCACTGCGATGCAGGAGATCGCACGTCTCGACGGAAATCAGGCTGTGGCAAATCGTCAGGGCATGCGGCGCGACAATTCACCGCACGGATCGCCGTAACAGCGAGCTGGCTAGCGCAATCGCCAGCGTCAGCTCGGCCTCGGAAACGAAGTTACTTAGCGCGCCAACATTCCGACCAGGAACCCCATTTTCCGGACGCCGCCGCGAGCATCACCGATGCGGTGCTCGCCAGTGCTCCCCAGATACACGCCGTGGTCGAACGCGCCGCCACCCACGAC